>ENA-OOWO01001995-OOWO01001995.1-human-gut-metagenome-genome-assembly--contig:-NODE-1995-length-12425-cov-2.139208_pt1 | contig 12425 bp, 6 predicted proteins | sample MGYA00241579_ERZ501327 | MGnify/ENA primary metagenome ERZ501327 (study PRJEB25962, sample SAMEA2042836) | human gut metagenome | biome: human gut; feature: human-associated habitat; material: faeces...
ATGTGCTATTGTCTTGCGGAAATCAGCCAGAAAAGCATTAGAAGTATCGATATTATCCACGACATGCCCGGCAATAAGAGGCAAATATAGTTTCAAATCGTATCCGCAATATGAACGAAACTCATCGGCAAAAGCATCCGTCCAGTTCATTCCTCCACACTCCCAACTGTCCGTCTCCATAAATTTTAATGTCGATCCCACATGCTTTTCACCTGCCGCCTGGAGGATCGGTTCAACGATCGTATTCCAATAATAATCAAATGCGTTCCGATCCATGTAATCCAGGACATTGCCTTGCCAATCCCTACTAGAGGTAGAAACTTCCGATCGAGTACAAGTATAACCAATACGCATAATATTCCAGTCGCCTTCAGGAGCGTCCCAACTGAGCAAGCCTTTTTCATCCATCTGCGTTGTAAGGTCAACTATCCGAGCTATATCAATAAGATATATCGTTTTATCCGTTTTCTTTTCTCTGCCACGCGTATTATTCTCCAATAAAAAACGGCAGTCGGGAGCAGAGCCTCCCAGTTCATGAAAACCTAACTTCAGATCCAGATTACTGACCGGTTCATTCGTTTTGTTTTCTTTATTCGATGGGAAAGCAAGAACGACAATATCCTTGTAAAACCCTTTATAAATATCAGGTTCAGCCAATTGCAGACGAAGCGTTTTTCCTCCTGTCACCTTTCGTTCGGAATAAGTCAGTTGCTTGGCTGCATACTGCGGAGTGACACACGGTCCCCCTAGGTTCCATCCACTCTGGATATTGAAACCGATCTCCAATCCTAAACGCTTGGCCTCATCCAATGCAAAAACAAAAAGCTCCGTCCATTCCTCACTTCCGAAAAGCGGTCCGGCAGGGATGTCCTTATTCCCCCGCTGATTATGTCCACCGGCATCAAAGATCATCGCTCCCTGGAAATTCCGGGATTTCATCGCTTCCAAATCTTTCGTGATAGCTTCTTTTGTCACGTTTCCATTCAACCACCACCACCAGCAATTGACACCATAGGTTCTATCCGGTTGCTGAAAATTGCTTTTCAGATAGTCATAGTCAATTTGGTATTTTCTATCCATAGGATCCTTATCCGACCCCGTACAACTAAAGAGAAAGCCAAGTAATATCGCTTCCCAACATATTGTTTTCCAACTCATCACTCACATCTATTATCTATCTTAATAATCAAACCCGCTAAAATTTTATTCATACTCCAATTCATAAAACGTTAGCGGGTCTTAGTAAAAATCACTATGCCAATCTATTAATTCCAGCCGGGATTTTGTTCCATTACGACATCCTTATTCGTATCGATAACAACTTGGGGAATCGGCCATAAATTGAATTTTTTTGTCAATGTCGTTCTCGGATCATCCCAGTAAGCGTATTTCTTAATCCTGTCTACCGCAACGGTTCCCCCCATACGCAAAAGGGTATTCCAACGACATTCTTCATACACCAGTTCACGGGCACGTTCATCCAGTATCAAGTCTACATTCACCTCCGAAGCCTGTACAAGATATTCGCACTGTGCACGCTTACGCAACAAATTAATATCATCCGCCGCACCTGCATTATCTCCAGAGCGCATCTTGGCTTCTGCACGCAATAGGATAGTTTCCGGTAAACGGATCAAATATTCATCACGGAACAGGTTGCTTCTGTTTTCCCCTGCATCCAGACCTCTGTACTTATCAGTCGAAATCTTACAGGAGATCGGAAAACATTGTGTCCAAGAACCGTCAACAGCATCTTTACCTTCTCCGTCTTTATAAATAACACTCCAAGGAACCGGTTTACCATAATAAGGAGAAGAAGGGACATTTCCTAACAAAGTACGTCTAAGAACTGCTTCCGAATTACGCAGGTCGCTACCCCATTTACCCTCATAAACAAGATCTCTCGTATATTTTGTCGGGGTTACTTGTACGATACCGCGACCTCCGACATCCTCCATCGCCGAATTCAAATGGGCAGACATGGGATCTCTGTAAACCGGGCCAAAAGAACGGGAATACTGCAATTTTGATTCTCCATCCTCTGCTTTATAGGCATCATAGTCAATCTGGGCAACCCAAATAGCCTCTTTGTTACCCTCCTGATAGTTCTGGTTACCTTCTTGGAACAAATCCCAATAAAGATTTCCTTCTACCGGATAGCCAGCTGCAGAATAGAGGTGTTCCGGAGTCTGCATGCTTTCCTCTGTTGCATAATAATAAACCGGGTCTTCGTCTGCTCTGGAACCGAAACGTTCCGTCATCAAACTATAGACAGAGCCATCAATCACATCATTGCCATAAGCAATTGCTTTTTGATAGGCAGCTGGTGCCTCTCCACCTTTACCACCTTCTTCCAATGCTATACCCTTATCAATATACAACTGGCAAAGATTATGCTGAGCCGCACCTCTAACCAGACGTCCCATTGTTCCAGTAGTTTCCGGCAAATCATTCAAGATCGCTTCTAACTCGTCAATAGCATATTGATAAGTTTCCAGACGACTACTGCGCTTAAAATCATAACGTGGAGTTGTCGTAATTTCCGTTACAAGAGGAACACCTCCATATAATTCACCCAAATTCCGATAAGCAAAAGCCCTGAAAAAACGAGCCTGAGCCATCACATAAAGCTTTTCAGCTTCCGAAGTCCAAGATATCTGAGGAAGTTCTGCCGCATACAAAGCAAGATTCGCTTTCGATATTAACTGATACCAATGTGAATAATTAATATAAAAAACTTCCGTAGTTGAATTCAATATACTATAATCATTGAAACGGTTACTACGACGGATAGTCGCCACGTCAAACATATCCGTTCCATTCCCTCCACGAAAGACAAAGGCAGTATTACTTTCTTCAGTCATACACATCATAACACGTACATGGGAATAGCAGCCGACCAACACCTGATCAACCTGTTCAGAAGTAGAGAAGACATTATCTATCGTATAAAATGTTTCAGGATCTTCTTCCAAAAACTTAGAATCATTACAGCTACCAAGTAAACAAACACTCAACAAGCCACAAACACTATATTTTAATACATTTTTCATTTCCGTATATTTTATCTGTTAGAAACTGATATTTGCACCCAAAGAAAAAGATGTCAATACAGGATAAGTATTTTCGCTAACGGTAACACCAACCTCAGGATCTCCTCCCAGCCATTTGGTTATCGTAAATAAGTTTTTCGCCGTAAAGAATACTTTCAAATTTTGGATATTTACTTTTTGCACCCAAGGTTCACGGAATGTATATGACAAAGTCACATCCTGCAAACGAACGAATGCCCGGTTTTGCAATCCTAAGAAACGTCCGCCATCATCATTAAATGTTGCTGCAGGATATTCATTGCTCTTATTCTCAGGAGTCCACCAAGGTATATAGATACCATTGGTATTGAATCTACCAGAGCCATTTGTCAAATAAGCGCCTTTATTAGACTTTTGATAATATCCACCGCCGCCAAATGTGCCGGTCAGCATAAAGTATAAATCCCAATTTTTATATGTAATCGTGTTACTCATATTCAACTTGAAGTTAGGCGTAGAATATCCCAAAATAATACGGTCTGCAGAAGTAATCACTCCATCATTGTCCATGTCTTTATATTTAGGGATACCTGGAGTCGCACCATTCGCTTTCATATATTCAACATCCGTCTCTTGTACTATGCCATCTTGCAGATAACCATAGATAGCCCCTAAAGGCTTCCCTATAAAACGAGAGTTCGAGATATCGTCATCTTCTCTCCCATCACCATCTAAATCTTCACCGTATAGATGGATCAATTTATTGCGGTTCAGCCAAAATGTCAAATTTGTCGTCCAATACCAATCCTGTGTATCGATATTCACGGAACGAATTGTCAATTCGACCCCTCTGTTATTAACCTGCCCCATAGAGGACTTCATATTTTTAAAACCTGTCATAACAGGGATATCTCTCGTAAATATCTGATCTGTTGTTTTAGAAAAATAAAGATCCAGATCTACAAACAAGCGGCTACCTAACCAAGCAGATTCAAAACCTGTATTCCAAGATTCTGTCGTTTCCCAACCTAAATTGGCATTGCCAAGTGCTTTCTGATTCAATCCATAGATAATATCGCTACCCCCAAACTCATAGCGAACACCACCAGAAGCACCATTGTTAATAGTCGACAATGTTCCATAAGGATCCAACCCCTGATTACCGTTCTTACCCCAGGATAACTTCAATTTCAAATCATCTAAATATGAAATTGAAGACATAAACTTTTCACTGCTCAATCTCCAGGCACCACCAAATGCAAAGAAATCTCCCCACTTTTGATTAACCCCAAAAACAGAAGCTCCATCACGACGATAAGAACCGGTAAAGAAGTAACGATCATCATATGAATAAGATGCACGTCCCAAATATCCGATATTGGAACGCTGGTTATTATCCATATTGACTTTCTGGACTGTAGCTTTATGCAAACCATTTATACCTAAAGTCGTATTACCATTTGCGGCAAAGTTTGAACCAGTAGTTTCTATCATCTCGTATTTTTTCCTATCACGCGTAGCAACGGCAGTCAGATCAATTGAATGTTTTCCAAATGTATTTTTATAGTTCAGGATATTATCGATCACCCAACTGTCTGTCGTATTATTATTAATCTTTCCATTCGCACTTGCTAACAAACTTTGGAGCGTCGCTGGGGAATAACGGGTTTCATCATCATAAGCACCTTCCTTAACAAAATACCCTTCATAATAGAAATCTCCAGACTGGTTTTTGCTTAAGTTTCCGGCATAATTAAAACGATAGCTCAAACCTTCAACCCAAGGGAGTTTGACTACGGCATAAGCATTTGCACGGAAATTGTTTCGTATATCCTTATTGTCACGAACACTCTTGTCGGTATTCCACAAGGCATTTACACTCGACTGTGTATACGGGTATTTTTCCAACAATTTTTCCGACTCATTTCTATACATCACACCGTAAGGAGATGTTTGCGTAGCCTCACCAATGTTAGCTCCCACACCCGAATAATCAGACTTAGTAAATGCAGCATCCACACCGATCTGCAACCAACTTGTTATATCTGTATTGATTTTTGCCAAGGCCGTTATTCTATTATAATCATCGCCAATGACCACACCTTGATTATCCGAATAGGCAGCAGACAAATAGTAATTCATTTTCTCTCCAGCCCCGGAAACTGCTACTTGGTAATCCTGTACCCAACCTGTACGGGTTGACGCATCTAACCAATTTATCTCCCTGCCGGCTTCCATATTGGCCAATTCCTGAGGCTTCAACCAACTTAAATCCGAACTATTATTTCGCGCCATCACAGACTCAAGCCATTGTTCTCCTTTCATCAATTCCGGTTTATTCTGCCAAGTCTGCATACTACCCGTAGCATTAAAAGTGACAACAGGCTTTCCGGTTTTTCCTCTTTTAGTCGTTATAATAATCACGCCATTTGCCGAACGGGAACCATAGGCTGCGGCTGATGTCGCATCTTTCAATACATCATAAGAAGCGATATCATTCGGGTTTATATCATTAATGCTTCCCATAAAAATCACTCCCCATCCCCCACGATCAGCGGATCATTGGACCCGGAAATAGATTTTTGTCCACGCATCTGCATGCTCGGCTCTCCACCAGCAGAATTAGTCGCTCCGATATCCAAACCTGAGACATTACCTTTCAGAGATTCCAATGCATTCAAGTTCGGAGACAGGGCAATCGGAGAATTTTCCAATTTAACGGAACTGACAGAACCAGTGAAATCTTTTCTTTTTGTCGTTCCGTAACCAATAACAATGACTTCATCCAACGTCTCCGTATCTTCCCTCAATAATACATCCAACGTATTGTTCTTTCCTACCGGAATTTCCTGCGTAATGTATCCGATATAGGAAACAACCAAAATACTGTTCGAACCCACTTCAAGCGAATATTGTCCATCGATATCCGTAATCGTTCCATTTGCTGTTCCCTTCTCAACAATATTTGCCCCGATTACCGGTTCACCGCTTTGGTCCTTAACAATACCGGTAATCTTCCGGGTATTCTGTTGGGTCGACGAAGATACATAACCGAGGGCAGATAGTACAATTTGATTGTTTTCTTTAATTATATAAGTGATCTGTGCCTGTGACTTTATCTGTTCCAACACATCCCGGATATTTTCACCCTGGGCAGAAACCGAAATCTTTGTATTCAGACCGGATAGATTGTCATTATAGAAAAATCGATAATCACTTACTTTTTCAATTTCGCGAATCACCTCGCGAGTGGATTTGTTTTGCATGGATAAGGATATCTGTGCAGAAAGTATCGTCCCCGAAACAAGACAAAAACTTCCAATTGTGATTCCTTTCCGTAATAAATTCTTTAAGGTATTCATTTTTTTTAGAGTTCTTCATTAATTAGTAATAAATTAATCAGGTAACTTTGTATCTGAAATCAAGTGGTGAGAAGCGATGATTTCAAATTAGCAAAATTACATTGCGTAGATCTCAGGTGTGTCTATCCTATTAGATACACCTGTGTTTTTTATACTTCCTTCCCCATAGGCATTCTGTTTATGTTAATATTCCATTCTATTATTTTCTCTCCTCTATAATAATTTCACCACCAACCTTTTTGTACATGATCGGTGCCGTAAGACTAATCAACTCAATCACATTGTCCAGACTATTATTTTTGATGACTCCGGAAAAACGATAATGCTTTACCTTTTCAGAAGCAAACCGTACTTTCACATTGTATAAACGATCCAACATTACAGCTACTTCTTCCATCGTTGCTCCCTTAAAAACAAGCTCATTATCCTTCCACATCCGGGCATAAGCCGCAAGATCATCCGATACAATCATTCTACGTGAAGACTTATCAAAACTCAAACTCTCATCTGGCTTCAATATGACTTCATCTTTTCCTACCGACGTACGAACTTTTCCTTCGAAAAGAGTTGTTGTCAACTCTCTATCTTCCTGATAAGCTTTCACATTGAAAGTTGTACCTAACGCCTCGACCTCAATTTCTCCGGCTTTCACTATAAATCGTGAAGTGGTATCTTTAGCTACTTCAAAATAGCCTTCTCCAGACAAAACTACCTGGCGATTTCCTTTTCCATAATCACCATTATAGGTCAATTCCGTATGAGAATTCAACCAGACTTTTGTCCCATCCGGCAATATGACACTTGCCCGTTGTCCTTTATCAACAAAAACCTTATAGGTCTGTAACGAATAATTTTCTGTTTTATCAGCCAAGTTCAGATATAGATGAACAAAAATCATAAAACCTAAAAGAAATACTACAGCTGCGGCATACGGTAACCACTGGCGAAACTGTAGCTTTCGAACAGGTTCTTGCTTTCCCTTTCTCCCTGTTTCTGCATGTATCCGGCTCTGAATATTCCGGAACATCCGATTCTGTATTTCGACCGGAAGATCCTTTCCCTCCGCTTCCGTCCAAGACTGGTGATAATGTTGAAACAATAACTCACGAGCTCTAGGTTGTTTGAACCATGTCCATAACTCATGTTCCTGCCCAGCCGGAAGTTCACCACGCATAAAGAGATCCAGCAACTCGATGTATATATCTTTTCTTTCCATCTTCTATATTGTATATCCTTCACAAGAGAGAATCACTTACAAAGATATTCATATTTAACATTGATTAATAAAATAGCAAAAAAGGAGTATCCACCTTCTATCGGGAGGTAGTTTGGAACGCAAATATTGAAAAGAGCGGTAAAGCTGTGTCTCTACCGTTTTTTCTGAAATGGATAATTTATGGGCAATTTCTTTATTTGATAGTTGTTCAAGGCGGCTTAAACGAAATATTTCTCTTCGGGAGGGAGGGAGATTCTCAATTAAATGGTCAATATATTCAAGAAGGGAATTCACTTCATGTTGTTGTTCTTCCTTTGAATTGTCGCTTAGATCAATATTCTCAACATGCAACGTTGCATGTTGAGACAGACGGAATTCCGTCTCCTTAAAAACTAAATGCCTGGCAATCGTAAAAAGATAAGCCGTAATCCCCAACTCTAGTTCTATCTGCTCATGCTTTTCCCAAATTTTCAGAAAGACATTCTGTGTCAAATCCTCTGCGAGAGATTTATCAAACAATAAAGAGTTAATAAAGTTATACACCTGAGGGCTATAAGTCCAATACAAATCCTCAAAAGCTTTTTCTTCACCAGCTTTCAAGCGTTTTAATAAATCTTCATTGACTCTCATTTTATGTCGTTTTTTGTAAATATGCATTAGACAAATTTACCCAAGTATATACAATAAACTATATACTTGGGTAATATATTTAGAGGAGACTACTATCTCCACAAAAAATTACAACGATTCAATATCCGAACAATTCTTCCTGTGTCAGTTTCTGGATCGGACCATATTGTGACAAACCTTTCAGATCGAGATCCTTTTCATCGCCTAATACACAATAGATATAGGTACGCCCTTTCACCCATTTTTCCTGGAATGCCTTGATTTCAGGCAATGTCATTGTCTGCGCCTTCTCGAACAGTTCTTTACGGCTGTCCGTGTTCAGACCTAAATCCTGGGCATTCAGATAAGACCAAAGAACATCCGATTTGGTAATACGCTCCGTACGCAAACGGGTAATGAGAGCATCTTTAGCCAAGTTGAACGCTTTTTCTGATTCCGGCATATTATTGATAATTTCATCGAAAGCTTTCATCGCATCAATCATCTTATCATTCTGAGTCGCAATGAACGTACGGTATACATACGGATATTTCAGTTTGGACGGAGTAATAAGGAAAGCTCCTGCAGAATAAGCCAGCCCACGCGATTCACGCATTTCCTGAAATACGATCGCGTTCATGCCGCCACCGAAGTATTCGTTATACATATTCAATGTAGGTTGGATAGCCGGATCGAACTTTTCACCTCGGTTAGAGACAGCAGAGAAATAAATCTGTTTAGCATCATACTGTGCAAGCAGAACTCTATTTTCAGGAGTTTCCTGCTGGCTAAACTCAATTGCTGCCGGAACCGGTTGCAACTGTTCAGGGACATTATGATATTGTTTGATGATGTCCAGAACGGCCTGTGGTTTTTCCGGACCATAATACAAAATCTTATGATCGAATGAGTTGATCTTATGAATGCGATCGACCAGTTCCTGCGGGTCCATCTGCTGCAACTCGGCAGTTGTCAGTACATTTGTAGCAGGAGACTTCGGCCCCCAGATAGCATACTGGATCAGTTTGTTGAAATTCTGTCCCTGATTCAATTTAGCATCAGTCCGTTTTTTCAAGATATCACCTGCAAGGTTTCCATAAGCCTCCTTATTAACCTGTGCATCGGCCAAGATCTCTTCAAACAGAGCCATTGCCTTCGGCATGTTCTCTTTCAAACCTTCCAGCATCACATATGTGCGGTCTGAACCAGGGAATACATTGAAATAACAAGCCAGTTTGTAAAATTCTTCATTGATTTCCTTCAGACTCATTTTAGATGTGCCCAAATACTTCATATATTCGAAAGCGGTGCCCATTGCCTTATCGTTATTCGTACCCATATCGAATACATACATCAGAGAGAAGAGATCATTGGAAGTATTCTCCTTATACAATACCGGAATATTGGATTGGGCGGTCAGTTTTTGCAAATCCTTACTATAATCCAAGAATACCGGTTCGATCGGAGCCACTTTTGAAGCCTGTATTTCTTTCAAGAACAGACTTGAACTATCGCGATTCATCACGATCGGAGTGATTTTAGGTTTGTCGATCTTCTTTTCGTTCGGGTCTTTACCTTGTCTTTTATAGATGAGCGCATAGTTGTCACCGAAATATTTGTTGGCAAAATCGACGATCTGTTGCTTTGTCACTTTGCTCATGCGATCTAACGAAGCGACTTCATCTTTCCAATCGACACCGTCGATGAAAGAAGAGACAAACATATCGGCACGACCGTCGTTACGATCCATCCGGTACATTTGCATCAGTTTATAGTTATTGATAGCAGCTTCCAGCAAGCCTTCGTCAAACTCACCTTTCTTTAGCTTATCAATTTCAGCCAGGAATAGGTCTTTTACTTCATCCAAAGTCTGTCCCTGTTTCGGACGACCACTAATAACAAATGCATTATAATCGGACATTCCGTATGTTCCGGCATAACAACTTAGTACTTTCTGTTGCTGAACCAAATCGATATCCAACAAACCTGCTTTACCATTATTAATAATTTCGCCTGTCAGATTCAGCAAATCCTGATCAGGAGAAGCTGCTCCCGGGAAACGCCAACCCAAAGTCACATTTTCAGCATCGACACCCAACACTTCTTTTATAACCGGTGCTTTAATCGGAGACTCATGCGTTACTGGCAACTTCGGCAGATTGGGGTTCGGTTTCAAATGGCCAAAATATTTATTGATCGTCTCGATCATCTGGTCCGGATCAAAATCACCGGACAGACAGATTGCCATATTATTAGGGACATACCAAGTTTTATGGTAGTTTTTGATATTCGTGATAGACGGGTTCTTCAGGTTTTCCTGTGTTCCGAGAACAGTCTGCGTTCCGTATGGATGATCGGGGAAAAGAGCGGTCAGAACAGCTTCATACACTTTACGGCCATCACTGGTAAGAGACATGTTCTTTTCTTCGTACACAGTCTCAAGTTCCGTATGAAAGCCACGAATTACATTGTTTTCAAAACGGTCCGCCTGTATCTTGGCCCAGTTGTCAATCTGGTTGGAAGGAATATCTTCCACGTAGACTGTCTGGTCAAAGCCGGTATACGCATTTGTTCCAGTTGCACCAATAGCAGACATCAGTTTATCATATTCGTTCGGAATTGCCAATTTCGAAGCCTCATAAGAAACACTGTCGATCTGATGATAAATAGCCTGGCGTTCTGCCTCATCAGTAGTCTTACGATACACCTCAAAAAGCTGTTCGATCTGATCAAGCATCGGTTTTTCCTGTTCGTAATTCTGCGTGCCGAACTGCTGAGTTCCTTTAAACATCAAGTGTTCAAAATAGTGTGCCAGACCGGTCGTTTCGGCAGGATCGTTTTTACCTCCCACGCGAACGGCAATATACGTTTGAATACGTGGGGTCTCTTTATTCACAGTCATATACACTTTCAGGCCGTTATCCAAAGTATAGATACGGGCTTTCAGAGGATCGTTCGGGACCGACTCGTATTTAAACGGGGAAGTCTCTGCACATGCAGTTGCCAAAAGGAGAATAAAGGCTAACTGAAGAAACTGAATCGTTTTACGCATAAATTTTAGATTTAGATAATTACATGCGTCAAATATATGCAATTTAAAATAAAAATAGCTCTTATCCGAAAAAAAACAGAACAAGAGCCGATTTTTTTCGGATAGGAGCTAATATATGCTCGTACAAAGATTATATTTACATTAAAGGCCGAACGCTTCTTTTACCTTATCGACATAATCCAGTTTTTCCCAGGTAAACAGCTCCACTTCGCAAATGGTCGGTTCCGGATTATAACGAGAAGTAAATGTTTTTGTCACAACCTGCGGTTTACGTCCCATATGACCGTAAGATGCAGTTTCCAGATAGATCGGGTTACGCAATTTCAAACGTTCCTCGATTGCTTTCGGGCGCATGTCAAACAGATTCCAGATCTTTTCTGCAATCTCTCCGTCTGTCATTTTCACGTTAGCACGGCCGAATGTATTCACGAAGATATTCATTGGCTTAGCCACACCGATCGCATACGAAACCTGTACTAGCATTTCATCAGCCACGCCAGCGGCAACCAAGTTCTTTGCAATATGACGAGCAGCATAAGCAGCAGAACGGTCTACTTTCGAGGGGTCTTTTCCTGAAAATGCTCCACCACCATGAGCTCCCTTGCCACCGTATGTATCAACAATAATCTTACGACCCGTCAAACCGGTATCTCCATGAGGACCACCGATCACAAACTTTCCAGTCGGATTCACATGATAGATAATATCATCATTGAACAAAGCCTGAACATGAGCCGGATACTGAGCCTTTACGCGCGGGATCAGTATACTCTTGACATCTTCTGCGATCTTTTTCTGCATAGCCAAGTCCGCTTCTTCCTGTGTGATACCTTTTGCAGTGATAAATTCATCATGTTGTGTAGAAACAACAATCGTATCGATACGCAGCGGTTTTCCGTTATCATCATATTCAATCGTCACCTGACTCTTTGCATCCGGACGGAGGTAAGGCATCAGGTCGTTTTCATTCTTACGTATCTCGGCAAGCTCCCACAATAAGCTGTGTGAAAGATCCAATGCCAGAGGCATATAGTTTTCTGTTTCGTTAGTGGCATAACCAAACATCATACCCTGGTCGCCCGCTCCTTGATTATAAGGATCTTCGCGCTCGACACCACGGTTAATGTCGCCACTCTGTTCATGGATAGAAGAGA
>ENA-OOWO01002009-OOWO01002009.1-human-gut-metagenome-genome-assembly--contig:-NODE-2009-length-12344-cov-2.391570_pt1 | contig 12344 bp, 7 predicted proteins | sample MGYA00241579_ERZ501327 | MGnify/ENA primary metagenome ERZ501327 (study PRJEB25962, sample SAMEA2042836) | human gut metagenome | biome: human gut; feature: human-associated habitat; material: faeces...
GGTGCCCCCCTCGTGGGAGTTTGAGGGTGAAACCCTCAAGGTTTTAAGGTTTTAGAAAGAAGGTGAGAAGGCATGAACGAAACACATCAAAACCTCATCCGTATCGGTACGGATATTTTAAGCGCATCGCGTAACGAGCTTTACCTTTCCATGCGCTTTCTTGATTTGGCACTCAGCGGTCTTAGGTACGAAATGAACCTTTCCTCATTGTACGTCGGGACAGACGGCGAAAAGATATTGTTTAACCCGCGCTACCTCGTACAGCGCTATCTGAGCGACCGCGTGCTTGTCAATCGCGCCTATCTGCACATGGTTCTGCATTGCCTGTTCCGCCATCCCTTCCATCTGAACCATCGGGATGAGGAGCTCTGGCACCTCGCCTGCGATATCGCGGTGGAATCTATCGTGGATTCGCTGTCTGTGAAGGCGGTGCGGCTCGTTGTCTCCGATAAACGAAACGAAATGTACGATATGCTCCGCAGAGAATTGAAGGTGCTTTCCGCCGAGGGTATTTATCGCGTACTGGAAGAAAAAAAACTTTCCTTGCAGGAATTCGGTAAGCTACAGCTGGAATTCTGGGTAGACGACCATGTCTTCTGGGAGCATCAGAAGGATGACGAGGACGAGAATAACAAGGACGGAGATAACCAAGATAACAGCAACGACCAACAGCAGGAGCAGGAGGAACAGGACGAAAAACAGCAGCAGCTGGAGGAAAAATGGACAGAAATCGGGGAAAAGACCGAAACTAACCTCGAAACCTTCTCCAAGGATATGGGCGCAGAGGCAGGGGAACTTCTGCAATATCTGAAGGTCGAGAACAGGGAACGCTACGATTATCGGCAGTTTTTGCAGAAATTCGTGACGCTCAAGGAGGATATGCGTGTGGATGATGATGCCTTCGATTTTATCTTCTATACCTATGGCTTGCAGATGTACGGCAATCTGCCGTTGATTGAAGCACTGGAATATAAGGAAGTGAAGAAGGTGGAGGAGCTGGTGATTGCCATTGATACCTCCGAATCCTGCGAGGGGGAAACGGTGAAGCGGTTCTTAGAGGAAACCTACGCGATTCTTTCGAGCAGTGAAAGCTTTTTCCATAAAATGAACGTGCATATCATACAGTGCGATGCGGCGGTGCAGATGGATAAAAGAATCACCTCCAAGGAAGAACTGGCGCAGTTTATGGAGGACTTTGAGCTGAGAGGGAGCGGCGGTACGGATTTCCGCCCTGTGTTCCAATATGTTGATCAATTGATCGCCGAAAGGGCGTTTCAGAACCTCAAGGGGTTGATTTATTTCACAGACGGCTATGGTACCTTCCCCAAGCGCAGACCGCCTTATGATGCCGCCTTTGTGTTCTATCATGAGGATTATACGGATGTCGGCGTGCCGCCATGGGCGATGAAGCTGATACTGGGGAAAGAGGATTTGTCCTTGGGACTGCCGTCTCATGGGCGTTAGGAGGATAGCATGAATATTAAAAAAGCGAAGGAAGAAATCAAATATGCCATTCAGGCGTATCTGGCGAAGGACGAGTTTGGGGAATACCGTATTCCTGCGGTCAGACAAAGACCCGTTCTGCTGATGGGCGCGCCCGGTATCGGGAAAACCGCTGTGATGGAGCAGGTAGCGAGGGAGTGCGGCGTGGCACTGGTATCCTACAGCATTACGCATCATACGCGTCAGTCTGCCATCGGGCTGCCCTTTATCAGCAAGAAGGAATACGGCGGAAAGGAATACACCGTAACGGAATACACCATGAGCGAAATTATCGCATCGGTTTATGATAAAATGGAGGAAACCGGTTTACAGGAGGGGATTTTGTTTATTGATGAAATCAACTGTGCCTCCGAAACGCTTGCGCCTGCCATGCTCCAATTTTTGCAGTGCAAGACCTTTGGGGCGCATAAGGTGCCGGAGGGGTGGCTGATTGCCGCGGCAGGCAATCCCCCCGAATACAACAAAAGCGTGCGCGAATTTGACGTAGTAACGCTTGACCGTGTGAAGAAAATCGACGTAGAGCCTGATTTTTCCGTCTGGAAGGAATATGCCTATCAGCAGGGCATCCATGGGGCGATTCTGTCCTATCTGGAAATTCGCAAGGATCATTTTTATGCCATGGAGACAACGGTGGATGGCAAGCGGTTTGTGACGGCGAGAGGATGGGAGGATCTTTCTACCATCCTGAAGGTGTATGAGGATATGAATCTGCCTGTAGAGGAAGGACTGATTTATCAGTATTTGCAGCACCGCAGGATTGCAAAGGATTTTGCGAATTATCTGGATTTGTACCGCAAATATCGCACCGATTACCGCGTGGACGACATTCTGCAGGGGAAATATACCAAGCAGGCGGTGACAAAGCTGCAGGATGCACCGTTTGACGAGCGACTGAGCGTGATGGGACTTTTGCTGAGCAGGCTTTCTGAGGGCTTCCGTGGGGCATACGAGGCGGATTTGACCGTAACGGGACTGCATGGGGCATTGCTGGAGCTGAAGGAGAGGTTCAACAGCCCCTATTGCAAGGAAACGCCTTGGGAGAACCTCTTTACAGGACTGGTGGAGGAAAGAGAAGCCGCCTTTGCGAAGGAACGGAAGGCGGGACTTCTGGAGAAAACGGCGGAGCATGCCTGCATGCGTGAATTGGAGCGGCTGCATTTCTTCCTTGCGGAGGGCAAGCGGAACGGCTGTCGGGAAAAAGAGGATGCGTTTGCGCTGGTGAAGGGACTTTTCGCAAAAGAGGCGGAAGGACGGGAAAACGCCATTGCGGATGCGTCTGCGATGCTGGACAATGCCTTTGCATTTTTGGAGGAAGCCTTCGGCGCAGGGCAGGAGATGGTTATCTTCATTACGGAGCTGACCACGAACTTCTATAGCGTGAAATTCATCAGCGAGAATGGCTCGGAGAAATATTATCGGTATAACGCGGAGCTGCTGTTTGATGAAAAGCAAAAGACGATTTTGCAGGATATTGAGAAGGCGAAAACGGAATTAAATCTTCTGTTTTAAAGAAAAGAAGAAGTTTAAAGAAAAGAAAAAGGCTGTCATCCCTTTTACTGGAATGACAGCCTTTTTGATTGCTTTCGTTTAATATTTGCTCCAATCCGGCTCTGCGGTCAGTGCTGTCCATGTTTCATACTTGGAATCCTTCTGCTCATAGGTGTGGCTGTTGGTTGCCTCCTGCACAGCCAGATAATACCATGCGCCGGGCTGATTATCGGGCCATTTGGTCATGCTGTCCAAAAGGTCGGCCTTTGTTTCGGGCATACGGCAAAGCACACGGTTAATCAGTGTCATTGCCTCTGCTCTTGTAATCGGGGCATCGGGGTGGAAGCTGCCGTCCGTATAGCCGCTTACCCAGCCAAGGGTGGCGGCACGCTCAATTTCCTTTTCCGCCCAATGACCGGAAATATCCGTAAAGCCGCTGTTTTCCTCTGCTCTGCCGCTGTCAAAGCGGGCGCAGATGGCGGCAAATTCCGCACGGGTAATGGGTGCCTGCGGTACAAAGCTGTTTGCTGTGCGGCCCTTGAGAATATTCATGCCTGCCATGGTGGAAACTGCTGTGTTGTACCAGCTGTCCTCTGTTACATCGGCAAAATCGTTGTGCTTGCTGAGGTTTTCGCTGCGCACCTCCTCCTTCAGCAGGCGGAAGAAGATAGCGGCGGTTTCCGCACGGGTGATGTTGCCCTGCGGCCTTACGTTGCCGTCTTTATAGCCTACAACATAAGCAAAATGATTGCTGCCGTTGAGCAAAGCGGGAACCTTTGTCGGCGTGGTTTCGCCGGTATTGTTGTCTTTGTTGTTATCCTTGTCCTTGTTTTCGTCTTTGCTGCTATTGTTGTTGTCATCACTGCTGCTGTGGTGCTTTTTGCCGAAGATATAGGTATAGGTTACATTGCCGCTGATACCGTTTTTTTCGGTATTTGGTGTCACATCCCAATGACCGGGGGTATTTTCATAGCCTGCGGCAGGAATCATAATGGCGGGAACATGGTTTGCATCCAATGTGCCGCTTGCAGAACCATTTGCCTGCGGATGCAGTACAACGGTAACCGTTTTATCCTCTGCGGTATTGCCCGACCAATAGCCGTTTACGATTTTGAAGGTGACGGTGGCATTTTTTGCCCAGTGTGCATAAACGGTTGCCGCACCATCGAAGGTTTGGGTTTTAAAATCAATGGGTTTTTCGGAGGAATTTTCTTTACTGTCATACCATCCAAGGAAGGTGTAGCCTTCCCTTGCGGGGGGACGCAGGGCATCAATATGGTCGCTGTTTGCAGGTACGGGGACGTAGCGTTCGGTAGGTCTGTCCTCCATAAGCTCCCAATCGCCGCCGTTGGCATTAAAGGTAACAATGGGCCACCATTGTGCCACGAAATTCAAGTCAGACTTTATCGTCATATCCTGAATTGCCTTACTGGTGTAGAAGGTGCCTGCTGTGGAATCCTCCGAATAGGCTGCAGGCTTGTCCTGTGTATTCTCCTGCTCTCCCTCTGTATCCTCCTGCTCTTCCTCTGTATCGAGGAGAGATGTTTTATAATCATCCCTCCAACCCTCGAAGTAGCAGGTGTGTGCAAGCTCTGTGACGGGTGTGGGAACGGTATCCTGTTCCTTGGTAAGTGTAGAGCCGTAAGGAACGGTATAGCTTATTGAGTAATCATCTGTATTAAAATGCCCCTGTGCAGGCTGGAAGTAGTCCGCATAGAAGGTTACGGTGCAGGGCTCGTGTGTCCATTTGCCGTAAAGCGTGAGGTTTTTTGTGTCATTTGCGTTGTCTTCAGGGAAGGTATAACTGTCGCTAATTGCTGTGCCGGTTAATGCTTCGTCTGTATACCAACCGCTAAAACTCCATTTTTTATCAGCAGAGGTTACGCTTTTAATCGTAAAGGTCGGCTTTGTGCTATCACTGCTTTCTTTTTTTTCCTGCTGTGCAGGCAGGCTCACATCCTCAGGTGCCTCTGTGCCTGTTACCCAACGATAGGTAATCGTATAGGTATCCGCCTTGGGGAAGGTATAGGTATACGCATAGGTGCCGTCCTCGGTGATGGCATCCGTATTGGTATCGGGGGCGTTATCTCCCCAAGTGCCGGGTGCTTTGTAGCCTTCTGCGGGTATCATATCCTGATTATCTACATGAGGAACCAAATCGGGTGTCAGCGTGCCTTTGCCGTTGCGCAGAGGAACCTCAATGGTCAAGGTTTCCGTATCATTCGTTTGGGTTATTTTGTTGTACCAAGCGCTTTCCGTATTCCAACTGCCGTTTACAACGGTAAAGGTAACCGCTTTTGTGCCGATTCTCGTCCAACGGCCGTAAAGGGTGGTATTCTCTGTTAGGTTTTCGCCGTTTTCGCCATAACGCTCTGTGCAGGCGGAATCCTTATACCAGCCGTCGAATTCATACCTCTCTTGGGATGGTACGGCGGGGGTAAAGGAGGCGGTTCCGCTGTCGCTCAGTGGAAGGGAAACGGTGGAAGGCAACTCTGCGCCTTCGGGGATGACAGAGCCAATCCATTGGAAATTTACATCAATGGAAGGAATCCAACGCCCATACAGGGTGAAATCACTGCCGAAGGCATCATATACGGTATCCTGATAGGCAACGTATTTTTTTCCGTCATACGTCCAAGTTTTCTTTTCGTTCCCCTCATGGTCAATGTTGTCGTCAATGCTGTCATCCCAAAGACGGTACCAACCGTCGAATTTTAATTTCATGGTGTCGAGGGTGGTTTCATTTTGTTCCGGATTTGTGGGGCTGTGCTTCACACCACGTGCGGCGTGCTCGTGGTCGGGCGGATTGAAATCCGGTGTCCAACGCCCTGCCCATTTATAGTCCACACAGACGGGATCGGTAATGGTAATGACTGCTTTTACGCCGTAGGCAGTCCCTTCTGTGCCTACAGGGGGAATCGGCTGAAGGCTGAGTGCCGTTTGAATACTGTCGCCACTGCCGATATCGGAAAGGCTCCGCTCGATGCGCAGAAAGGGGGTTGCGTCAAATTGCGGATTGCCGTTTGCATCATACTCCTTAAAGCGGTAATAATCCACAGAGGCAGTTTCGTTGATGGCACTGCTTGTAAGAATATGGTGTTTCTCTTTCAATTCCTTCCAAGTATGCGAGATATGCGAGGTAGGCTCTGTGGATTTTTCTTGGAAGTTCCCCACATTGATATTCAGGCTTTTCGCATTCGGATTGACATTTGCGTCAATCTGAATCAGCAGTTCATTGAGCGCCTCATTAATATCATGCACTTGGCTCAAGCCCTTGAAATAGGGTGTGCCATCCAGTGTGGTGGAATTGCCGCAGATTCCGGTCATGGTTTCATTGAATTGTGTACGCTGATCCTCTGAGGACATTCCGCTTTGCAAGGTCAGCGGACGGAAGTCGCCAAAGCCGAAGATGGTGGCGTTATAATTATTTTTCAATTCCGTTGCCGCTGCCTGTGCCGCCTCAGAGCGGAGACTCTGAACGCCTATGCCGTTTTGATAGGGCAGAGAGCTGGCGGCAACAAAGATGATAAGGTTGCGGTCCTCGCCTTTGTGTTCTTTTGCAATTTCTGCCAACTGCTTTGTGATTTGCAGACCTGCATCCATACGGGAGGCACCTGCGTGCCAAGATACCATTTTATCAACATCAATGACATCCTCTGCCTTGTCAATGCTCATAAAGACGTTATCGTAGCTTTCAGTGGCAAGATAGCCGTCCGGCATCTGCGGCAGGGTTGTTTCGTCGTTATTTGGGATGCTGCTCCATTCTGTCCAACCGCTTTGGGAATGGAATACAGGTGATTTATCTGTGCTACAGGTATAATAGCCTGTGTTCAAGCTGGGGTTTTGGGTTGGAGGTAGCATTGCGCCGGGGTGCTGACTTTCGATGTATGGATCGGATGAGCCGCTGTTATTGATACGCCCAAAGCCTGCGATTGCCACCCGATGTTCGCCGCCTGTGGTGGGGGCAGGAAGATTTTGCAGCAGATTTTCCATGGAATTGAGAATATCCGCTCGCTCCTGCCCATACTGCGTTGTATTGTTTTGCGTATTCATAAAGGTGGATTGCTCTATCAAGAAGATGATATCGCAGGGCGTAACGGTGCGGGATTGGTTATCCGTATCCGTCAGATAGGCTTCGATTTGCGCTGTAATCTGCCCCGTTTCCGCTCCGCCGCTGTCCAAAGCGTGTTCCACTGTGGCGGTGATGTGCGGCTGTGTGGTACTTTCCCCTTCTGCCAATGCGGAAGCAGGCAAAAGGGCGAGTATCATGGAAAACACCAAAAGATAAGAGAGTATGCGTGTTTTCATGAGATTCCTTCCTTTCTGCTATGAATGATTTTCGATAAAATTTGCTGTTTTTTGACAATTTTTATTTTACTGTAAGGGAAATACCCAGTCAAGCGGTTGCAAATAATTTCGAGTGATTTTGTATGGATCGAACAATCGCTATCAGGTTATTCTTCTGCCTAAATAAGTCGAAGGCCTGCTTTCGACTTTATTCAAAATGCTCCGGATGAAGCCCCGACCAGCCTGTCTGGGGCATGGTCAGCAGACGATAGATATCCTCCTGCTCTATCTCGAAATCGAAGATATCGAGGTTTGCCTTCATGCGCTCCGGTGCGGAGGATTTCGGCAGGGGCAGGACGTTATTTTGCAGGCAGAAGCGCAGACAGATTTGCGCCGGACTTTTGCCGTATTTTTTCGCAAGCTCCAGAACCAAAGGGTCCTCCAGAAGCCGCCCTCTGCCAAGGGGACTCCATGCCTCCGCCTGTATGCCGCGGCTCTGGCAGAACTGTAATGTTTCATACTGCGGATAGCCGGGGTGGAATTCAAACTGATCAATCATGGGGGCGGTATTGGCGGTTTTCAGAACGTGCAGGAGGTGCTGCGGCAGGAAATTGCAGACACCGATGGCGCGCACTGCGCCTTCATCATAGAGCCGCTCCAAAGCACGCCAGCTTTCCGTTACCAGCGGCTTCCAATCTGCGCCGGGGAAGGGCAGGGGCCAATGAATGAGGAACAAATCCAGATACTGCACCTGCAAATCCTTGAGGGAGGCTTCAAAGCTTGCCATAGTTTTATCATAGCCCAAGTCCGTTTTCCAGACCTTAGAGGTCAGGAACAGCTCTCTGCGAGGGATGCCGCACTGCTGTAGGGCGTTGCCGACCATTTTTTCGTTTTCGTATCTTCTGGCGGTGTCAATATGGCGGTAGCCGGATGCTAAGGCATCCAGAATGATTTTTTCCTCCTTTACAAGCCAGGTGCCAAAGCCCAGAAAGGGCAGCTCCGTCCCGTTTTCCAGAACAAATCCTTTTTCACTAATCATGGCTGTTTCCTCCTTATAATTCTTCCAACAGCGCAAGTGCAAGTGCTGTCAGCGTTTCTTTTGTGTTTTTTTCGGGCGCACGCAGAACGATATCCAGCAGCTCCGCAAGGATAGTGCCTAGGATTTTGCCGTGCGGCGCACCGAGTGCCATCAAGTCCTGTCCCGTTAGGGCAAGCGTTTTCAGGGAAAGACAATCCCCTGCCGCAAGGATTTTTTCCAAGGCGGTTTTTGTCTCGGTGTGGGGAGAGGCAGGGCGCAGGATGCTTTGCAGAAGCAGAAGCTGCTCTGTTGCCTCCTGCCCGATGGTGCTGAGCTTTTTGCGGAGCGGATAGGGCTCTGTCGGCAAATCCGCGGACAGCTCCTCCAGAAGCAGGGAAATCCGCTTGAGGGAGTGGTTATCGAGCCGCATACCTTTTAAAAAGCCCTTCATCTCGCCGATGGGGTAATGCTGCAAAACAATGCACCACCGCAGAATATTATCCTTCGGGCAAAGGGAAATTTCCTCCAAAAGGGTCTGGCTGTTTGCGATAAGGCTTGCGGAAAGGGTCGCATCTATCTGTGCGAGCAGACCGCTTTCCCAGAGCAGGGGCATTTTATTCGCAAAGGGCGCAAGCCAGAGCTTTTGCAGCTCTTCACGAATTCGCTCCGCACTGATTTTCTGAATCAGCGCCGTATTGGCGCAGAGCGCCGCCCATGTTTCGGGGTCAATCGCAAAGCCAAGCTGCGCGGAAAAGCGCACACAGCGCAGCATCCGCAGGGCATCCTCCTGAAAGCGCTTTGCCGGCTCGCCCACGCCGCGAATGATGCCTGCGGCAATATCCTCCTGCCCATGGAAGGGGTCGCGAAAGCCCTCCTTGGGGTGATAGGCAATGGCGTTCATGGTAAAATCGCGGCGGAGCAAATCCTCATTCAGCTTTTTGGTGAAGGAGACCTCGTCCGGATGGCGGCAGTCGGCATATTCGCCATCGATGCGATAGGTTGTGACCTCATAATTTTCATGATGCAGGACGACGGTAATGGTGCCATGCTTGATGCCCGTATCAAAGGTATGGTCGAAGATGGTCTTGGTTTCCTCGGGCAGGGCGGAGGTGGTGATATCCCAATCCTGCGGTATGCGCCCCAGAATGGAATCGCGGACACAGCCCCCGACGATATACGCCTCATGACCGCCCTCATTCAGTTTATTCAGAATCCAGACCGCGTCCTGCGGAATGGCAATATTCAGCTTCTGCAAGGCTTCTCCTCCTTTTCGGAATTTTTTATAAATGAATTATATCATAAAATTACTATATGGACAAAAAAAGAACATCTGCGGAGAACAGATGCTCTTTTTTTCTATAGGGGAAATAATACAATGGATTTCGGGAATTATTTCTTATCGTAAGGCTTTACCGTAACCTCTTTTTTATCGAAGTCGATGAAAATCTGATACGCGTAGTTATCCTCGCTGGTATCCCAGACTTCAACGAATTTCGGGGTTACCTCAATGATGATTTCGGAATCCTCGTGGCTGTATTTATTGTAGCTGCCCCAGAGGTGCTTTTTATAAAGGCCTTCAAACACTCTGCCGGGCTCATCTACAACCAGACCGCAGTTTTTCGCAGTCCCTTCCACCTGAATGCCGCCATAGCAGAGGGCAACATTGGGGTTTTCGTAAAGCTGCTTTGTTTTGCGGAAGTCCTTGTCTGTTTTGAAATAGATTTTGTCATTGTAGAACAGGCAGCTGACGTTGCGCACCATAACGTAATCGTTTACGCTGCTGGCAAGCGCCATAATCTTCCAATCGCCCAGCTGTTCAAAGAAAAGGGCTTTTGCCTGTTCAAAGGTAAGGTTTTTGTCTAAGCTGAATTTCATTTCGGTTTCTCCTTTACTTCTCCGTGCTTTTTATACTCAGATTTTTGTTTCGTCCGCTTTCTTTATGGTGCTTGCCTTTTTATTTTTTGCAGAGGCATTGCCGTGGATGATGGGGCTTAAGTGCTTATACAGCAGCATTGCGCCAACGGAGTTGATGCCGCATTTAATCAGGTTGAAGGGCAGAATCCCAAGGATTGCCAGTGTGAATACATTGGAAATCAGAGGGTTGACCTCGGTACACATGGCTACGAAATAGCTCATATCCTGTCCCATCAGTGCCATATAGAAGGGAATGATGATATATAGGTTGGTAAAGATGGCAACGATGCCTGTGAAGACAGAGCTGATTGCCATACCGATGATTGCGGTTCTTTTAGATTTTTTCTGGTGATACATGATAACGGGAGGCAGCACATACGCACAGCTGAGCAGGAAATTCTGCAGCTCGCCCGTAAATGCGGAGGAGGTACCCTCGGTTGCCAGCTTCAGCAGGATTTTTACCAGAATGATGCAGACTGCCTGCAAAGGCCCCATGGCAAAGCCGCCGATGATTTCTACCAGACCTGCCAGATCAAAATTCATGAAGGGGGGCAGGAAGGGAAGCGGGAAATCAATATGCAGCAGGATGCAGCAGATGGCACCCATCATGGCAATCATGGTTAAATCTCTGGTTTTGAATTTCGTTTTCATGTTTCATTCCTCCAATTTTTCTGATTGGATTCTTCTTAAGACTTGCGATTGACACTGCATTTTTGCAATAAAAAAGCCCTCGGAACACATTCCAAGGGGCATTGCATGCGCAAACAAATTTTCATGCGAGAAACGCATGAACAGCATCAAAGTTTCTTCTCTCATCCGGACTGTTACCGTCGGTCATGGAATTGCACCATATCAGCCTTTTGTATCTTTCGGCACTTCGCGCTTTAAGATACTGGAGGGTCGCGGACTTTTACCGCCGGGAGGTAGGGAATTGCACCCTGCCCCGAAGAATCACGTTATATTTTTCACATTCCAACCATAACACAAAAGGCTGTTGTGTGCAAGAGGGAAATGTAAAATTTGTGAAAAAATTATTTTTTAAAAAATTTGAAAAATGTTGTTGACAGGAGAACAAGTTCGTGATAATATATCTCTTGCAGTTAGGAATTGCAAAACAAAGCAAACAAACATTATGCGCCTTTAGCTCAGTTGGTAGAGCAACTGACTCTTAATCAGTGGGTCTAGGGTTCGAGTCCCTAAAGGCGCAGCTTGAAAAAAGCGGGATGGATTAACTTAGGGTTGGTTCATTCCGTTTTTATATTTTATAATTTTATATTTTAATCTCAGGAGGTCATACTATGGACTACAATCTCTTTAAAGAAGAACTGTTACTTGCAATTCAGGATTTGGCAGATCCCGAGCAGTCGGTTTCTTTACACTGTATTGACAAAAATAACGGAAGCTGTGCAGATGCTGTTATCATTATGAAAAAAGGAGGTCAGATTGCTCCTACTTTTTATTTAGACGATTTTTATCCCTGGTTTTGTCAAGGCATTTCCATTGAGCGCATTGCCAGGCGGATTCTTGAACTCAACCAACAGCATCAGCCGGAAGCTTCGTTTGCACTGACTGATGAAGTTCATAATTATCAAAAAATGCGCACGCATGTCTGCTATAAACTCATCAATTACGAAATGAACCGTTCTCTCTTAAGCAAGATTCCCCATATCCCTTATCTCGATTTGGCAATTGTCTTTTACTGTAAAGTTACCGCCCCAAATCTTCAAAACGGAAGCTTTCTAATCCACAATTCCAACCTTACCGCATGGAATGTTTCCACAGATGATTTAATTCGTGACGCCAGACTCAATACCTGCCGCAAGCTTCCTTTTTGTTTTAAAGAGATGGATGCTCTGATTCGCGAGCTCTCTAATGATGAATCACTTCTTCCCTCCGAATTTTCCCCAAACTCCATGTATATTTTAACCAATCAGGAAACGTATTTTGGCGCAGCTGCTCTTCTCTATCCTCACGTACTTTCTCATATTTCAGCACTTCTTGGCTGTAATTTCTTTGTTCTGCCAAGCAGCGTACATGAATGTATTCTCGTTCCTGACTTTGGAGTTTATTCCAAACCGGAGTTAGAGGAAATGGTTGTCGAAGTCAATTCCACACAGGTTGCAAAAGAAGAAGT
>ENA-OOWO01002013-OOWO01002013.1-human-gut-metagenome-genome-assembly--contig:-NODE-2013-length-12337-cov-2.453672_pt1 | contig 12337 bp, 15 predicted proteins | sample MGYA00241579_ERZ501327 | MGnify/ENA primary metagenome ERZ501327 (study PRJEB25962, sample SAMEA2042836) | human gut metagenome | biome: human gut; feature: human-associated habitat; material: faeces...
GTGTTAAGCCTGTAGCTAGCGTTCATCCTGAGCCAGGATCAAACTCTTCATTGTAGAATATCTTTAACCTTCACCCATAAGGGAAAGGCATCTGTTCTGTTTCCGGACTCCCTGAACTTACCCGTTTATCTCGTTTCTTTTCACACCCCCGTATATGGCCAGCATACACGGGAATCATGACGGTTCGTTTCTTTTTTACCCTTGGATGACCTCTAAGAAGAACAACGTCCTCCCCAAAAAACATCCAAGCTCTTGTACTACTTTCTCTCTTTATGTAAGACTTTCAATGAACTCTTTTCACTTTACGCTCCCACTCCGCACCGCCTCACAAGGCCTTGCTTCCCGAAAGCGAGTGCAAAGGTACAACCTTTTACCGTAAACACCAAACGTTTTTGAATAAAAATCGAAAAAATATTCACCAATAGCATTTTACACCTTATTTTATTATATAAAGAACAAAAAACATTCTCATTATTTTTTATTTCATATCGAATATAGTACCTTTGTAGTCAACAATCAATGTGTTATTATACAACAAATCCACAAACTATGATACAAATCTTACAAGTAGCTAAAGATACTACCAATGTAACCAAGGAAGTTGTTTCGGCTATTGCATCCGGACATACAGACCTCATTATTGAGAAATTGATAGATATGTGTATTTCCGCCGGAAAAAACATTTTGATTGCTATTATCGTTTACATTGTAGGACGTTTTCTTATCTCACTTATCCAACGCGTAATGGGCAATATGCTATCACGCCGGAAAGTAGAAATCAGTATTCAAACTTTTCTCAAAAGTTTAGTTAGTATATTGCTCAATGTTTTATTGATCGTTTCTGTTGTAGGAGCATTAGGAATCAATACAACCTCATTTGCCGCACTATTGGCATCTGCCGGCGTAGCTATCGGTATGGCACTCTCTGGCAACTTGCAAAATTTTGCCGGAGGTCTTATCATTCTTTTCTTCAAACCTTATAAGGTAGGAGACTGGATTGAAGCACAAAACGTTTCGGGAAGTGTAACGGCCATACAAATCATGCATACTTTAGTCACTACGGCCGATAACAAAGTAGTCTACATCCCTAACGGAGCCATGAGTAGTGGCGTTATTACAAATTATAGCCGTTTGGACACAAGACGCGTAGAATGGATTGTGGGGGTTGATTACGGAGAAGACATCGACAAGGTGAAAAGTGTAGTAAACGAACTCATCCAAAAAGATAATCGCATCTTAAAAGAACCTGCTCCCGTCATTGCCTTACATGCGCTCGATTCCAGTAGTGTTAATGTAACAATAAGAGCATGGGTGGCAAACGGTGACTATTGGAATGTATATTTCGAGATGAACAAAAACATTTACGACGAATTCAACAGACAGGGTATTGATTTCCCATTCCCGCAAATGACTATCCATCAGGCTTAATATATAAGAACAGGAATGATTCAACAAGTAGAAATCATATTACGTGAACGACCGCGGGGTTTTCACCTCGTCACACGGGAGATTTCGGAACAGCTTCCGTCTTTGCCTCAAACCGGTTTGCTGAACCTGTTTATCAAGCACACGAGTTATGCGCTCTCCATCAACGAGAACGCCGACCCGGACGTGCGTACCGACATGACCAAAATATACGACCGTCTCATCAAAGAAAACGAGCCTTATTACGACCACGTCCTCGAAGGTGCCGACGACATGCCGGCCCATGCCAAATGTAGCCTGACAGGCGTCAGCCTCAATATCCCCATATCCAAAGGCAAATTGAATTTGGGCACATGGCAAGGAATCTATCTTTGTGAGTTCCGCGACTACGGCGGAAGACGCAAACTCACAGCCACCATCATAGGAGAATGATCGAATGATAGACAGAGCTACGGTAGACCGGATTATGGATGCGGCCCAGATTGTGGATGTCGTATCGGATTTTGTGACTTTACGAAAAGCGGGGGTCAACTACAAAGGCTTATGTCCTTTCCACGACGACCGTACTCCTTCGTTCGTGGTATCCCCATCCAAAGGCCTCTGCAAATGTTTCGCATGTGGAAAAGGCGGCAATGCCGTACACTTCATCATGGAGCACGAACAACTGTCCTATCCCGATGCCCTACGTTATTTGGCTCGTAAATACAATATAGAAATCAAAGAACGGGAACTGACAGAAGAGGAAAAGCAGGCCCAGGATGAACGGGAAAGCATGTTCGTCGTCAACGAATGGGCATGCCAGTTTTTTCAAGACCAGCTCTACAACACAGTAGACGGACGAGCCATCGGAATGACCTATTTTCGTTCACGAGGCTTCCGGGACGATATCATAAAAAAATTCCAGTTAGGATACAGTCCTTCGCAAAGAGACGCTTGTGCCCGCGAAGCGAAAGCCAAAGGTTACAAAGAAGAGTTCCTGCTCTCTACCGGCTTATGTTACAAACGTGACAACGGACAATTACAAGACCGCTTTTTCGGGCGTGTCATTTTTCCGGTACACACGTTAAGCGGGAAAGTAGTGGCTTTCGGAGGACGTGTATTAGACGCAGCCACCAAAGGAGTCAATGTCAAATACCAAAACTCTCCGGAATCCGCCATTTATTCCAAGAAAAAAGAGTTGTATGGATTGTTTTTGGCCAAACAAGCTATCGTCAAACATGACCTTTGCTTTTTAGTGGAAGGCTACACCGATGTTATTTCCATGCATCAGATGGGGGTGGAAAATGTGGTTTCTTCTTCCGGAACGGCACTCACCACCGAACAAATCCGTATGATTCATCGTTTTACGGAAAACATCACCGTGCTTTACGACGGAGATGCCGCCGGCATCAAAGCTTCCGAACGAGGCATCGACATGCTATTGGCCGAGGGTATGAACGTCAAATTACTACTTCTTCCGGACGGAGACGACCCGGACAGTTTTGCCCGTAAGCACAACGCCACCGAATATCAAGCTTATCTGAACGAACATCAGGTAGATTTCATTAAATATAAAACCGATTTATTACTGCATGAGGCACAAGGGGACCCCATCAAACTTTCCCGTCTCATCAGCAGCATCGTACATACCATTTCCGTCATTCCGGATGAAATCACGCGTTCCGTATACACCCGGGAAACAGCTACCATGCTGAACATGGAAGAACGTATGTTGGTGGCAGCCATTTCAAAAGAGATGGCCCAAGCCAAAGAGGAAAAGCAAAAACAGCGTGAAAATGAACGAAACCGTAAAAACGCACAGTTGCCATCCTCCGGACAAGCACTCTCTTCCTTAGATCAAGATAGTCTTCCTCCCCCGGCCCCATTCCCACCCTCTGAAGAAGGCATTCCCCCTATTCCGGACGACGGAACGCTGACAGACACTCCTGTCCCCAATACTTCGTCCGGCAATAATCCGGCTATAACAGAGAATGTATCCACCCTCTCCTACATTCCCGGCAAGGGAGCCGAAGCCATGCTGTTCTACCGGAAAGAGCTGTTGTTAGTACAAGTCCTCATTCGTTACGGAGAGAAAATTATATGTTACGCCGAAAACGAACAAGGAGAAGAAGTCCCGGTCAGTGTGGCCAAGTTCATCGACTATGCGTTGCAAGAAGACGGTTTGTTATTCCACAACGCCCTTCATAAGCGTATCCTGCAAGAAGCCATCGACCATATACATGAGAAAGACTTCTCGTCAGAACGCTATTTTCTGAACCATCCGGACAATCATATCAGCATGCTGGCTTTTGAATTGAGTGGTGACAAATATCAACTGAGCAAATATCATTCCAAACATCAGAAAATCGCCAGCGATGAAGAGAGGTTGACCGAATTGGTCCCCCACCTGATTTCCGACTTCAAACTGGCCATTGTAGACGAAGAACTGAAACAAATCCTCTTGAAATTGCGCCAACCCGATATTCTTTCACGCAAGGAAGAATATATGGAAATCATGAAGCATTACAAAGAGATGAAGGACATAGAACGTACCCTGGCACGGGAACGGGGCGACCGAGTCATCACTTAATACGGACAGCTTATGGTCATCTTGATTACGGGCGCGACCCATTGTGACAGAACCCTTCTGCCCCAGAGACTTTTGGAGAAGTACAAATATCCTTATTGGTCCATTGACTTATTAAAAACGGGACTTATCAGAAACGGATATTCCTGCCGGGCTGTCTCCACGCCCGCATACTCCTTCCAAGGTTTTTCAGAAAATAGCCTTCATCTTTCAGGATGCACGACAACCTATTGTCATATAGCGCGTTATGGGATGAAAGACAGTAAGGCCGTCTTTCAGTTGCCTTTCATTGCAGAAAGCGGTAAAAAGTCCTGCGCCGAACGGCATTTCAATCTCAGCCGAATGATTTATCAATCTCAGGCGAACGATTTTCCAATCTCTACCGGACAAAATGAAGCTTGCCTGAAGGATGGCTGAAACATCAATATTATGAACGGATTATCATGAAACCTGAAAGATGAAGACTCTTTTTGTAAAACCCCAGTGTAGAGATATGTCCATCCTGTAGGAAGGACAATGTCCCCCTATGATTGCCCGCTGTTCCCAAATCCCCACTGAATTTCTACTGCTCCCGGATTCTCCCCTGCCCCAAATATCGGAGAAACGGTTGTAGAACTGGTTATGCAGCCGTACATTGTACCCGCATCCGGCGGTGGAAGTAGCGGAAACAACAACGACAGGGAATGGAGGGATGATGATAAAGAAAAAGAACATATCCCTTATAAACGAAGAAGGTAAATTATAGTTTCTTTATGTAAATAGATACACTACCGCCCACAATTTTAGTGAACGGTAGAAAAACTATCCGTTAAATTAACGGCGAGATGTTTTTTCCAACAACTCGATAAGCCGTTGTGCATGTTCCTCCGATGCAATCTTCTGCTGTTCGATGAGTTCGATCGAAGTACGGTTGCCATAACTCACGCCACCTGTATATACATATCCGGCAAATTCCATCTGGCAAAGCCGACAGGTTGCCTTGTAACAGTGTAGGAAATCTTCGATATCATAGCCCATTGCTCCTTCATGGCTATACATCGCTTCGGGCGCACCCGTGGTAAAAGACAGTATGAGCTTCTTGCCTTTCAGTTTGTCGCCCGTGCTGCCGTGGGAGAAACCGTGCCGGAAGGTTTCTTCCATCCAACGCTCCAGAATGGAGGGCGCGGAGTACCAGAACACGGGAAACTGCAACACGATGATGTCGGCACGGATCAAGCGTTGCTGTTCGGCTTCTACATTGATTTTGAAGTCAGGGTAAAGCTCGTCAAGTTTTACGATTTCTGCTTTCGGCAAGCGGTTGGCGAGCGTCTCGAGTATGGTCTTGTTGGCCACTGACGTTGCAAGGTCTGTGTGACCGCTGATGATTAAAACATTCTTCATATTTATTCGGATTTTTATTATTGTTTATTATGCACCTACGCCACCGTCCACTTTATAGTCGGATCCGGTGACGAAACTTGCTTCGTCGCTCGTCAGGAAAGCAACCACGGCCGCCACTTCTTCGGGTTGCCCCATGCGACCGAGAGGCACACTTCTCGCCACCATGTCCTTATGTGTTTTCGCTGCTTCGGCCGAGAGTTCGGTCTTGCCGTAAATAGGCGTTTCGATAGGCCCCACGCCAAGCGAATTGACACGCACACCGTCGCGTGCAAGCTCCTTTGCCCATGCACGGGTCATGGTATATACAGCCGATTTCGAAGCGGCATAGTTCGCCATCGTTGCGATAGGATTGGTCGTCATCGTGGTGGTGATGTTCAGAATGTTTCCTTTCGCCGCCTTTATCATCGGCAGGCAGGCTTGGGTAAGTATCACGACGGCACGCACGTTGATGGCGAACACCTTGTCGTATTCCTCAATCTTCATTTCGGCAAACGGTGTGACGGGTGCCCACCCGGCATTGTTGACAAGAATGTCAAGACGGCCATACCGCTCGCCAACGACTTGAACCACCGTCTGTATTCCGGCTTCCGATTCAAGGTCGGTTGTCAGGTAAGTTATCCGTTCGTTGCAGGCGGCAGTTTCCTTCAGGGTACTCGCCGTGCGCCCTACAATCATCACGTATGCGCCTTCGTCTGCCAGACGCTGTGCAATGGCCCGTCCGATACCTGTTCCGGCTCCGGTGACGAGGGCGACTTTGTTGTTTAAGGATTCGTACATAATTATTGTTTGATAATTGGTTTGCTTAATCATTCGTTCTCATCGCTCCGCCTTTGCCACTTTCTGTTGGTTTCCCTCAATAGTGCCCAACTTGGCGATGTCTTCGTCCGTCCGATTTCCATGTATGGTGATATGAGCCAAGGCCTCGTTCATGGCGGCGTATTCGGCATCGGTAAGCATCACTTCCGCCGCTCCGAGGTTTTCGAGGATGCGGGCATCGGTGCGCATACCGGGGATGGGGACTACGTGTGCAGAGTGCATCACCCAAGCCAGCGACACTTGTGCGGCGGTGCAATGCTTCGCTTCGGCATAGCGGTTGATAAGGTCGAGCAAAACCGCGTTGGCCTGCATGTTTTCCTCCGTATAGCGGGTGATGACGCGACGCACGTCGTCGCCCTCGAAAGCGGCATGGCGATACTTGCCGCTCAGGAAACCGCCTGCCATCGGCGAATAGGCTACGAAACCGATACCGTTCTTTCGGCAGAAGGGAATCACGTCGGCCTCCCACTTGCGTTCCATGATGGAATATTCGCTCTGCACGGCGGCAACTGGTGTAACGGCATGAGCTGCTTTGAGTTGTTCGAGCGTAGGCTCGGATTGTCCCCATGCACGGATTTTGCCTTCCCGTATCAGTTCGCCCATCCAATAGGCCACTTCTGCGGGGTCGCTTTCTTTTGGTACGCGATGTTCCGTATAAAGGTCGATGTAGTCGGTCTGTAACCGCCGTAGCGATCCTTCCACCGCCTGCCGGATTCCTGCTCGGCTTAATTTGCCTTCCGCCCTTTCCTGTCCGGGCAGAGTTGAAGGAGTGAATTTGGTGGAAATTACCACCTTGTCTCGGAACAGTCTGAGTGCTTTTCCAACAAGCTCTTCGTTCTTGTAACAACTGTATATTTCCGCCGTGTCGAAGAAAGTACATCCTTCCTCGTATGCCTTGCGGATAAGACGGACAGATTCTTCTTCACTCGGACAAGTACCGTAACCGTGCGTGAAGCCCATGCAGCCGAGACCGATTGCCGATACTTCCAAGCTGCCAAGTTTTCTTGTTTTCATGTTCTTCTCTTTTAGTATTTATCTTACGAGCTTAAAGCCCCAATCCATATTCCCCGTGGCATTCAGGGCTGCCACCCAGAACGCACCGAGCATTTCGGTATAGCGCGACATGCTTATGCCGCCCAAATCAAGGGTATCCGCCCAACCGAAATCCTTTAACAGAGCCGCCACTTCGGCTTTTGCGTCAGCATCATTGCCACAATAGAAACCTGTAATGGAAGCGGGTAAGCAGTCGGGGCAGACCATCAGGTGATTGCAGAGATAGTTCAGTGTCTTTACGACTTTTGTATCCGGCAGAAGGTTTTGTGTTTCTTCTCCCAAGCTGGTCGTTCCGCTCCACCTCGAATCGAGCGCGATATGCCCGTCTTTGTAGATGTATGGATTTGCTAAATCAATCAACAATTTCCCGTTCAGATTTTCTTTTCCGGCAGCGTTCAGAGCTTCGAGCGAGTGGATGCCCTGCACGCAGTTGAATACTCTTTCACCGAATCGGGCAGCATCGGCAAAAGTGCCGTTAAAAGCCCGTTCACCATTGCTTTTTGCCCAACTTAAAGCTTTTTCATTGGTAACACTGCGTGCCCCCATCATGACTTCGTGACCGAGTCCGATCAATTTCGTGGCGATAGCATGAGCCACATCTCCCGTTCCCAAAATTCCATATCTCATGCGTTTATTTTTTGTTGTTCGGGTTAAACTGTTTGCCGTAATTCAATAGAAACTTCACCAATTCCGGGTTACGGTGCGACCAACGGAAGTCGGCAGGTTTGTCGAGCGGACGGATGCTTTCCATATCCTCCGGCGTAAGCGAGAAATCGAATACATCCAGATTCTGTTTCATACGCTCGATATGCGTAGTTTTCGGAATGGCAATAATACCGCGTTGTACCAAGTAACGCAGGGCGACCTCTGCGCCGTTTTACCGTATTTTTCCGCAAGACCTACCATCACGGGATGAGTGGTCAAGTCGGGGTCTCCCTACGCAAGCGGCCCCCAAGCCATGATACGGGTTCCGTAAGGATTCATTTCCGCTTCCACATCCCACTGCTGGCTGAATACGTTCGTTCACGGCAGGTTTGATTTCGGCGTATTCCGCCATATCCACAAAGCGGTCGGGATAGAAGTTCGAGAGACCGATGGCACGTACCTTTCCGTCCCGCACGGCTTTCTCCATAGCCCGCCACGTGCCCGGATAGTCGCTAAATGGCTGGTGGATAAGCAGCAGGTCGACGTAGTCGGTGCGCAACTTGCGGAGCGATTCATCGATGCTACGGGCGGCTTTTTCCTCTCCGGCATTGGTAATCCATATTTTCGTCGTGAGGAACAGTTCGCTGCGAGGCACACCGCATTTGGCGATGGCTGTGCCCACGCCCTCCTCATTGTAATACGCCTGCGCCGTGTCAATCAGCCGATAACCTGCGCTGACAGCGTCAAGTACGCAACGCTCGCATTCCTCGGGTGATACTTGAAACACTCCGTATCCCAATATCGGCATTTCGATGCCGTTGTTCAATTTTACAGTTTTCATATAATTCTGTTTTATGGGTTATATTCTATTTGGGCAATGTCGGCACTCTGCATATCGAAAGCCTCTCCGGCTTTTTCCGCAATGCCACTGTGCGTCCGACTGTGGAGCAGTGTATCAAAAGCCGCCCTGTCTTTCAAGTCGATAACCATCATTACGGCATCGAGCCGTCCGAACAATCCGCGCGTGCGGCCTACCGTGATGTCTTCGATTACCGTTTCCTTTTCTTTCATGGCACGCATTTCGGCCATCTTTCGTTCTACCATGTCATCGGGAATCCCTTTCTTGACATTGATGATAAATACATGACGTAACATATTCTTCTATTTTACCGGTTCTGCTATTATTTTCTATTCATGGATTCTATGCAGTCCTATCCCTTTCACGGTAGGCAAGTCCATGTCGTCGTAAATGGGGCTTTTCCCCGTTTCCAACAGGGCGATAGCATCCATTTCTTCTTTGGACAGTGTAAAGTCGAGAATGTTGAAGTTCTCTACCATCCGTGCCTTGCGTACGGTCTTGGGAATGACCACGATGTTGCGTTGATTGAGCCAACGGAGTATGACCGTTCCCACGCCTTTACCATGCCGTGTGGCGATTTCTTTCAGTACCGGATGGTTGAAAATGTCGTTCTGCCCTTCGGCAAACGGTGCCCATGCTTCATGCTGGATTCCCTCTTGTTGCAAGAAGGCATTGGCGGCCTGTTGTTGGAAAAACGGATGTGTTTCAAGCTGGTTTACGGCAGGTTTTATTTCGTTGTGCAGAAACAGGTCTTGCAACCGTTCGTTGGAAAAACTCGTAACTCCGATAGCCCGGATGCACCCCTCTTTATAGAGGCGTTCCATTGCCCGCCATGCCGCATAATAATTCCCATAGGGTTTATGCATCAGATACAGGTCGAGGTAATCGAGACCCAGTTTCTTCATTGAGAGATCGAATGCTCGCAGGGCATCGTCATACTCATAATCCTGTACCCACAATTTGGTGGTAATGAAAAACTCTTCGCGTTTTATGCCGCTTCGACGAATGGCGCTCCCCACCTGTTCCTCGTTAAAATAAGCGGACGCCGTGTCTATCAGACGGTAACCGACTTCTATTGCATCGGTTACAACCCGTTCTGTTTCATTCTCAGGGATTTGGAAAACGCCGAAACCTATGGCCGGCATCATCACCCCGTTGTTCAGTCTTACATCTTTCATATCTTTCTGGTTTGATTGCCTGTTGCAAAGTTACCGCACACTCATCGCTCTATTGTTATAAAAATCGAGGATAAATTTTCACTATTCGTGGTTTTCGGTTATTTTTGAGACAAAAGAAAAACGGTTATGGAACAGACGGACTTCGACGGAATTGTTTTTGCCGACACCTTGCAAGATTTCAATAACTTGCGTTATGCGGGGCATATTGTTCATATCCTTTGCTGCGGCGGCAATATGGGATTTACCTTTCAAGACACACGCTACAATATTGCAGTGGGCGATTATGTCATTCTGCCTAATGGAGAACTCGGTTCTGAGTTTTCAATATCCGACGATTTTCAAGGTATTTTAATGAGCCTTTCGGAAACCTTTGTCGCCTCTATCGCTATCCGTAGCAATTACGGCATTATAGGACATCTATCGCTTTTACAAAATCCCGTTATGAAACTTTCTCCCCACGACTTTCGGATATGTGAAGCAGCCTTGCGATGCCTTCGTATGCGCATGACCGAAAAAGGGCACTCGTTTTATGAAGAATTGCTCGGTAGTCTACTGACTGCACATATTCTCGACCTTTACGATATTCATGCCCGTAGCCGTAACATTTCGCAACTGTCGGAACACACAGCCACGCAATTACGTAAATTCATCGAATTACTGTACAACGGCGAATACATACGGAACAGGGAACTCGACTTTTATGCCTCCCGCCTCTGTATCACCCCGCATTATTTGTCGGAGCTATGTCGAAAAGTAAGCGGCCGCCCGGCTACTTATTGGATAGACCGCTTTACCATTCAGGAAATCACTCGCCTACTTCGTCAAAAGGAACTATCCCTGACGGCAATTTCCGAGCGAATGAATTTCTCGTCCGTTTCTTATTTCAGCCGCTATGTACAAAAGCGACTAAAAATCTCACCATCGGAATACCGAAACTGTTATACTCGGGACTGAACCTACTCCGCCAATACTTGTCGCTTGGAAAACGCTCGATAATCCATCGGTGACATTCCTGTCTGCCGTCGAAAGTAACGACACATATAAGAGACATCTTCAAAATTCAGTTCAGAAGCAATATGTTTGACAGACATATCGGTATTAACCAGATAAGTTTTAATCTCCGTGACGGTCTGTCGGTCTATCAATTCTTTGGGTGAAAGTTGAAAATTTTTCCGACATAGCTTATACAAATAAGTAGAAGTTATCGAAAGCTTGTCAGCATAAAACTGCACTTCCCGTGTCTCTCGGCAATAGGAGGAGAGCAATCTGAAAAAGCGATTCACCAGCATCCAAGCATGACCGCGACTATTACGCAGAGAATCTCCTGCATGGTCCATGATTTCAATATCCGTCGCCACCAACAGATTGCGAATATTATTCTTCAATATCTCCTCTTGATAGTCATAATCTTTTATATTATTCACCCATTCCATCTGATACCACCATTCAACCAACAGTTTGAAATCTCTCTCATTGGGCCGGAACACTGGATTGCTATATATCGTATTCCAAAAATTAATAGAAAGAGGCTTGTAAATAGCTTCTTCTATAAGATGATATGCAAACGATACATATCGAACCGAAAAAGCAGCCGAAATAGATAACATAGAAAAAGTACTATCATAAAAAAGCAATACGAAATCACCTTTTCGTAAAATTCGTTTTTCAAAATTAATCGTCGCCACAGCGAATCCCGACAGCACGAGTAAGGCTACACAGCCGTTTGTGTCAATCAGACTTCCATTACTACTTCTCAAATTTGTCGTACCTATCGAAAACGACGTACTCTCCTGTCGTAAAGAATATTTAATACCCGACATTTTTATCCTGTTTTTGAATGTAAAAATAAAGAAATCGACCTATTTATGGGAATTTTGTATCGAAAAATACCATTCATGGAATGATTATTATATATCCCGACTATAAAAACCGTATAACTTTGCACGCATTAAACCGCATAAACAACAGCGATATGATTAATTATATCTATTTAGCTTTAGCAATTGTCGCCGAAACGGTAGCAACGACGGCATTAAAGATATCCGAACAGTTTACTCGACTATGGCCTTCATTGACAGCCGTCATAGGCTACGCTGCCACGTTCTACTTATTAAGCCTGTCGTTACGAACAATCCCGATAGGCGTGGCTTATGGACTTTGGGGTGCAATAGGCATCGTACTAATTGCCATTGTCGGCGCAATCGGCTTCAAACAAATACCCGATCTACCTGCCATAATCGGAATGATACTGATTATCGCCGGTGTATTGATCATTAATTTATTTTCACTACTGTCCCGTAAAAGTTGATAAATAGTTCTTTGAAATTATTGAAATATAGTCAATTACGTGGTTTCTTGAGATGAAACGGACTTGATTTTGCAACTTTGCAGTCTAATACAAATGGCTGCTATGTT
>ENA-OOWO01002021-OOWO01002021.1-human-gut-metagenome-genome-assembly--contig:-NODE-2021-length-12303-cov-3.423498_pt1 | contig 12303 bp, 9 predicted proteins | sample MGYA00241579_ERZ501327 | MGnify/ENA primary metagenome ERZ501327 (study PRJEB25962, sample SAMEA2042836) | human gut metagenome | biome: human gut; feature: human-associated habitat; material: faeces...
ACGTTGTTCGCCGGAGTTCTGCATCGCTTTGAAATGTTCTTTCTGTTCTTTCAGATTCAGTTTATAGATTTTCTTATATTGTTTTTCTGTCAGTTGAAGTGATTCCTGCATTTGATCAGTCATCTGAGTCGCTATCTTTTCCGGATTAGGGACTTCGCGTGGGAGGCGTTGTTCATGTTGCTGTCTTTCCTGTGGTTCAGGATTTTCTTGTGCAACAGCCAGACTGGTGCAACTTATCAGGCAGGCTGCAAGCCCTATCAGTTTCATGTTTCTTTTCATCTTTTCTCTTTGTTAATTGATTTAATATCCCAAAGTTAACTGGTTCTTGAAACAGATGAAAATGAAATCGACAAAGGACGGAGTTTTGTCTATTAAATATGGTGTCACTATTCTGTAGTGATGGTGTAAGTATCCATGTCGGACTGAAAAAGGAAAATATGAACATAAACAGTCGATATATGGATAGTCCCATTTTGTCGCAACCCATTAAATTTGTGCCTGAATATAGAGCGATTATTATGAAAAGACTATTGTTCATTTTTACCTTTTTTTGCCTCCTTGCCATTCATGGAGGCGCACAGAATATTCTGACTCTGGAGAACTGCCTTCGTATAGGGATTGAGAACAATCTCTCTTTACAGGGAAAACGAAAAGCGATGCAGAAAAGTAAGTATGGCATTTCGGAGAATCGGGTGAAGCTGTTGCCGCAAATCAATGGCTTTGCCAACTTTAATGATAATATCGATCCGCCTGTCTCAGTAACTGACGGTTCTTCCTATGGAGTACCTTATAATATTACCCGAACGTTGCAATATAGTGCCAATGCCGGGATAGAATTGCAGATGCCACTTTATAATCAGACTCTCTATACTTCGATTTCCATAGCAGAGATTGTGGATGAGATGAGCCGGCTTTCGTATGAAAAGGCACGGGAAGATTTGATCTTGCAGATCAGTAAAATGTACTATCTGGGACAGGTTACTGCGGAACAGATTGCATTGATAAAAGCCAATATCACCCGATTGGAAGAACTGAGAGATATCACACAGGCTTTCTTTGATAATGGAATGGCAATGGAAGTTGACTTGAAGCGGGTGAATATCAATCTGGAAAATCTGAAAGTACAGTATGACAATGCGCAGGCGATGATGACGCAGCAGCTTAATATGCTGAAGTACATCATGGATTATCCGGCAGAAAAAGAAATCGGCCTGTTGCCGGTCAATACGGATAGTATCGCTACGGTTGCTTTGACCGGGTTGTCGGAAAACCTCTATGAGCTTCAGTTGCTTCAATCACAGGTGCAGCTGGCAGAGCGGCAGAAACGATTGATCAGTAATGGCTATATTCCTTCTCTCAATCTGACGGGAAACTGGAGGTTTGCCGCTTATACTGATGAGGCTTATCATTGGTTTCATTCCGGTCCGTCCAATCATTGGTTCCGTTCTTATGGGGTGGGACTGACTTTGCGTATTCCTATTTTTGATGGTTTGGATAAGAAGTATAAGATCCGGAAAGCAATGATCGATATCGAAACCATGAAACTTTCACGGTTGGATACACGGAAGAATCTGCAAACACAGTATTTGAATGCTGTAAATGACTTGATGAATAACCAGCGGAACTTTAAAAAACAGAAAGACAATTATCTGCTTGCCGAAGAAGTGTATACGGTTACTACCGACCGCTATCGGGAAGGAATCACTTCAATGACTGAAGTTCTGCAGGATGAAATGCGGATGAGCGAGGCACAGAACAACTACATTAGTGCACATTATAATTATCGGGTGACCAACCTGATGTTACTGAAACTAACCGGACAGATCTCATCCTTGTTCAAATAACAGATAACTAATTGAATCATTCATATGGAAACAATGGGAAATAATACAGTCTCCAGTACGCATCAGGAGAAAGCTAAGAAAATGAGAAAATTACGCCGCTGGCAGATTATAGTAAGTCTGTTTGGAGTTGCTGTGATTGTTTGGGGAGTAATTGAAATTGTTTTTCTCTTTCTGGGCTATAAGCAGACGGAAACCAGCAATGATGCGCAGATAGAGCAATATGTGTCACCTGTCAATCTGCGTGCATCGGGCTATATTAATAAGATTTATTTTACGGAACATCAGCAGGTACGTAAAGGTGATACCTTGCTGGTGCTGGACGACCGCGAATATAAAATCCGGGTGATGGAAGCTGAGGCTGCATTGAAGGATGCGCAGGCAGGCGCCACTGTGATAAATGCTACCTTGCAGACTACACAAACGACTGCATCTGTGTATGATGCGTCTATAGCTGAAATAGAAATCCGGCTAGCAAAACTGGAGAAAGACCGTCAGCGGTATGAAAATTTGGTCAAACGAAATGCGGCGACACCTATCCAGTTGGAACAGATTACAACAGAGTATGAAGCTACCTTTAAGAAGCTGGAAGCAACCAGGCGCCAGCGGGAGGCGGCTCTTTCGGGAGTGAATGAAGTATCTCACCGTCGTGAGAATACGGAAGCTGCCATCCAGCGTGCTACGGCTGCGCTTGAAATGGCACGGCTGAATCTTTCGTATACGGTTGTACTGGCTCCTTGCGATGGCAAGTTAGGCAGACGTTCTCTGGAAGAAGGGCAGTTCATTACAGCAGGGCAATGCATTACATATATTCTGCCCGATACACAAAAATGGATTATTGCTAATTATAAAGAAACGCAGATAGAGAATCTCCGCATCGGGCAGGAGGTGGCTATCACGGTAGATGCTATCAGTAAGAAAGAGTTTACAGGCAAAGTGACTGCTATTTCCGGAGCGACAGGTTCTAAATATTCGTTGGTGCCGACTGACAATTCTGCCGGAAACTTTGTGAAAATACAGCAGCGTATCCCTGTCCGTATTGATTTTACGGATTTATCGAAGGAAGATAATGATAAGCTGGCGGCGGGTATGATGGTAGTAGTAAAAGCTAAACTCTGATAGCCATGCCTTCGTGTCCTAGAAATTATCCTTTTTACAATTGGGTGCCCAAACCGATAGGTATTATTATTCTGCTGTTCTTTTTCCTGCCGATTCTTTCGGTGGGCGGGGTATACTCCGTGAACAGTACCGAGATGATGAGCGGCTTGGGTATTATTTCCGAGCATATTCAGTTTGCCAATTTTGTGACTTCCATCGGTATGGCGGCATTTGCTCCCTTCTTGTATGAACTAGTTTGTATACGACGGGAGAAACTGATGTGTATCGCAGGTTTTGCACTGATGTATGTATTCAGCTATGTATGTGCCAAAACCGACAGTATCTTTTTGCTGGCACTCTGCAGCCTGCTGACAGGGTTCCTGCGTATGGTACTGATGATGGTCAATCTGTTTACGCTGATCAAATATGCTTTTGGCATGGAGGCAACGCGTAATATTACTCCCGGCATGGAACCGAAAGACGCGACGGGATGGAATAAACTGGATATCGAAAAATGTATCAGCCAGCCGGTAGTTTATCTGTTTTTTATGATCCTGGGGCAAATGGGTACGGCGCTAACGGCTTGGCTGGCTTTCGAATACGAATGGAAATATGTATATTATTTTATGATGGGTATTCTGCTGCTGTCCATTCTGATACTGTTCATTACGATGCCTAATCATGGTTTTGCCGGACGTTTCCCTATCAACTTCCGCAAATTCGGCAATGTGACCGCATTTTGCATATCATTGACGTGCATCACTTATGTGCTGGTTTATGGCAAGGTGCTGGATTGGTATGATGATCCATCTATTTGCTGGGCAACGGCGATCAGTATCCTTTTTGCCGGGATTTTTCTTTATATGGATGTTACCCGGCGGTCTTCCTACTTTATTTTGGGGGCGTTGAGGCTGCGTACCATTCGTATGGGGGCTTTGCTTTATTTATTGCTGATGATTATCAATTCCAGCGCAATGTTTGTCAATGTGTATGCAGGAGTCGGGATGCGCCTGGATAATTTGCAGAATGCATCGCTGGCAAACTGGTGTATGGTCGGTTATTTTATCGGTGCCTTGATTTCCATTGTATTGGGGTCTAAAGGGGTGCATCTGAAATATCTTTTTGCTCTTGGCTTTTTCTTTCTGGCATTGTCGGCAGGATTCATGTACTTCGAAGTGCAGACAGCCGGACTTTACGAACGAATGAAGTATCCCGTAATTATTCGTACCATCGGAATGATGATTTTATATGCATTGACGGCAGCATATGCCAATCAGCGGATGCCTTTCAAATATCTTTCGACCTGGATTTGCATCATGCTTACCGTCCGTATGGTACTGGGACCGGGTATCGGAGGGGCTATTTATTCAAATGTACTACAGGAGCGCCAGCAACATTATATTACCCGTTATGCACAAAATGTTGATCTGGTAAACCCCGAAGCTTCTGCTTCGTATACCAATACCGTGCAGGGAATGCAATATCAGGGAAAGAGTGAAACGGAAGCGCATAACATGGCTGCCATGTCCGTCAAGGGGCGGATACAGGTGCAGGCTACGCTCTCTGCTGTGAAAGAAATGGCAGGGTGGACTATTTATGCAGGCGTTATTTGTATGATTTTTGTGCTCGTAGTGCCTTATCCCAAACGAAAATTGCTAACTTAGTATCGTTTTTCAATAGTAATTTATCAGTGAGTCAGTGTTATGGATACTCAGCAGGAACGTTTATTACAGCTTGACCGCGATCTGAAAAGCGGGAAGAATATATGCAGTTCGGGAGGTGTGCTCAGTTGTTTTCCATCTTCTTTAAAAGAACCTTTTCTGATGCAGGGGCTTGGTTTGATTGTCTGCCGGCAAGGTAGTTTCCAGTTTTCTCTTGATAATAAGTGCGCTTCTGCCAAGGCGGGTGAGACCTTGTTTATTCATGAGGAATCTTGGGTTCAAGTGCTTCAGGAGACCGAAGATGTGGAAATTCTTATTCTTGCCTATCAGATAGAACCGATACGTGACATTATCGGCAACTCCGTGGTTTCCATGTATATGTATTCGAAACTTACTCCGGAACTCTCTTGTGTATGGAATACCGGCGAGGAAGATGAGATTATGAAGTATATGTCTTTGATAGACAGTGTGCTGGAAATGGAGGAGAGTGTGTTTAGCCTTTATGAGCAGAAACTCCTTCTGCTGGCACTGACCTATCGTATTTGTTCGGTCTATAACCGTAAATTGATTAGTGCCGGACAGGAAACGGGCGGGCGGAAAAATGAGATATTTGTCCGTCTCATCCAGTTGATAGAGCAATATTATATGCAGGAAAGGAGTGTGGAATTCTATGCGGATAAACTCTGTTTGTCTCCGAAATACCTTTCGGCTCTTTCCAAAAGCATCTGTGGGTATACGGTGCAGGAACTTGTATTCAAGGCGATTATCCGTAAGTGTATCTCTTTGTTGAAGAATACGCAAAAAAATATTCAGGAGATTTCCAATGAATTCGGCTTCCCCAATGCTTCTTATTTTGGCACATTCTTCAAGAAGCAAATGGGGATGTCGCCGCAGCAATATCGAAGGAATCTTTAATCGATATTACTCTTTTTCTCCATAAGCCAGATCGCCTGCGTCGCCCAGCCCCGGTACAATATAGGAATGTTCATTGATTTCAGGATCGATGGCAGCACACCAAATGGTTGTTTTGTCTTCGGGAAATACGCTCTTGATATGATCGATTGCATGTTGGCTGGCAATGATCGAAGCTACGTGAATTTCGGCGGGATGGCCTTTGGTAAGCATGGCCTGATAACTCAGTTCCATACTGCCGCCTGTAGCCAGCATCGGATCGGTGATAATCAGCGTTTTGTCGTCAATACGCGGAGATGCGATATATTCTATATGTATATCAAATTTCAGGGTATCTTTATATTTTCGATAGGCGGACACAAATGCATTTTCTGCTCCGTCGAAATAGCTTAGGAAGCCTTGGTGAAAAGGAAGGCCGGCGCGGAGAATGGTGCTGATGACAAGCTGGTTGTCCGGTGTGCTGACGGGAGCAATGCCCAGTGGTGTCCGGATGTTTTTTACTGAGTATCGGAACTCTTTGCTCATTTCGTAAGCCATGATTTCTCCGATCCGTTCAATGTTACGGCGGAAACGTAGGCGGTCATTCTGAACTTCTACATTTCTGATTTCGGATATGTACTGGTTTAGAATCGAATTTGTTTGGCTAAAATCAATTACTTTCATATTATAGTTTAATCATAATTTAATCTCATTTTCATCGTATTGAGAACGTTCTGGCTTGCAAAGTAAACGATAATCTTTCAAATTGCAATATTCAGTTTGCAGATATTGTTAGGAATTTATAAAAGAGATTCAATTAGGGAAAAATTTCTCTAATCCCTTCTTCCTTTTCAAAGAAAGTATTACTTTTGTACCCGGATTTACAAGGAGGCACCCAAAGCTCCTCATGTTCAGGTGAAAAGAGATAATAAAACGAAATACCAATTTTAATTAATTCAAAAAAAATGGCAAATTTAGATTTAAGCAAGTACGGTATCACAGGTGTGACCGAGATTGTGCACAATCCGTCTTATGACGTTTTGTTCGCTGAAGAAACAAAACCAGGTTTGGAAGGTTTTGAAAAAGGCCAGGTAACTAACATGGGCGCTGTAAACGTAATGACTGGCGTTTATACAGGACGTTCTCCTAAAGATAAATTCTTCGTAAAAGACGAAACCAGCGAAAATACAGTATGGTGGACTTCTGAAGAATACAAAAACGACAACAAACCAGTTGACGCTAAATGTTGGGCAGCTGTGAAAGATTTGGCAACTAAAGAACTTTCTAACAAAAGACTGTTCGTTGTTGACGCTTTCTGCGGAGCTAACGAAAACTCTCGCTTGAAACTGCGCTTCATCATGGAAGTAGCATGGCAAGCTCACTTCGTAACAAACATGTTCATCCGTCCGACAGCTGAAGAACTGGCTAACTTCGGTGAACCTGATTTCGTTATCATGAACGCTTCTAAAGCTAAAGTTGAAAACTACAAAGAACTGGGCTTGAACTCGGAAACTGCAGTTGTATTCAACTTGACTGAAAAGATCCAGGTTATCCTGAATACTTGGTACGGTGGTGAAATGAAGAAAGGTATGTTCTCTTACATGAACTACTTATTGCCTTTGAACGGTATGGCTTCTATGCACTGCTCTGCTAACACTGATAAAGAAGGCAAGAGCTCAGCTATCTTCTTCGGTCTGTCAGGTACAGGTAAGACTACTTTGTCTACTGACCCGAAACGTTTGTTGATCGGTGATGACGAACACGGATGGGATGACGAAGGTGTATTCAACTTCGAAGGTGGTTGCTACGCTAAAGTTATCAACTTGGATAAAGAAAGCGAACCGGACATCTGGAATGCTATCAAACGCGATGCTTTGTTGGAAAACTGTACAGTTAACGCTGAAGGCGAAATCAACTTCGCTGACAAGTCAGTAACTGAAAACACTCGTGTTTCTTATCCTATCTATCACATCGAAAACATCGTTAAACCGGTGTCTAAAGGTCCTCATGCTAAACAAGTTATCTTCTTGTCAGCTGACGCATTCGGTGTATTGCCTCCGGTATCTATCCTGAACGCAGAACAAACTAAATATTACTTCTTGTCTGGTTTTACAGCTAAATTGGCTGGTACAGAACGTGGTATCACTGAACCGACTCCGACATTCTCAGCTTGCTTCGGTGCTGCTTTCTTGTCATTGCACCCGACTAAATATGCTGAAGAATTGGTTAAGAAGATGGAAAAGACCGGCGCTAAAGCATACTTGGTTAACACTGGTTGGAACGGTACAGGCAAGCGTATCTCTATCCGTGATACTCGTGGTATCATCGATGCTATCCTGGACGGTTCTATCGACAAGGCTCCTACTAAGGTTATTCCTTTCTTCGACTTTGTTGTTCCTACAGAACTTCCGGGTGTTGATCCGAAGATCCTTGACCCACGCGACACTTACGAATGTGCTTGCCAATGGGAAGAAAAAGCAAAAGATTTGGCTGGACGTTTCATCAAGAACTTCGCTAAATTTACAGGTAACGAAGCTGGTAAGGCTTTAGTTGCTGCTGGTCCGAAACTCTAAGCCTTTTAGGCAATAGATATGTAATGCAAAATGTGGGCGGTTCCGAAAGGAGCCGCCTTTTTTTGTTTATATGAAGGTGATTTTGTATCTTTGTTAATCTGAATTATGTTCGATAAAACGCTGACAAATACATGATTATTACTTATTTGAAACTCTTTTGTACATTCGCAAAAATCGGCATGTTTACCATTGGCGGAGGATATGCCATGATTCCCTTGATAGAGCGGGAAATAGTCAAGAGAAAATGGATGAGCAAGGAAGAATTTATGGAAATGTTTGCCTTGACTCAATCGTTGCCCGGAGTTTTTGCGGTAAATATATCCATTTTCGTGGGATATAAACTTCATAAGGTCAGCGGAAGTCTGGTTTGTGCGTTGGCGACTATTCTCCCTTCATTCGTCATTATGATGTTGATTGCCATGTTCTTTGCCCGTTTTCAGGACAATGAGGTGATGATTCGTATCTTTAACGGGATACGTCCGGCTGTAGTGGCGCTGATTTTGTTTCCTTGTATATCTGCGGTCAGAGCTTTGCATTTGAAGTATGTGCAACTGATAGCTCCTGTGATTGCCACAGTACTGATCTGGCAATTCGGGCTTTCTCCTATTTATGTGGTATTGGCGGGGATTTCCGGTGGATTAGTGTATACTCTGTGGTTGAAAAATAAGATTAAAGATATAAAGGCATGATATATTTACAGTTACTTTGGGTGTATCTGAAGATAGGTACGTTTGGTTTCGGAGGTGGTTATGCGATGCTTTCGTTGATTCAGCATGAAATTGTAGATCTCCACCATTGGCTGACTCCCCAACAATTTACGGATGTGGTGGCAATTTCGCAGATGACTCCGGGGCCGATTGGAATTAATAGTGCTACTTATGTGGGCTATGCAGTGACACACAGTGTATGGGGAGCGGTACTTGCTACCGTAGCGGTGTGTCTGCCCTCTTTTATTCTCGTATTGCTCATTTCCTATTTCTTTGCGAAATGCAAGGATAATAAATACATAAAAGCAGCGATGTCCGGCTTGCTTCCCATGTCAGTGGCATTGATTGCCTCGGCTGCCTTGTTGATGATGAACAGGGAGAATTTTATTGATTATAAAAGTATAGGAATCTTTGCTGGGGCATTCCTTATCACCTGGAAATGGGATTTGCATCCTATTCTGCTGATTTGTCTGGCAGGTCTGGTGGGGGTGATCTTGTATTAAAAAAAACTTTTTATAAAGCTAGGGTTGGCTACTGGATCGTAAAGAAGTTGCTTAATATGCATGAACTGGAAATAGAAAAAGCCCGCTAAATAAAATCCGGCGGGCTTTCTGCATTATCTCGGGCTATTGCTTATGATTTGTTCGCGCGTTTACGCTCGATTTCGTCCAGAATGACTTTGCGCATACGCATTGCTTTCGGAGTTACCTCTACGTATTCATCTTCTTTGATGTATTCCAATGCCTCTTCGAGTGAGAACTGAACAGGCGGAATCAGACGAACTTTGTCATCAGATCCGGAAGCACGCATGTTGGTAAGCTTTTTGGATTTTGTAACGTTGATAACCAGATCGTTGTCATGGGAGTGTTCTCCTACTACCTGGCCTGCATATACTTCGTCCTGCGGGAAGATGAAGAACTTACCGCGATCCTGCAATTTATCGATGGCATAGGCAAAAGCAGTTCCGCTTTCCATTGCGATCATGGAACCATTGGTACGGCGTTCGATTTCTCCCTTGTGCGGCTGATATTCTTTAAAACGGTGTGCCATGATAGCTTCACCGGCAGAAGCAGTCAGTACGTTGGTACGAAGACCGATGATACCACGTGAAGGCATGTCGAATTCAAGGTTGATACGTTCGCCCGTATTTTCCATCTTTACCATTTCACCTTTGCGGCGGGTAACCATATCGATAATCTTGCTGGCATATTCCTCTGGAAGATTGATTGTCAACAACTCCACCGGCTCACATTTCTGCCCGTCAATTTCCTTAATAATTACCTGGGGCTGTCCTACTTGCAACTCATATCCTTCACGTCGCATAGTTTCTATCAAGACCGACAAATGTAACACTCCACGGCCATAAACAGTCCACGCATCATCGGTATCGCCCCGCTCCACACGCAAAGCCAGATTTTTATCCAACTCTCTTGTCAAACGATCGGCTATATGTCTCGAAGTCACATATTTTCCATCTTTACCGAAAAAAGGAGAATCGTTAATTGTAAACAACATAGACATGGTAGGCTCATCGATAGCGATTCTCGGTAAAGCCTCCGGTTCGGCGACATCGGCTACGGTATCGCCAATTTCGAAATTCTCGATACCGATGAGTGCACAAATATCCCCCGAACCTACCGACTGAACTTTGGCACGTCCCATACCCTCGAAGACATCGAGCTCTTTTATCCGCTGTTTAACGACCGATCCGTCTTTCTTACACAAGGCCACGTCCATACCCTCTTTCAGCTCACCGCGATGAACACGGCCGACAGCAATACGTCCCACATAAGGAGAATAATCGAGCGAAGTAATCAACATCTGGGGTGTACCTTCGAGATACTGCGGTTCGGGTATATACTCGATAATCGCATCGAGCAAAGCGGTTATATTGTCGGTCGGTTTCCTCCAATCTGTCGAAAACCAACCCTGTTTGGCCGAACCGTATATCGTGGGGAAATCAAGTTGCTCTTCGGTTGCATCGAGACTAAACATAAGGTCGAGAACCATCTCTTGAACTTCGTCCGGACGGCAATTGGGTTTATCCACTTTATTGATGACCACAACCGGTTTCAATCCCATTTCAATAGCCTTCTGCAAAACGAAACGAGTCTGAGGCATAGGGCCCTCGAAGGCATCGACTAACAGCAAACAGCCGTCGGCCATGTTGAGTACACGCTCTACCTCCCCACCGAAATCGGCGTGCCCCGGAGTATCGATAACATTGATCTTGTAATCCTTATAACGAATAGAAACATTCTTCGAAAGAATCGTAATTCCTCGCTCCCTTTCCAAATCGTTATTATCCAATATCAACTCCCCGGAACTCTGGTTCTCGCGAAAGAGATGCCCGGCCAATAACATTTTGTCCACCAACGTAGTTTTACCGTGGTCGACGTGAGCGATAATCGCAATGTTTCTGATTTTTTGCATATAACCTATTTTAACCGCGCAAAGTTACTACATTTTTTTAAAATGGTATATCACTTTCCTTCATTTAGTACTTAGGAGACTTTGCGATCGCACGGAACATGCTATAACAACGATGACTTTCTATCTTTGATTTTTTAATAAACATATCTCAAACCCGGCAACAACGGCTTCACAACAGTACTCGCCATTAAAAACAGCCGGGGATATCTCCCGATAAATGAAACCAACTTATCTTTACAAGGTAACATCGGTTTATAGGTTACTAATAATTCTTTTCTATCTTTATATGACAAACGCCACCAATAACGGAGAATATTTGCTCTATACATGAATAAATGATGACCAGCTATTATTTGGGCAGTTTCTGCATCTATCCCTGCTTCTTCTATCGCAAGGCACTTAATGCGATTACACATCTTAAATAGATCTGTAATTTTATTTTTATCGCTCTCAATTCTTGATGTCTGGTATCTGCTCACTGTATGATTATACAATAAAATTGGCACATATTTTATGCGAAGAGCCAGACGTACATTATTAATAACATAGTCTGTATCCTCAAATCGCACCTTTTCAGCGAACGATAAATGATTTATAATCAAGAAATCTCGACGATATACAAATAGCCATGGAGCCCATGGAATCTCATTCTTTTTAAAAAAGGAACGACCAGCCATTTCTTCCCGACTATTGTTCAAATAGAAATAAGTCCTCCTTTTACCATCTTCGACTAAAACTTCATCACACATCAAAATATCAACACCTTCGGTAGATTGAATTTCGGAAAAGACTTTTTTCAATGCTCCCGATTCAAATACATCATCTTGGTCTAAATATAAAATATACTTCCCCTTGGCAACTTTTACAGCTGTATTGCGAGCGCCTCCCTGCCGTCGGGTTGTCTCATGATTAATCAATCGTAAATTTTGATGAAATTTCCCATATTCCGAAATAACCTGTGCCGTATTATCTGTTGAACAGTCATTGACACAAATCACTTCAAAATCATCGTCTCCCAGTCCCTGCCGATAAATGCTGTCCAAACAATTTTTTATATACTGTTCCCCATTATAGACCGGAATAATAATAGAAAAAAACA
>ENA-OOWO01002027-OOWO01002027.1-human-gut-metagenome-genome-assembly--contig:-NODE-2027-length-12273-cov-2.644377_pt1 | contig 12273 bp, 15 predicted proteins | sample MGYA00241579_ERZ501327 | MGnify/ENA primary metagenome ERZ501327 (study PRJEB25962, sample SAMEA2042836) | human gut metagenome | biome: human gut; feature: human-associated habitat; material: faeces...
TTGATAGTTTTGAAAAAATCAGAAGGAACAACTTTTATTATATTGACAAGACAAAACTCATAGAGCAATTGGTTGAAACCGGTGGAGAGGTCACTCTTTTTACGAGGCCGCGCCGTTTCGGAAAAACTCTTAACATGAGTATGCTTAAAGCTTTTTTTGAAACCGGTGCGGATGAGTCATTGTTTGATGGCTTATATATTGCGCAAAATAAGGCACTTTGCGAAGAACATATGGGTAAATATCCGGTTATATTCCTGTCATTAAAGAGTGTGGAGGGATTGAAATACGAGGATGCCATATATCGTATTACTGAGCTTATAGGAATGGAGGCAGAAAGATTCGGCTTTTTGGAAGATAGTGAATATCTGTCAGAAAATGAAAAAAAGCGTTACAAGGCGATTATTGCATTGAAGGATGGAACGAATGCAATGGATGAAAAAGTGCTTGTATCGAGTCTGCAGATTTTATCTCAATTATTATATAAGCATTTCGGACAAAAGACTGTAATATTAATTGATGAATATGATGTTCCTCTGGATAAGGCATTCCAGAATGGTTACTATAAAGAGATGGTTTCACTCATCAGAGGGCTTTTTGGAATGGCACTAAAGACAAACGAGAGCCTGCAGTTTGCAGTTTTGACAGGATGTTTACGGATCACGAAGGAAAGCATCTTTACAGGGCTCAATAACTTTAAAGTGATGTCTATTCTGGATGCAAGATTTGATGAACAGTTTGGATTTACAGATAATGAGGTGAAGAAAATACTGGATGATTACGATTTGGCATCACATTTCGAAGAGACAAAGGAATGGTATGATGGGTATCATTTTGGTAAGGCTGATATTTATTGTCCATGGGATGTCATAAACTATGTTGATCAGTTAAAATATGACAAGACTGCAGAACCGCAGGATTTCTGGTCAAATTCAAGCGGAAATGCGATTGTCCGCAGATTTATCGACATGGCTGATGTTTCTACAAAAACGGAAATAGAGAGGCTGATAGCAGGGGAGAGTATTGAAAAGGATGTAGCTCCTGAGCTGACCTACGACGAGATATATAAGAGCATAGAAAATCTGTGGAGCGTGCTTTTTACGACAGGTTATCTGACGCACAACGGCCGCACTGAAAGCGGAAAATATTGTCTTGTAATTCCTAACAGAGAGATTAGAAATCTTTTTGTCAAAAAAATAAAAGAATGGTTTTCGGATGTTTCTAAAAGTGATGGAAAAACACTCGAAGAGCTTTGTAGTGCGTTTGTGAATGAAGATGCACAAAAGATTGAACAGATATATGGTGAGTATCTGTGGAACACAATAAGCATACGTGATACAGCAGTTGCAAAAGAGAAGAAAGAAAATTTCTACCATGGAATTTTGCTGGGACTCCTGGGTTACAAGTCAAACTGGCTTATCAAATCGAATGCTGAGTCGGGAATCGGCTATAGTGACATACTTGTGGAAGTACCGACAAACAGAACAGGAATTGTAATAGAACTCAAGTACGCTGAAGACGGTGATTTGGATGCTGCCTGTGATAAGGCATTAAAGCAGATTGAGGAAAAAGATTATGTGGCAAAGCTAAAGCAGGATGGTATGGATAACTTTATCAAGTATGGGATTGCATGCTTTAAGAAAGTGTGCAAGGTTGTGTGTTAAATAACAACTGTTGTTCCATCACGATGACTTAATTCTTATTTTGCAATGCCCTTTCATAAACATGCTCGCATTACTATTGAGAATCAGCATAAAAATCCAATACCGGCTTTTTTATCAGATTGATTACTGCCTGTATGATTCGCTTCCAGAAGACACTTCTTATTTTCATGCTCAGTGGAGAAGGCAGGCAATCACTGAAATTGGAAAAGATTATGTTATTCTTGATAATGTAAAAGGAAGTGGCCATTATGTAGGTACTTATCTGGGACTTTCAGCTTTGCAGAGGTACTGGTGGGGAGAGGGTGAAGTTAAATTCTACATTGATGGAGATGAAAAATATCCAACAATATGTGGAACAGGAATGGAAGACTATTTCGGAGGTTCCTGGAGTTTCGCATCAAATGAAAATGGCAGAATTGTAGAACAGAATTATTCTACCCCATATTTGGGATATCCATTTTATTCCAGACATGATTCACTTGTTTGGAATCAATATCATAATGATGATTGTCCGCCAATGCGTGGATTTTACAGATGGCATATCCCTGATCCTGTATTTTTTGAGGAAAATCTGAAAGTAACGGTACAGCAAATAGGGGTTAGTCATAATGGATTGTTTGAGCGACAAGACGATCTTTCAAGTGTGGCATACTGGTATCAGAGTGAACCTCATCAGAAGTTTAAAGAACTACTACCGGTAGAGAAGAGATGGCCAAGATAAATGTTATAGGAAAAGTCCTGCATTACTTTTTACGAGTGAGGCGGGACTTTTGTGAGTGTTATTTGATCGGTTCAAAATCAACAGCGAGAGTGTAATATAAAGTGCGGTATCTTTAAGAAAGAAGTTTCAGGATTAAATATGGCAGAAATAAAGAACTCGGAATCAGATATGAGCACTCAGCAGAAAGCTGAGCTGGACAAAGAGAAAAGAAGAGAAGAAAGAGGCAAAAAGAGCAAAAAGGCAGCACTACAGGGAACTGAATGAGCCACCAAAACTCACCGTGCTTGAGGAAGTGGGAAATGCAGTCACCCATGGAATAGGAGCAGGACTTGCCATAGCCGGCTTTGTCCTTCTTCTCCTGAAGTCAGACACAGGGCTCAAAGTGATGGCATCGTGTTTTTATGGAATATCACTGATATTGATGTTTCTTATGAGCTGCCTGTATCACTCATACAAATCCGGGCTAGCAGTCAAGCGTATCTGGAGAAGATTTGACTATTCCTCGATATATCTGCTGATAGGCGGAACATTTGCTCCGATGTACCTTGTGTACTGGGAAAATGTGCTTGGAATAGTGTTGTTCTGTGTGCAGTGGGCGCTCATCATAGCTGGGATCACAATCATATGTGTGTTCGGACCAGGCAGGTTCCGACCGATACACTATACGCTGTACTTCGTCATCGGATGGAGCGCCATCATGTTCATTCCAGACTGGTTCAGAAATGACAAGCCGCTTTTGGGATGGATCGTGGGCGGTGGTATTGTCTATACGCTCGGCATGATTCCATTTGTGAAGGACACCAAGGGGATGCACTTTATCTGGCATATCTTTGTGATGCTGGGGGCTGCGCTGCATTGGTTTGGAATGTACCTTTATGTGTATTAATAAAAGATAGATAAAAATGGGCCTATTTTCACAGTCCACTTTTCTGTTGCTAGAAGTTGATTACAGACATAAACAATGGTATCCTTTAGTCAGTTATAAACATGATGAGTAAATATTATAAATGCGAGGAGAAAATGCTATGGATAGAGTAGAGAAAATGCTTGGAAGAATGAAAGCAAGTAAATTATACAGATGTGTGGATTGGGATCCGGAGGGTAAGGCGAAGGATCTGGTAGATAAGTTCAACAGTGCTTCGAGGTCTGAGACTATGACAAGAACCGGAGAATATCTTGGAAAATTATTTGCACACATGGGAAAGGAGTGTTATATAGAGCCACCTTTTTATTGTGACTATGGAACCAATATACACGTGGGAGATTATTTCTATGCAAATACAGGGCTGATAGTTCTGGATCAGTGTGATGTCATCATTGGAGATCATGCATTTCTGGGACCAAGGGTCAATATATACTGTGCATGTCATCCGATAGATGCGATGATCAGAAATACCGGTGTGGAGCTTGGCAAGCCGGTTACAATAGGCGATAATGTATGGATCGGTGGCAATACGGTCATCAATCCGGGTGTGACCATAGGTTCAAATGTTGTCATAGGCTCAGGGTCGGTTGTCACAAAGGATATTCCGGATAGTGTGATAGCGGCAGGAAATCCATGTAAAGTCATAAGAATGATAACAAATAAAGATAAGGAATATTGGCTTAAGCAGCTAGAGGAATTTGAGGCAGACACAGGTGAGCAGGTAAAGCTGGAGCAGGACTGATTCAACATTGCTGCTGTGAGTTGAGATTCCAAAGCGTTTTTCTATACCACACATCCTAATGAAGATCCAATAAAAGTTATAAAAAAGATGAAACAGACTGATAACTTTAAGTTCGACGAGGCAAATGTTATGAATGAATTAGTATATAGAAATCTATCCGAAGATGCAAAACGACAAATATGTGCATGGAAATATGGCGGAGAATACGATTTGTATAATCTTCCTGCTTATGAAGAAATGCAAGTTCGACAGATAGGATTCATGAATCCCAAAAGTGAAAAAAATTATTATGGTTTTTGGGATGAAAGCATATTGGTAGGATTGATGGACAAGCTTATGAGTTGACAACAGGAATTGGTACCGGAACATTCTATCGAATGATAAGAGAATAGGAAACAGCACATGAAATATGATAAGATAGTGGAAGCGATTTTCATAGAACGTCCCAATCGTTTTATTGCGCGGGTAAAGATTGACGGAGCGGAAGAGGTAGAATTGGTTCATGTAAAGAATACGGGCCGTTGTCGTGAATTACTGCTGCCAGGGGCGGAAGTGATTTTGGAAGATTGCATAGAAAAGAATCCAAATCGAAAGACACGTTATGATTTGATTGCGGTTAAAAAGAATGGGATGTGGGTTAACATTGATTCCCAGGCGCCCAATAAAGTGGTAAAAGAATGGCTGATCAAACAGGGGTATGATTGTATTAAACCAGAGTATGCCTTTGGAAACAGCCGGATGGATTTCTATATGGAAAAAGGAAAGCAAAAATATCTAATGGAAGTCAAAGGCTGCACCCTTGAGATAGACGGAGTTGGATATTTTCCGGATGCCCCGACGGAAAGAGGAGTTAAGCATTTACGGGAACTTGCAGCTGCGTGCGGACAAGGATATAAATGCTTGATTGCATTTGTGATTCAAATGGAGGAAATCAGTGAAGTCAGGCCGAATACGGCAATGCATCCCGAATTTGGCATTGCACTGGAAGAGGCAAAGGACGCAGGTGTTGAGGTGCTTTCCCTGAAATGTCATGTTGGGATGGATAGGTTGGAAATCATAGGAGAAAATGAGCCTTGAGGGCAAGGCTCTAAGGGAGAGAGAAATCTATGATACGAGAAATTGAGAATAGAAGAAGTATAAGGAAATATAAGCCAGATGAGATCGAAAGAAAGTTAATTGAAGAGATCATATACAGTGCTTCCCTTGCACCATCTGCTAAAAACAGGCAGCCTTGGAAATTTATTGTATATCAGGGGAAAGAAAAAGATAAACTGGTTGATGTCATGCGTCATGGTATAAATTCAGAAAAAACGACTCATGAACTTATGCCGGAATGGGCATTTGCCATACCGGATGCTGAGAATACAGTCAGAATCATGCAGGAGGTCCCATGCCTTATAGCAGTGCTTAATACCAATCAGCATACTCCATTTGCAAGCATTGAAAATGAAAAGCGAATGGTTGAAATATGTGATTCGCTGTCCATAGGTGCAGCGATTGAAAATATGATTCTGACAGCAACAGGGTATGGATTAGGTACTTTGTGGATTGCAAATACTTGTTTTGCCTATAATGAGCTGATGGATTTTATCGGAACAGACAGCCAGTTGACAGGAATTGTTGCGATTGGCTTTGCCAATGAAGCTCCGGCTAAAAGACCAAGGAAAGCTTTCGAAGAAATTATTGAGTACAGATAGGTAAATCGTAATGAGTTAATCGTGTTATAATCAGGTTGGATGGAGAATAATCGTTATGATTAGAAAGTTGCAGAAGGCAGATATAAACAGAGTTGCTGACATATGGTTGAAAACTAATCTGAAAGCACATTTTTTTATTTCTGAACAATACTGGATAAGCAACTATGAATTCGTGAAGGAAATGCTGCCACAGGCGGAAGTTTATGTGTATGAAGATGATAAAATGATTCAAGGCTTTATAGGAATAAATGATGAATACATAGAAGGTATTTTTGTTTCTGACGAAATGCAGTCACGTGGCATAGGTAAAATGTTGTTGGATTACATCAAGGATAAAAAAGACAGATTACAGTTAAAGGTATACCAGAAGAATGTCAGGGCAATGTCTTTTTATCAACGAGAAGGATTTACTATTCAGAGTGAAAGCATGGACGAATTCACAAGAGAAAAAGAATATGTGATGAATTGGGAATCGTCTGGAATTTGAATCCCCATGGCAGGAGGGGATGAACCGCCTGTTTGTTTACAAGATGGAAGATGATTCCCATCGGATGTAGTATTTTGCAGCAAGAATACCGAAGAGATTCTTCACCAGAATAAAAATATCTGAAGGGAGGCTTTTGGTATGAAAAATAGAAAATACAGTCTTGTTTTTATAATGCTTTTGTGTATGATAATGGCAGTTTCAGCATTTCCGATGACAGCCAATGCCGATATGGGACCAAAGGCCTCTGTTCGGATTCAGTTTGAGCATATGGGGGATGAGCTCTGTTATGGAACTTTGCTGTCGAAGGAGAAATCTACCGGTCCGGCAAGTGCCTGGGATGGAAGAACGGAGAGTGCCCAGAAAGAGTACATGGATCCTGGTATCTGGGAGATCTTTGTGAATTACAAGGATCCGGATGGATACTATTTTCTGCAGCGGAGCTGGAAGGTAAGTGAAAGCAAAGAGCTTGCATGGACCTATTATCCGCCGGATGATTTTAAAATTCTTCTGTATTATCCGGAAACGGAAACCTTTGTATCCAGTGGAATTTATGCTCGTTATGCATTTGATACATATTATACAGTGGATATGGATGGTGTGGATATCGGTTCGGTGGAATACAATGATGATTTGAGTACCAATGAGCGGATTGAGGCCTACCGTTCGTATAATTACCGGCAGGAGATGCTGGCTCTTGGGGCAAGGATCGTCCTTACTATTTTAATCGAAATGCTGGTGGCGCTGCTGTTTGGTTTCAGACAGAAAAAACAGCTGTTGATTCTGGCTGTTGTCAACATTATTACGCAAATTATCTTAAATGTGCTGCTCAATGTGATTAATTATAATTCCGGCCCTCTTGCATTTACATTTTTCTATGTACTTTTTGAGCTGATTGTATTTGCTCTGGAGGCAGTGTTGTATTGCACAATTCTTAAGAGGATATCAGAAAAGAAAAAGGAGGATGCATATTATATCCTGTATTCCTTTGTGGCCAATCTGCTCTCATTTGGTGCTGGATTATTCCTGGCGGCGAAACTGCCGGGCATGTTTTGATATAGAGATAAGTTAAGGTAACTTCTCAACGTGTTCAAATAGAAATGGCTCAGAAGAAAGTTCATCCAAAGTGATAACATCTTTTTGAGCATAGAGGAATGGATATATATGAAAAAACTTCTAACTTTTATGATTGTGTGGACTTGTTTGCTTACCCTGGCTGGCTGTGGCAAGAAGGACATGGATTATACGATGCAAAATGAGTCAAGTGTTGCAGAAAGTGTCCGGGAGACCGGTGAGGAGTCCGTATTGATTCAAAATGAGGATGCAGGGGAAGGGGAAAATGCGGCTCCTGAAACTAAGTATATCACCATTGACTTATCCGGAGTTGGGGAGATTCATCCGAAGGGAGATGCAGTTTCACCGTTAACGTTAAAAATTGTGTCGGAAGAGGAAAATGGAATCGATTTTGCGAACGAATGGTATGAAAGCAAACAGTTATCCCTTCCTATGGTCGGAAAGGAATGGAATAATTTCTATGATGATGAATATCAGTATATCTGGTCCGGGGATGCGCTGTATATTTATGAAAATATTTCCGGAAATTGTCTGTATGTGCTGGAGTATCCAACGGATAAATGGTATATCAACGGCAATAATGCCTGCCTCCTGGATGATATCTTTTATGGCATCAGTGTGACAAATGGTTACGCACAGCCGGATAGCTGCTTTATGTTTGCCTATGATCTGGAAAATAACAAGCTTCTTTGGCGAAGTGGGGATCAGACCTGCAACACCATGAATTTTATTGTAAAAAAGGATGTTATTATCTGCGGGTATGGTTTTACCTCGGAAAAGGATTATCTTTATCAGCTCAACCTTCACACCGGTGAGGTTATTGCAAGCCTGGAGCTGAAAAAACAGCCGGATCTTCTGGTGCCTCAGGACAATATGCTTTATGTTCACACATACAGCTATAATTATACGATAGAAATGCAATAGGAAAGGAACAAGAACTGAATGGATTCATCTGCTTCAAAAAACTTTGAACTTACTGCAGCTGTCCTGCATATCATCGCCATGACGCTTATGCTGATGGATCACCTTTGGGCGACGCTTCTTCCTGCTAAGGAGTGGCTTACCTGTGCCGGAAGAGTGGCATTTCCTATCTTCGCTTTTATGGCGGTGGAGGGGTACTTCCACACCAGAAGCTTTAAAAAGTACATCCTTCGGATGCTGCTGTTTGCAGTGCTTTCAGAAATTCCCTTTGATTTGATGTACGGTGGTACCTGGTTTTATCCGGTTCACCAGAATGTCCTCTGGACATTCCTGTTGAGCCTTTTAGGTGTCTGGCTTATGGAACAGGTACGGAAAAAAGGAAAAACCTGGATGTATCTGCTGGTGTGCGTTTTGGTTGTGCCGGCAGGTCTGGTACTGGGAACTCTTTGCATGGTGGATTACTACGGGGCCGGTGTTCTGACGGTATTTGTGTTCTATTTCCTCCATGGGCGGAAATGGTGGTGCTTCTTGGGACAGCTGGCTGCCCTATACTGGCTGAATGTGGAACTGCTGGGCGGTCTGATGTATCCGGTTCAGCTCTTTGGCATGGAATTTGAACTGTGCCAGCAGGGGCTTGCGCTTCTGGCATTGATCCCCATCTGGCTGTACCGCGGCAGACAGGGCTACCGCAGTAAACCATTCCAGTATCTCTGTTATGCATTTTATCCAGTTCATATGCTGCTGCTTGTGGTGGTACTGAATTTCATCAACCGATGATAAAATTTTACAATCCCCGCCATTCATGGTATCATAACAGGTAGTAAAATTGCCTGTGAATACCTTGAATGGCGGTGATTTCCGTCAGTCGGTTTACCGGGCTATCCGTCATGGTCTGATGCAGGCACATTCGATGCTTTTGGAGTCATTTTATGCATTTCATATGACGATACCGGACAAGATGGTAGGACGTGCAATGACGGATCTGGAACGCCGGTTTGCGGTTTTTGAAGGACCGGTTCTGGAGGATGGACAGGCGATACTTACCGGCCGTGCACCGGTTTCATCCCTGGATGGATATGGACCCTGCCATAATGAGGAAGAGGTCATCGAAGCAGCCGGTTATGATCCGGATGCGGATTTGGCAAACCCAAGCGGCTCGGTCTTCTGTTCCCACGGAGCCGGTGTCTACGGTGAGACTGCCGCACACCGGAAAGAGTCAGCTGCCGGTGCCGCACAAAAAGGCGGAAGCAGCCAGGGAGAAGCGGACATAAGAATTATCTGCTGGATGGAGTATCGGAAGAACTGCTGAAGCAGATGAAAAAAAGGAAGAATAGAGGACTCAAAGCATCTTCAGAGCTGAATTTGGAATACCCAGATTCAGCTCTGAAGATGCTTTTATTTTACATAGATACTTATGAATTTTACATAAATTAGATAGTTGCACTCTCTTAAATTTGTTATTCTGATCTGGAAAGCTTCCCGGGGGAGCTTTCCGAGAGCAGGTATTGATTTGGGCGGGGTTACCTATTTGTTTCGTATCCCGCAGAAGGAATGCCGATGGCGTTTTTGAAATTTAAAAGGAGAGACAAGTTTGACATTTAAGGAAATATGTAAAAATGAAGAAATTAATGCCTATTTAAAGAAAGGTGATGAAAATCTGGGACAGCTTGGGTATACCGATCATTCCCAGGCTCACTGCGTGCAGGTGGCGCGTCAGGCAGGAAAGATACTGGAGCGGTTCGGATATTCAGACCATGAGATAGAGCTGGTAAAGATAGCCGGATATATGCATGATATCGGCAATGCCATCAATCGCACCCATCATGCGGAGTACGGGGCCCTTCTGGCAAATTCTTTACTGAAGGAGATGGATATGCCGCTGGATGACCGGATTACGATCATGTCGGCTATCGGCAATCATGATGAATCCACCGGAGGTCCGGAGGATGTGATATCTGCGGCTTTGATTATCGCTGATAAGACGGATGTACGAAGAAGCTGTGTCCGTGAAAAAGAGAGAGCCGCTTTTGATATACACGACCGTGTGAATTATGCGGTAACAGAGTCCAAACTTAAGATTGAAAAGGATCGTTCAGTTATTGCCCTGAATCTTCAGGTAGATGAAAAGATATGTTCCATGTATGATTATTTTGAGATTTTCCTGGGAAGAATGATGCTTTGCCGGAAGTCGGCGGAGATACTGGGAACGACCTTTAAGTTGACTGTAAATGGACGGAAGGTGCTGTAAAAAGTACCTCCCGTCCTTCTTTTCTGTTATCTTACTGATACGTCTCCGTCTTAATAAAGGAATCCATATATTTGATATACTCCTCTTTGGTAAAGATGGGCTGATAATTCTCTACAATTTCTTTTGCTTTCACAGCCCCGTCCCGAAGCAGGCGGTAAGCGGAGAGGGCAAAGATTTTTGCAGTGACCACATAGGCAAGTTCCTCATCCACGATATCGAAGTCAACGGAGTGGAGGCCGCTTACTTTACCGCCGGTGTTGAAGGTAAGGACCGGCTGCAGATGCTGTACATCCCCCACATCGGTGGAACCGCCGCTGTAGGCGTGGGTATTTTCCTGGACAATCAGAGAGTTTTTAAATTCAATCTCACCATATTCCTCTGCCGGTACGGCGAAGAATACAACCTGTCCGTCCAGCTCTTTTTTTACATCTTCATTGGTCAGAGCCAAGGCTGCACCGATGACACCGGCCAGCTGGGCATGATGTCCGCAGCAGTGAGCTCCCTGAGTCTCCGGATTGGCATATTTATGTTCCGGGATGCGGAGCGCATCCAGTTCCCCGATGAGAGCCAGACTTACATTCGTTTTCTCTTCTTCATTTAAGTAGGCTTTGACACCGGTGACAGCCAGTCCTTCCTTTGTCTCAAGACCCAGATTTTTCATGAAAGAAGCAAATTTTTCTGCAGTTCTGTATTCTTTATAACCCAGCTCTGCATGGGTGTAGATATCTTTGGCGAATGCGATGATCTCGTTGCGGTGTGCGTCGATGATATCGACAATTTTCTGTTCGGTTTTATCTAAAATGAGAGCCATGTGAAATCCTCCTGTTTCCTGCCGGTGTATTCCGATGCTGTTTCCTATTAGTTAAACAGTTCCTCCGGAACAAACCATAAACCATTGTTATTCTTGTCTAAATATTCTTTGAATTCATCGGAGTGGTAAGCAGCAACGATATCTTTTGCCCACTGAGCATCTTTATTTTCCTCTTTTACAACGACCTGCAGAATCAGATGCGGCAGAATGTCTTCCTGAAGAAGGGCAGTGGATGGATCGATTCCTGCATTGTATACAACACTTCCTGTAATTGCTACATAATCAAAATCAGCCATGGTAGCCGGGATTGTCATACTGTTCATCTCTGTAAACTTAATGTTATGTGGGTTCTCAGTGATATCATCCTGTGTTATTGCGGATGGATCTGCATTCTCATCCAGTTTGATCCAGCCGATCTTCTGAAGCATCAGATAACACCGTGCTGTGTTAGATGCATCGTTTGGAACTGCCACTTTTGCACCGTTCGGAATATCGTCGATCGAATCATATTTATCAGAATATACACCTGCCGGAACTGTCGGGATCGGGCTGATTGCTACCAGATCTCCGTTATAACTCTTGTTGAAATTTTCCATGTAAGCTGTATGCTGCTCAACGTTAACATCAACATCTCCGTCATTTAATGCAACGTCTGCTGTCTGAAGATCAGAAAGATCAACGCCCTTTACTTTGTATCCCTCTTTTTCAAGAATCGGAACAATGGCATCTTCAAAAAGCTCTGTATATGGTCCCTGAGATTTTCCATAGACGATTTCCTTCTTATCTGTGCTTTTTGCTGATGAATCACTCTTTGCAGAATCGCCTGATCCTGAGTTTCCGCATGCCACAAGACCAAATACTGTTGCCGCTACTAATACACTTGCAATAAATTTTTTCATTTTCATAATCTAAATCTCCCTATTCTTTTTATCTATCTCATGTCCGGCTGTCGTTACACAGCGACTGTAAACACTCACAACTATTATTAC
>ENA-OOWO01002038-OOWO01002038.1-human-gut-metagenome-genome-assembly--contig:-NODE-2038-length-12217-cov-2.275366_pt1 | contig 12217 bp, 10 predicted proteins | sample MGYA00241579_ERZ501327 | MGnify/ENA primary metagenome ERZ501327 (study PRJEB25962, sample SAMEA2042836) | human gut metagenome | biome: human gut; feature: human-associated habitat; material: faeces...
TTTCGTATTACGACTACTATCAGCCGGAAGCCTATGTTCCCAGTCGGGATCTTTTCATAGAAAAAGATTCGGCAATCAATGAGCACATCGAGCAGATGCGCTTGGCTGCCACCAAAAGCATTCTTGAGCGCCGTGACACCATTATTGTGGCCACTGTCTCGGCAATCTACGGTATCGGTAAGCCGGAAAGTTACACGCAGATGCGTTTGATTATGCGAACAGGCGATGTCAAAAGTCGTTCGGATTTTATTTCCCAGCTCGTTCGCATGCAGTACAAGCGCAGTGAAATGGATTTCGCTCGCGGCACCTTCCGCGTCCGGGGAGACACTATTGATGTTTTCCCGGCCGAACACGCCGAGATGGCGGTTCGATTTGAGCTTTTTGATGATGAATTGGAATCCATCGCGCTCTTTGATCCGCTTACCGGAAAAATTGTTCAAAAAGTCACACGTTTTGTGATTTATCCGGCAAGCCACTACGTCACTCCTCGTGATGAAATTCTTCGGGCGATAGAAACCATCAAAGAAGAATTGCGGGAGCGAAAGAAATTTTTCTTGGATGAGGGCAAACTTGTTGAAGCACAGCGTCTTGAGCAGCGCACGCTTTTTGACTTGGAAATGCTCGATCAGGTGGGCTTTTGCAAGGGAATTGAAAATTATTCGCGCCATCTGACGGGCTTGGCCCCGGGTGTTGCGCCCCCGTGCTTAATTGATTACCTGCCTTCGGACTGTCTGATGTTTTTCGATGAATCCCATGTGATGATCGGTCAGTTAGGCGGTATGTACAGAGGAGACCGTTCCAGAAAAGAAACGCTTGTGCTCTATGGATTCAGATTGCCTTCTGCGTTGGATAACCGACCGTTGCGCTTTGATGAATTTGAACGCAAGATGCGACGCAGCATCTTTGTTTCGGCAACGCCTGCGGACTATGAGCTTGAGCATTCCTCTCAAGTGGTCGAGCAAGTGGTCAGACCGACAGGGTTGGTTGATCCGGAGGTGATCGTAAGGCCGGCCAGCACTCAAGTTGACGATGTGCTCTCGGAAATCAATGAGCGGGTGAAAAAGGGCGAACGGGTTTTAGTGACAACGCTCACAAAACGGATGGCTGAAGATTTGACGGACTTTTTAAGTGACAACGGTGTCAAAGTTCGCTATTTGCATTCCGACATCGATACGGTTGAGCGTGTCGAGATCATTCGCGATCTTCGCGCGGGTGTTTTTGATGTGTTGGTTGGCATCAACCTTTTGCGTGAAGGGTTGGATATTCCGGAAGTGTCGCTCGTGGCTATTTTGGATGCTGATAAAGAAGGCTTTTTGCGAAGTGAGCGTTCATTGATCCAAACGATTGGCCGCGCGGCCAGAAATGTGGCGGGTACCGCTATTTTGTACGCCGATAAGATGACCGATTCGATGAAGAGGGCAATCGGAGAAACGGAGCGCCGCCGCGCTAAACAGAAAGCTTATAACGAAGCGCATGGCATTACGCCTAAGAGTGTTAAAAAAGAAGTTCGAGACATTATTGACGGTGTTTACAGGCCTGATGCACCCAGTCGGGAAGATATCGCGGAAAATGTGGGTTCGATGACTGAAAAAGAACTCTCAGCCCAAATTAAGAAACTCGAAAAAGAAATGTTCGAGTACGCTAAGAATCTTGATTTTGAAAAGGCGGCCGCTGTACGTGACAAGCTGGCTGAATTAAAGAGTCGGGTGTTGGGGGCAGGAGCGCCGACGGAAACCTGACAAAATTGACCGATTGTGTATACGTCTAAGTCAGTCGGTTTGCGCCAATAGACTAAAATGACAAAACTGTCGAATGATCAAAAAGGGACTTAAAAATGTCGATTACCACAACAATTCATACGGAAATGCGCCGCCAAGATCGGGCGGTGGATGATCCCACCATCATCAAAGCGTTCTTGCATCGCTGCAAGATGGTGACATTGGCTATTCACGATGAGCCTTTCCCGTACATTGTTCCGTTAAGCTATGGCTACGAAGTCAACAATGACGGCTTGATTTTTTACTTCCATGGCGCGGCTGAAGGCCACAAGATTGAGCTTTATAACAAAAACCCTCATGTCAGTTTCTGCGTGGCTGAACCGGCAGCAACCATCATCGAAGATAACCCCGCATGCCGTTCCGGTCAGAACTATTTTTCTGTGGTGGGTTGTGGTGTGATGGAACGTTTAACGGGCGATGATCGCGTCAAGGCGATGGACGCCATCATGCACCACTATATGGGAGACAACGGCGAGTTTTCTTGGACCTATCCTCAGGAGATGCTGGACAATATGGCCTTCTGGGCTCTTCGTGTACACGAATTGTCCGCAAAGACTCGTCAGGAAATGGCTTTCAGAAAGTAGTCTGATATGCAAAATTTTCACGATTTAGTGGGCGGCTTTCACCATTTTCGAGCCAACTATTTTCTCAAAGAAAAAGAATTCTTTGAGGCATTGGCTCATTCGCAAAGTCCCAAGACAATGGTGATTGCCTGCTGCGACTCCAGAACGGATCCGGCCATCGTTTTGGGATGCAAGCCCGGAGACTTGTTTGTTGTCAGAAGCGTGGCGGCGATTGTGCCGCCTCCGGAAAAAGCCGGTGAGTATGACGCGGTCATGGCCGCGGTGGAGTACGGCGTCAAACACCTCAACGTTGAAAATATCGTTGTTATGGGCCACTCAAATTGTGGAGGCATTGCCGGACTTTTTAATCCGCAAACCTTAAAAGATGAGCGATATATCAATCGTTGGGTCTCTTTGGCGTGTCCTGCTGTTCATAAAATCGATGAAGAAAATCCGGATGAGTCTAAGGCAGAAAAGGCGCGCCTGTGTGAAGAAGCCACGGTTTTGTTATCAATAGAAAATTTGCTCTCGTACCACTGGGTGGAGGAAGCTGTTCAAGCGGGAACGTTAACCTTGCACGCTCTTTATTACGATATGCACAAAGGCTTATTAAGCGTGTGGAATGGTGACTCGGAAAATTTTGAGCCTATTGCCAAGTAGATTGGATACTCTAACTCAGGCAGAGATTGCGCAGCGTTGCCTATGGAGTCAGAAGGTGATTTAAGCGTTTGAAAATGCAAAACCCAATGCTACGGTTAGTGCGCTTTTCCTTTATTAAAGGCAACGTAGCTCAACATCGATTGGGTGGAATGCAAACCCAACAATCTTGGAGATGAACGAAAACTGAAAAGTTCGTTTCCATTTTGATGTCTCAAAATAGAGTCGGATGTCCGGTCCCCCGACTCTATGAATTATCTAGCGCAAAAATTCGATCACACGTTTTCTCGGAAGGCGAGATTTGGGCCGACTGGCATTAGAGTCGTTTTCTGCACGGTAACCCAGGGCAATGCCGACAACGGAGCGTTCATTTTTAGCTTTAAAGCCGAGGATCTCATCGAGCTTATCAAAATCAAACCCGCCCAATATCGTTGAGTCAACACCAATCGCTGCAGCCGCTACGGTCACGCATCCTAAAGCGATAAAGGCTTGGTTGCTGGCATACCGAAAGAGTCCTTCAGGATCATCATCGAATTTGTGCGAGTAAGTCAGGCGGATCACATCCGGTCGTTCAGGACTTTTCCATCCTTTATATCGACCATCAGCCTCTTCTTGGCGGTAGAGCTCATCGAAAAATTCTTCGCTAAAGCAAGTCGGAACTGTGAAGATAATCAGCTGAGGGGCCTGCATGCGTTCTATGTTGAAGTCCTTGACTGCCGGCATGATTCTTTCTTTCATTTCGGGCGTGTCGATGACGTAGAACTTCCACGGCTGAATATTTGTCGAAGAGGGGGACAGTCGCAGTACTTCCAGAAGCGTATCCATGTCCTGATCGCTTACTCGGCGATTCGGATCGTAGTGTTTGGTGGTGTAGCGAGTGCGCATTAATTCAAGAATATCCATCGCGAACTCCTAAAACTTTTTAGCAATCAAAACACGCAGTGCACCGGATCCGCCTTCCTCAATCGGAGCTTGAACAAATGCCTGAACCTCGCGCATTTGTCGAAGCCAGCGTCTGACAAGACCTTTGAGAACCGGTCCTTCTTCCCCGCTGTTGATGCCTTTACCTGTGACAATGCGAACACAGCGGATATGAGCTTCGCGAGCCTGAAGGATAAAGTCCACAAGGGCACGTCTGGCTTCTTCGGTGCGGTAGCCGTGCAAATCCAGGTGCGCACCAACGGGCCAAAGTCCTCGAGACAATTTTTGCGCAAGATCGATGCCGCAACCCACGGCAATGTACTCACGGTCTCCCCAATCGTCAGCACTGGCTCCATCATAGCTGTCCGAAAGACCCACTTCGGCTCGCAATTTCAAAGGGGTTTGTTGAACCTTAGGGCGGGGAGGCTTTTTTGTCGGCATCGCCCGCACATTTTTGTTTTCCAGCTTGGTGACGCCTAAGCGCTGCATTTCCTTTTCAAAAAGATCGATTTCGGAGGCATCCCGTTCGGTCGGTGTAACGCCAATGCGCCTCATTTCAGCGGCAAAGAGTGCGCGATCATCATCTTCCTTTTCACGCCTTTGAAGTCGAGCGGCGGCTTCTTTTTCTCGGATGATCGATTCTTCCGAAAGTTTTGTTTTAATGCCTTTTAAAGCTTCAAAACCTTTTGCCCGCATGGTTTTTACTCCAGGCTTTCCAAGTAGCGTTGTGCGTCCAAGGCGGCCATGCAGCCGGTGGCGGCACTGGTTACTGCTTGACGATAAACAGGATCTTGGCAGTCACCTGCGGCAAATACGCCTTCAATGTTGGTGGCTGTGGCGGCGTGATGACCGGTTCCTTGGGTAACAATATAGCCACCTTCAAGAGTCAATTCATCGGCAAAAATTTTCGTGTTGGGCGAGTGGCCGATGGCGATAAAAAGACCATCCACGGTGATGGTTTCGTCGGGCTTTCCGTTGGTGCTCTTTAAAAGAACTCCGGTGACGCCCTGGTCGTCACCGAGCACTTCTTTGACTTCGGCAAACTGATGCAGCACGATCTTTCCTTCTTCGACGGCGTGCATCAGTTTTGTGACCATAATAGGCTCGGCCTTGAAAGTGTCGCGGCGGTGAACGAGGTGCACGATGCTTGCGATGTTGGATAGATAAAGCGCTTCTTCAAGAGCGGCATTGCCGCCGCCCACCACGGCAACGGGTTTCTTACGATAGAAAAATCCGTCGCAAGTGGCACAAGCCGAAACGCCGCGTCCTTTGTAACGGGTTTCCGATTCCAAACCAAGGTATTTGGCACTGGCGCCTGTGGCGATGATGAGCGCATCACACATGAAAGTCTTACCGGAATCGGCTTCCAAGCGAATGGGCTTTTCCTTTAAATGCGCGGCCGTGATGACATCAAATTCAATTCGCGTGCCGAAACGTTCGGCGTGATCCATGAAGCGCTGCATGAGATCGGGTCCTTGAGCACCGTTGACGTCTGCGGGCCAGTTTTCGATTTCGGAGGTCGTCATCAGTTGTCCGCCCTGCTCCATGCCGGTGATTAAAAGGGGATTTAAATTGGCGCGGGCAGCGTAAATGGCTGCCGTGTAGCCTGCGGGACCGGAACCGATGATAATAAGCTTTTCATGTTGAATGTTTTCTGACATTTTTAAACCTCTTTACTCAGTAGATCAGTTCATTGTATCTGAGTGCCATTACGAAAAGCACAGAAAAATTGAAAACAATAGTCAAGAAGCGTTCAAAATGAAAACAAACCCCGTAAAATGGTAGGGTTGATTTCAGACGATAGATTGATGAAAAAACCAGCTCTCATAAAAGAAAAAGCTAAGAAAAACATATTGCAACCGTCAGCCCGCAAATCTTCACGTACGAAGGCCGCAACCGCTCCTGTCACGGTGAGCGCCGTTGTTAACGATCCTGTTCCCGTTGAGGATAAACGCAGAAAAATCAGGCTCGGATCGGTGGCAGGCGTCTGCCTGCTTGTTTTCTCGGTTCTATACCTTTTAATGCTGATCTCCTATAACCAGGCAGATCCGTCTTTTACCCACGCGGCTCCCAATGTTGCTCCTAAAAATTGGATCGGTCTACTGGGAGCTTGGGTGTCCGATATTGCCTTGTTTGCATTAGGGTGGTCGGCTTACTGGCTTTTCCCCGTAGCCTTGATGAGCGCCTGGCGCTGTCTGAGTCCTCATTACAGAAAGCTTTCTTTCGGCAGAATTTGGCACCTTTTCGGTTTACTGATTCTGTTGTGCGCGAGCACGTCTCTTGAGGCGCTCAGGTTGTATTACTTGGCCGAGCCCTTGCCCGGACAGGCGGGCGGTGTTCTGGGCCAATCCGTCATGACCGCTTGCGTCCCGGTGGTCGGTGCTTTGGGCTTAACGCTTTTGATGGTGGTGCTTGCCATGAGCGGCGCGGCCATTTTTTTCGATTTTTCATGGCTGGATGTGACCGAAAAAATCCTGGACCGCATTTGGCATTTCTTTACTGATCGACATGAGGCTAAGGTTGATCAGCAGCAGAGAAAAACCGCTCAGGAAGAATTGGCTCAGCAGTTTAAGCAAGACATCCCGGCGTTGAAAAATTCCGATGATGTCATTGATGTGCAGCCCGAACCCGTGCTTCCAGCCGTGAGCCGCCCTGTGATTAATCCGCAGGCAAAAGTGAAAAAGTCGGAAGTGGCGCTAGAGGCTCAGCAAGATACTTTGTTTGAAGACGCTTCTCAGCCGATTCGTCCTTCGCTGCGTCTATTTGATCCGGCGGGCAATACGGAGCCTTCTATTGATAAGGCTTCGCTTGCTGTTATGAGCGGCTTGATTGAAAGTAAGTTGGCCAGTTACGGCGTGACGGTGAAGGTGAAGGCGGCCAACCCGGGTCCTGTTGTTACTCGTTACGAAATTGAATTGGCCGAAGGGGTGAAAAGCTCAAGCGTTAAGAGTCTTGAGTCTGATTTGGCCCGTGTTTTGTCTGTTCAGTCAGTGCGTGTGCTCGATACCGTGCCCAATACGCCCTACATGGGCATTGAAGTGCCTAATCCGCGCCGGCAACTCGTGCGTATTTCAGAACTTTTAGGCTCGCAGGACTTTGCTAAATCCAAGGCGCTTTTGCCCTTGTGTTTAGGCAAACGCATTACCGGTGAGCCGTTTGTTGTTGACTTAGCCAAGATGCCCCACTTGCTCGTGGCCGGTACCACGGGTTCGGGTAAATCGGTTGGCGTCAACAGCATGATTTTGTCCCTTCTTTATAAGTTTGAACCATCCAAACTGCGCCTGATTCTGATTGACCCGAAGAAGGTGGAATTTGCCTACTATGAAGACATCCCGCATCTCCTCTGTCCGGTTGTTGATCAAATGAATGAAGCCAAGCACGGCTTGCAGTGGTGCGTCAAGGAGATGGAACGCCGCTATAAATTGGCCCATAGCATCAAGGTGAGAAACCTTGAAAGCTATAACGCGAAGGTCAAAGAAGCGCGCGAAGCGGGGACGCCGCTTATGAATCCGCTTGCAAAGAATGTCGGTGAAGAGGTCGAACTTGAAGAGTTGCCCTACATCGTCGTGGTGGTTGATGAATTGGCTGACCTTTTGATGATTGATAAAAAGGGCGTGGAAGAGTCGCTTATTCGTCTGGCTCAAAAAGCTCGTGCGGCCGGCATTCATTTGATTTTGGCCACGCAACGCCCCAGTGCCGACGTCATCTCCGGACTTTTGCGCACCAATATTCCGTCTCGTGCGGCGTTTCAGGTGGCCACGGGTTCCGACAGCCGCATCATTTTGGATCAGACCGGCGCTGAAAATCTTTTAGGTAACGGGGACTTTCTTTTTAAGATGCCGAGCCTTCAGGTGCTTGAACGCATCCAGGGGGCCTTTGTTACGGATGAAGAGTTGGAGCGCGTTACCCAAGCCCTGCGTCAGATGGCTAAACCCAACTATGTTGACGACGTTCTCGTTTCCGAAGAAGAGGAAGCGGCAGAATCCGATGAACCGCGCGGAACAAACGGCGGCAGAAAAGATCCGCTATTTGATAAAGCCGTTCAGATTGTGGTGGAAAGCAACAAGTGTTCGGTTACCTATTTGCAAAGACGTCTTGGAGTGGGTTATCCGAGAGCGGCCAACATTGTCGAAGACATGGAAGCCGAAGGGATTGTTAGTCCGGCTGACTCCAGCGGTCGCCGAACCATTAACGCCAGAAATAATGAGGGCTTGTGATGAAGAGCTTTGTGAGTGCGGCCGTTTTGACAGCGCTTGGTTGTTTCAGCGTGGCTTCTTTTGCCGCTGCGACTGATGATTTGAGTCGTTTTTTAAAGAATGTGACGAGTGCACAAGGCTTCTTTGAGCAAAAGGTTTTTACTCGTGAAGGCGAAAATAAAGACGCGGCCGGTACCGGTGACTTTGCATTTCTTCGCCCGGGCAAATTTAAGTGGCATTACAACGCGCCTTTTGAAGAGCTCATTGTGACCGATGGGAAAACGCTTTGGCTCTATGACACGGAACTTGCGCAGGTCACACAAAAACAATTATCAGGAGTGATTCCTGCTTCTCCTGCTTCGCTTTTATTTGGAGCACAGGATTTTCGTAAAGATTTCAATGTCGAAAATTTAGCTTCAAAAGACGGGTTGGATTGGCTAAAAGCAACACCGAAAGATGACAGTAATGCCTTTTCTGAAGTGCGAATTGGCTTTAAAAACGGTTTGCCGCAGGAAATGACACTTAAAGATAATTTCGGGCAGGAAACACGCTTGTCTTTTGAAAATTTCAAAACCAACGTTAAATTGCAGGCTTCAGACTTTGTTTTCAAGATTCCCAAGGGTGTGGAAGTGCTTAAAGACAGTAGTTCTTTTTAGTAGTTCAGATTCTTCAACGTTAATAACCAGAGCCCTACACGAAATAAAAACTCCCGCTTAAACCATATTCTCAAAGCGGGAGTTTTTTGCGTGCTAAGACCTGAAGTTTTATCCAAGTCTACAGAAGCGCTTTAGACGAAGCGGCAAACGTGATCAACGGCGATATCGGAAAAACCGTAAGCTTCAGCCTTTGTCAGTTTGCCGTTGGCAATAGCAACAATCTCATCAAAGAGTTCCGCTCCCATTGTTTGATAGCTTTTTTCGCCACGCACGATGGGCGAGAGGTCATAATCCATGTTGTCTTCCATGCACCGATAAGTGCGCTCATTGGCGGTAACTTTCATGACCGGGGCAATGGCGTTGCCCGTGGGTGTGCCTCGGCCGGTGGTGAAAATAACCGCCTGGCAGCCGGCAGCGACCATTGATGTGACCGATGAGATGTCGTAGCCCGCGGTATCCATGACAATGGCGCCTTGGCGGGTGGGACGCTCAGCTTGCTGAAGCACTTCAACAATGGGACGCGTGCCGCCTTTGCGGATGCAGCCTAAGCTCTTTTCATCCAAAGTCGAGAGGCGTCCGGCTTTGTTGCCCGGAGTGGGCTGGCCGGCGCGGCAGTCTTGACCGACAGCTTTGAGATGGTCCTCGTAGTCGCGGCAGATTTTGATGACTTCGTTGTGCAATTTTGTGGTCGCGGCGCGTCGGGCAAGCACATGTTCACCCCCAATCCATTCAATGGATTCGCTTAAAAGCGTACTGGCTCCATGATCAACCAAAAGATCGCTTAATTCACCCACGGCCGGATTGCTGCCGATACCGGAAGTCGCATCCGATCCTCCGCATTCAATACCTAAAAAGAGTTCGCTCAGATCAAAAAGCTCTTTTTGTTGCATGCCGGCTTGGGCGGCCATTTCGCGTGCGGCTCGTACCGCTTTTTCAATCGTCTTGAGCGTGCCGCCTTCTTCCTGAATGCCAAAGGAGACAACCGGTTTTGAGGTCATGGCGCAGATCTTTTCGCGCAATTGTTTGTGTCCGACCGTCTCGCAGCCAAGACCAATGATGACAACACCGTAGACATTGGGATTGCAGGCAAACCCGGTGAGAATTTTCTGAGACATGGCGGTATTGGCGGCCACGTCCGAGCATCCAGTGTTGAAAATGATGTTGACAGCGCCGCGCACTTGGCTGGCTACGATGCGAGCGGTTTCGCTGCCGCATGCGCAGCCCGGCAGAATAAGCACGTGGTTGCGGATGCCGGGACGGCCTTCTGCGCGACGATAGCCCCAGAATTTAACGCCGTTCTTTGTTGGTACAAACTGAAGAACTTCTTCGTCAGTTTCTTCAATGAGTTCGCTCTCGTAATCACGCAGAATGCTATAAATATTATTGTGATCAACCAATTGGCCGACTTCAATGGCGCAGGTGCTGCGGCCGATACGCTCGCCGTACTTTAAAACATCCGCACCTTTTTCAATCGGTTTGATAGCGACTTTATCACCAACGTCGTAAAACCACCTCATTCATGAGGTGGATATAAGACGGCAATCCATAGGATTGCTAAAAATCAAATCCTGACGATTAAATACTTGAACAATAAGATCTGACCATGATACGATTCTGACATGTCATTCGTATCGTATCAATTTAGGATCTATCCAAATACCTTTCAGCGTCAATCTCTGATTGACCACTTTGGTTGCACCCGTTGGGTTTACAACCGCTATCTCTCTGAAGCTCACGATTGTTACGAAGCAACTGGCAAAACTATGCGTTGCAATGACTTCATTGTTCGTTTGGTTAAGTTGAAGAATGAATTCCCCTGGCTCAAAGAGGTCAACTCGCAATCGCTTCAGATGGCGGCCCGAAACGCCGAACGCGCTTTTGTGAATTTCTTTGAAAAACGAGCCAAGCGTCCTCGATTTAAAAGTAAGCACACCGGCAGGCAATCCTTTCAATGCCCCCAACACTGCAAAGTCCTTTTTCCTAAGATAGGAACAAAAGGGCATATCGTCTTACCGAAAATCGGTCCTATCAACGCGATTTTGCATCGACGTTTCAGCGGTCCGATAAAAACAGTCACGGTTGTCCGTGACCCTTCCGGCAAGTATTACGCTAGCGTCTTAGTGGACAATGCTCAAGCCCTTTTAGCTCCGGATGCCATTGATTTTGAGCATACAGCAGGCATTGATGCGGGAATCAAAATGGCTCTCACCGTAGTCGGTCAAAGTGGTACTGTGAGGATAGAGAATCCGACATTTTTAAAAAAGAATTCCGAGCAATTAAAGAAGCAACAGAAGCGTTTGTCTCGGTGCAAACGCACTGTAACTTTCAAAGAAAACGAAAAAGGAGAAAAAGTCAAAGAAGTCACCGTCTCGAAACGTTACGAGAAGGTCAGACAAGAGTTAGCCCGTACGCATGAAAAAATCCGTCATAGACGCAAGGACTGGATCGATCAGGTTACACGTAGACTGGTTAACGATAGCCAAGTAACAACCTACGTGATTGAAGATCTGAACCTAAAAGGAATGGTGAAAAATCACCATTTAGCCCGAGCCATCTCCGATGTGGGTATTGGGAATTTCTACCGGATCTTACGTTACAAATTAGAGGCGGCAGGGAAAAACCTGGTTGGCGTTGGTATCCGTCGAGTAAGCGTTGTCCGGAGTGCGGGACAAAGAAAGAGAGTTTGACTCTGAGAGAACGACAGTGGTGCTGTGTGCACTGTGGTCATGAGCATGACCGAGATGAGGCGGCGGCAAAAAACTTGCGTCATTGGGTCAAACTAACGGAGATTGAAAAACACCGATACGGCCGGAATGGTCGTGCGCTGGAAGGGGAAGTGATTCCCTTTTGAAGAGTTCCCCCGAGGACAGCCCCGTCGGTGCGGGTTCCTCGGCTCAAGCGGGTCGCGCGAAGCTTCGTCCTTAATGATAGGGCGGGGTAGTTCACGACAGGCTGGAATGTTATCTTTGGCGATAAGAGTGCAGTGTTGACCGTCTTGCGAATAAATGACCTCAGAACCTAAAGCAACATCTTTAACACAAACGACGATGTTGTCGTTAGCGTTCATTAACAACGCGTTAATTTCCATGAAGCGATCTCCAAAAAGTTGAAAATTTTTCGCTCCATAGCATAACGCTGATTTTTACCGACGCATGGAAAAATTAGTTATCTTTAGACAAAACTCAAACTCCCGTTAGATGAAGGCTAAACGGGAGGTTGAGTTTTTAGAGGAAAGGCAAAGAGCAATCAGCCGGCAATGGCTCGTGTTTGATTGCCTTGACTCTTTTGAGATAAATTGCCTTTTTTGACTTTTTGTGTGAGGTGGTAAATCACGTAGCACAGAACCGTGAAGGGCACACCGCAGTAAAGGGCGATGCGTTGTGCCGGATCGATTCCCATGCCCACCATGACGATGACGCACATGGCCCCGCCCACAATCGGCACCC
>ENA-OOWO01002039-OOWO01002039.1-human-gut-metagenome-genome-assembly--contig:-NODE-2039-length-12213-cov-2.020892_pt1 | contig 12213 bp, 11 predicted proteins | sample MGYA00241579_ERZ501327 | MGnify/ENA primary metagenome ERZ501327 (study PRJEB25962, sample SAMEA2042836) | human gut metagenome | biome: human gut; feature: human-associated habitat; material: faeces...
AAGAGCATCCATACCTGTATATGCAACCTGTTTTACCGGAAGACCTGCGACAAGATCCGGATCGACAATCGCAACATCCGGAGTGATATTAAAGTCAGCCAACGGATATTTTACGCCTGTCTGATAGTTTGTAATGACAGAAAACGCCGTAACTTCAGTCGCTGTTCCCGATGTAGACGGAATTGCACAGAATTTTGCTTTCTGTCTCAGCTCCGGAAAGTTAAACGGTGTACATAATTCTTCAAATGTTGTATCCGGGTACTCATAAAATGCCCACATTGCCTTTGCCGCATCAATCGGTGAGCCTCCACCCATAGATACAATCCAGTCCGGCTCAAATGCTCTCATGGCTTCTGCGCCTTTCATAACTGTCTCAACTGACGGATCCGGCTCAATTCCCTCAAAAAGCTTTACCTCCATACCTGCTTCCTTCAAATAAGCCTCGGCTTTGTCTAAAAAGCCAAATCTCTTCATTGAGCCTCCGCCCACACAGATAATAGCCTTCTTTCCCTCAAAGCTCTTTAATGCCTCAAGCGCACCCTTTCCGTGATATAAATCTCTTGGTAATGTAAATCTCTGCATTGTAAAACCCTCCATATGATATTTTATTATATAGTTTCTCCCTTGTAATATTTATGATATGAGGGTCAAAAGGTATTTTGCCCCTCATTTATGATTAATGCCACCATCAAATACTGAATAGTTACTAAATATTACATTTATTATTTTATAACATTTTACTAATTTTGTCACGTACTATTATCTATTTTTGTGAATATAAGATATTTTATACATACATTTTTATGCAATATATACAATTATCTTCAGTAATAATGAACAGTTACCGATAATTTATTTCATACCACAAGCACTACATTGTAAAAATCGGTGCATTTACGTTTTTATGTTTTTCCAAAAAGAAAAGGCTTCATACGAAGCCTTTTCAAATGTACATGTTATTATGTCAAACCGACAATATGCTAATGCTCTACTTTGCGTAATCCACTATACGTGACTCACGTATTACATTAACCTTTATCTGACCCGGATACTCTAACTCAGACTCAATCTGCTTAGATATGTCTCTGGCCATGATAACCATGTCGGCGTCGCTGACCTGCTCAGGAACTACCATAATACGAATCTCTCTACCTGCCTGAATAGCAAAAGATTTTTCTACCCCTTTATAACCATTTGTAATGTCCTCTAACTGCTGAAGACGATTTGAATATGTCTCCAAAGTCTCTCTTCTTGCACCCGGACGTGCCGCACTGATTGTATCAGCTGCCTGTACGAGACATGCAATAAGTGACTCCGGTTCAACATCACCGTGATGTGATTCTACTGCATTAATCACAAGTGGTGACTCTTTGTATTTCTTACATAATTCGGCACCGAGCTGGATGTGTGAACCCTCCATCTCGTGATCTACTGCCTTACCTATATCATGTAATAAGCCTGCACGCTTTGCCATTCTGACATCCTCACCAATTTCAGCAGCCAGTAAACCTGCCAGCTGTGCAACCTCGATAGAATGCTTTAACGCATTCTGACCGTAGCTTGTTCTAAACTTCATCTTTCCAAGAAGACGCACAAGCTCCGGGTGAATACCATGTATGCCCACCTCAAGTGTGGCAGCTTCACCCTCTTCACGAATCATATTATCGACTTCTTTTTGAGCCTTCTCAACCATCTCCTCTATACGGGCCGGATGGATTCTTCCGTCAACAATAAGCTTCTCAAGAGCTATTCTTGCAACCTCTCTTCTAATTGGATCAAAGCTTGACAAGATAACCGCCTCAGGTGTGTCATCTATAATCAGATCTACACCTGTCATAGTCTCGAGAGTACGGATATTACGTCCCTCTCTTCCTATGATACGTCCCTTCATCTCATCATTCGGAAGCGATACTACTGAAATAGTAGTCTCAGACACATGGTCTGCTGCACATTTCTGAATAGCTGTAACCACGTAATCCTTAGCCTTACGGTTTGCCTCTTCCTTTGCTTTGTTTTCCATTTCCTTAATCATTTTTGCAGTATCAAGTTTTACATCTTCTTCAATGGTCTTTAAGAGATATTCTTTAGCTTGCTCGGAGGTTAATCCAGAGATTCTTTCAAGTTCCTGTAAACGCTGCTCGTTAAGCTTTGATATTTCAATCTTCTGCTTCTTGAGTTCCTCTTCCTTAACTACAAATCCGGCTTCACGCTTCTCGATAGCTTCGAGCTTCTTGTCGACATTTTCTTCCTTCTGAACGATACGACGCTCATTACGGGAAATCTCGTTTCTACGCTCTTTGATTTCCTTATCCAGATCATTCTTAGCCTTAATAGACTCTTCCTTGATCTCAAGCATAGACTCGCGCTTCTTTTCCTCCGCAGTCTTTACAGCCTCATCAATGATTCCTCTTGCCTTCTCCTCAGCATTTCCGATCTTGGAGTTAGCAGATTTCTTCTGGTATAAAGCGGCTGCAAACCATACAATCAATGCAGTAATAATAATAGAAACTACAGCAGTAATGATATACGGTAGCATTACAGGAGCACCTCCTTTATTAAATTTTCATTGTATTTCACAAATTACAACAATTAAATTCTATACTTTTTGGTGCAAATTGTCAAGGTAATTGTGATCTCATTGCTGAAAGAATCTGGCTGCTCTTAAAGCCCCTGCGCATAAGAAACTGGTATATCCTGCGAAACTCCTTTTCATCACAGTTATCAGGATCATAGTGTTTCTTTTCAAGCAGCTTTGCTATATGTTTCTCTTCTTCTGCAATGTATTCGCTGTCTATGGCACAATTTATATCATCTCTGCCTATGCCCTTTGCCATAAGCTTCTGCTCAAGCTGCCTGCGACTTAAGCTGTCCTGATGATACCTGACATATGTGGAAGCAAATCTGTAATCATCAAGATAATGAAAGCTCTTGACATAATCTATCGCTGCATCCACACAGCAATCCGGATATCCGCCCTGTGTGAGCTTTTCCCTAAGCTTTCTTTCACTCCTGTCCATCTGTTCAAGCAGATGCAGTGCTCTCTTTTTGGCTCTCTTTCCTACCACCTCAGTTATCAGCTTTTCGTAATCCGCTTCACTGATAAAGGCTCCCTCCATAATAGAGTACCGCACGGCCTCTGTACGGTACAGCACACATGTCGTGCCATTATCAAAGGTCGTGCGGTATTTGCCCTTACCAATATTCTCATATACGGTAATCTCTATCATATATAACCCTGCTCACTTATTGCTCATCTGCCTCTGACTTTTCAGAATCTTCCTGTACTGCAGCATCTTCGTCCTCAGGCTGTGTAAAGTAAAAATCCCTTACCTTTGCCTCAAGCATATCAAAAAATGCCGGATTCTCATGGATATAAGTCTTTGCATTCTCACGACCTTGTCCTATCTTGTCTCCCTCGTATGCGTACCATGCACCGGATTTGTTGACAATGCCTGCATTTACTGCAAGATCAAGCACATCTCCTTCTCTTGAGATACCCTGGCCAAACATGATATCAAACTCTGCCTCCCTGAAAGGAGGAGCTATTTTATTCTTAACAACCTTTACACGGACATGGTTGCCGACTATCTCACCGGCCTGCTTGAGTGACTCAGTTCTTCTGACATCAAGACGCACTGATGAATAGAACTTTAATGCCCTTCCACCTGTGGTAGTCTCAGGATTTCCAAACATCACTCCTACCTTCTCTCGAAGCTGATTGATGAATATAACTATACAATTTGATTTACTGATAACCGCCGTGAGCTTACGGAGTGCCTGGCTCATAAGCCTCGCCTGAAGTCCGACATGGGAATCACCCATATCTCCGTCAATCTCGGCCTTTGGTACGAGTGCCGCAACTGAATCAACAACCACGATATCCACAGCGCCGGAACGTACCATTGTCTCTGTTATCTCAAGTGCCTGCTCACCACAGTCCGGCTGTGAAATATAGAGATTGTCAATATCAACACCTATATTTCTGGCATATACAGGGTCAAGAGCATGCTCCGCATCAACAAATGCAGCCTCTCCGCCGAGCTTTTGCGCCTCTGCCACAACGTGCAGCGCAAGTGTGGTTTTACCCGATGACTCCGGGCCGTAAACCTCAATTATCCTGCCGCGCGGGAAGCCGCCTATTCCGGTAGCACAATCAAGAGTTATCGAGCCTGTCGAAATAGCTTCGACATTGAGCGCATTATTATCTCCGAGACGCATAATGGTGCCGGAGCCGTATTTTTTCTCAAGCTGAAGTATGGCTGTATCAAGCGCTTTACTTTTATCGGACATCTAAAATTACCTCTCAATCGTACAAATGTTCGTTTGACGTCATTATATAATATCGGTGCAAAAAAAGCAAGAGTTTTTATAAAAATAGTTAATTTTAAAAAAATGCTTGCATTTTACTCCGTATTCTGTTAGAATACTGTTTGCTAATCATTAAAGGAGGTGCTCTTCGTTATGGCAAAATGTGAATTCTGCGGTAAAGACGTAGCTTTCGGCATTAAAGTTTCTCACTCACACAGACGTTCTAACAGAACCTGGAAGCCAAACGTAAAAAAAGTTAAGGCTATCGTAAACGGCTCTCCTAAAAGAGTTTATGCTTGCACTCGTTGCCTTCGTTCAGGCAAGGTCACAAGAGCTGTCTGAGGCATAAAGCAAACTTTATACGGACGAAAAATTACGACGCTTTCCGGGTTACCGGAGAGCGCTTTTTCGTTTTCGTAGGCATTTAAAATTCGGGGTACTGTTTATGAAAAAACTTTTGAGCCTTGTCAGAGCGGCCGTTGACCGTTACGACATGATAGACGACGGAGATAAAATCGCCGTGGGCGTTTCGGGCGGCAAGGATTCGCTTGCCCTTTTATATGCTCTCGCGCGGCTTCGCTCGTTTTATCCTAAGCACTTTGAGGTTATTGCAATTACGCTCGACTACCGCTTCGGCGGCATGGACGGCAACTATTCGGAAATACAAAAGCTGTGCGACAGCCTTGGCGTAAAATACGTCGTAAAAAAAACCGACCTTTGGGACGTTATATTCAATATCAGAAAAGAAAAAAATCCTTGCAGCCTCTGTGCCAAGATGCGTCGCGGCATTCTTCACGATACAGCTAAGGAATACGGCTGCAACAAAATCGCCCTCGGTCACCACCTTGACGACGCCGCCGAAACCTTTATGATGAATCTTTTGAACGGCGGCACAAATAAGTGCTTTTCTCCTGTCTCGTTTCTTTCGAGAAAAGAGCTGTATTTGATACGCCCTTTGATATTCGCTTACGAAAAAGACGTAAAGCGTGCGGCGGCAAGCCTTGACCTGCCGATAGTCAAAAGCAAATGCCCGGCTGACGGGGTAACGGAGCGGCAAAGCACAAAAGAGCTGCTCGCGTCTCTCGAAAGGCAATACCCGGCACTCCGAGAAAAAATCGTGGGTGCACTGCAAAGAGGCGGAATAAGCGGCTGGTAACAAAGTCAAAATGCGAAAAAGTGTTGTATTTGCCCTACTATAATGATATTATTTTATTGATTTGAAATTCACGGAGGTTTCTTTTATGCAACAAATTCTTAATCGCCCGGCAATAAAGGCCGAGGCAAAACGCTTTATCGGTCAAAATGCGCGTTGGTGGAAAATGACGCTCGCAACGATTGCTTTATATCTGCTCAACGGCGGAATTTCGATTTACGTAAATATTGTCACAGCCATAAACCGCGACGACCCTTCGACAACAGTCGGTTATTCAAGCAGTATAATTACTCTTTTGCTTATACCGTTTACCATAGCCGCATCAGGCTACTACCTTAATCACATACGCGGCTTTAACCCCGAATGGAAAAGCCTATATAAGGAGGGTATAGACAACTACGGCTCATATCTCGTAACGGGTGTGCTCGTAAATGTATTTACCTTCCTTTGGTCGCTTCTGTTTGTGGTTCCCGGCATAATAAAGTCTCTCGCTTACTCACAGGCAAACTATGTTATCCACGACAATCCACGCCTTAAGGGCAAGGAAGCCATCGAGATAAGCAAAAGGATGACAAACGGCTTCAAGGGCGATCTCTTTTCGATGTATCTCAGCTTTATAGGCTGGTATATTTTGGTGGGGCTCACCGGCGGAATACTCTCTATATATGTCACTCCATATGTTGAGACGACGGCTGCCATGTACTATGAGAACCTCAAGAGATATTCGATTGAAAACGGCATTGTAGCTCCCGAGGCGTTCGGTATAGCTCCCGTTACGGGCGGCGAACAGGGTGGAAACGGCGATTCTCAAAGCTCTTACGCGGCCGGCAACTCATATTCCGCCCCCGTCGACAGCGACCCCTACAAGGCTGTCGGCATAAATCCCGAGGATACATTTAAGCCCGGCAACCCGGACTCTGATAATTCAGATAATATGAAAGGTGAAAACTAATGAAATACGTTGTAGTTCTCTATGACGGAATGGCAGATTACCCCGTTCCCGCTCTCGGCGGCAAAACACCGATGGCAGTTGCAAAAAAACCGAATCTTGACTTTCTCGCAAAGCACGGCGAGGTAGGCCTTGTAAGAACCGTTGCAGAGGGCTTAAAGCCCGGCAGCGACGTTGCCAATATGAGCGTTCTCGGCTTTGACCCAAAGAAGTGCTACACCGGACGTTCTCCTCTTGAGGCGGCAAGCATGGGCGTTGAGCTTCTTGACACGGACGTTACGCTGAGGACAAATCTCGTAACTCTCTCCGACGAGCCGAATTACGAGGACAAGACCATGGTGGACTACTGCGCCGGTGATATTTCGACGGAGGAGGCCCACGAAATAATCAAATCGGTACAGGAAAAATTCGGGAACGACAGATTCCGTTTTTACCCCGGAGTCAGCTACCGCCACTGCCTTGTCTGGTCAAACGGCACAACAGAGCTCGGAAATATGACTCCCCCTCACGATATTTCGGGCAGAGTTATAGGCGAATATCTCTCCTCTTCCGAAAACGCAAAAGAGCTTATTGCCATGATGAAGGAGAGCTACGACTTTTTAATGCAGCACCCCGTCAACAAAAAGAGAATAAGCGAGGGCAAGCACCCCGCAAATTCAATTTGGCTTTGGGGCGAAGGCAAAAAGCCGGCTCTGCCGTCGTTTTACGAGACCTTCGGCAAAAAAGGTGCTATAATCTCGGCGGTTGACCTTCTTAAAGGAATAGCAAAATGCGCCGGTATGGCCGCTCCCGAGGTTGAGGGTGCCACAGGCTACATTGATACTAACTTTGAGGGCAAGGCAAGAGCCGCCGTCGAAGAGCTTAAAAACGGCTGCGACCTCGTATATATTCACTTTGAGGCTCCCGACGAGTGCGGCCACAGAAACGAACCCGAAAACAAGGTAAAATCCATTGAGATGATAGATTCGCGCGTACTCCCCATAGTTCTCGACGCGCTCAAGGAGTATGACGACTACAAAATAATGGTGCTCCCCGACCATCCGACTCCCATTGTTACGGGCACGCACGCCTCAGACCCCGTACCGTTTATGATTTATCATAAAAACGACGAAAAGGACAGCGGCGTTGACTCTATAAACGAAGAGAGCGCAAAAACGACCGGCCTGTTTATAGAGCATGGCCCCGACATTATGAAGAGATTTTTGGAGGATTAAAAAAATGGGATACAATCCTGATTCCGCAATAGAGACAAAATGCGTACAGGCAGGCTGGCAGCCGAAAAACGGCGAGCCGCGAGTTCTGCCCATTTATGAATCTACAACATACAAATATGACACAAGTGCCGAAATGGCAAAGCTTTTTGACCTTGAGCCGGGTTATATGTATACGCGCCTTGCGAACCCGACAAACGACGCGGTCGCAAATAAAATCGCATGCCTTGAGGGCGGTGTCGGCGCGGTGCTCACATCATCGGGTCAGGCGGCAAATTTCTTTGCGCTTATAAACATACTCGGTGCAGGCGACCATATAGTAAGCTCCGCCACTATTTACGGCGGCACATTTAATCTTTTAAACGTGACTATGCGTAAAATCGGTGTTGAGGTCACATTCGTTGACCCGAGAGCGAGTGAAGAAGAAATAAACGCAGCCTTCCGCGACAACACAAAGGCGATGTTCGGCGAAACAATAGCGAATCCGTCGCTTGATGTATTGGACATTGAGAAGTTCGCAAAAATCGCACATTCGCACGGAGTTCCGCTTATAGTTGACAACACTTTCCCCACTCCCATAAACTGCCGTCCGTTTGAATTCGGCGCAGACATAGTAACTCACTCTACCACAAAATATATGGAAGGTCACGCTTCTACAATAGGCGGATGCGTCGTTGACAGCGGCAATTTCGACTGGTATCAAAATGATAAATTCCCGGGGCTTACAACTCCGGATGAGAGCTATCACGGAGTTACATACGCTAAGGACTTCGGCAAAAACGGCTATATCGTAAAGATAGTAGCACAGCTTTTGCGCGACTACGGCTCAACTCCGTCGCCGTTTAATTCGTTCCTCTTGAACATAGGTCTTGAGTCGCTCGCGGTACGTGTGGAACGCCACTGCGAAAACGCACAAAAGGTTGCCGAATATCTTGAAAAGAACGATAAAATCGCTTGGGTAAATTACCCGGGGCTTAAATCAAGCAAGGATTACGAGCTTGCCAAAAAATATTTACCGCACGGTACCTGCGGCGTAATTTCCTTCGGCGTAAAAGGCGGAAGAGAAAAAGCCGAACAGTTTATGAACTCATTAAAGCTTGCCGCCATAGTCACGCACGTCGCCGATGCGAGAACCTGCGTTCTTCACCCCGCAAGCTCCACTCACCGTCAGCTTTCGGACGAGGAACTCACGGAATGCGGCGTAACCCCCGACCTCGTAAGACTTTCCGTCGGCATTGAAAATGTAAACGATATAATCGCCGACATAGATAATGCTCTTAAAGCCATATAACCCACATAACACATAAAACACATAAAAACAGCCGTCCGAAAACCTGATTCGGACGGCTGTTTTTTACTTATAAATCATCTGTTTTAAGCAGTAATTTTTCGCTTTATTTGATATGGTAAACGCGGTTTTCGGCTATGATATGCTCCTTCGGCTCTTCGTCGGCATAGCCTAAGGCACAATGTCCTATCCCCTCATATTCGCCGTTTATACCGAGCTTTTTGAGAATCGCCTTACCCTTTTCGGATTCAAATTCCTCCTTTGCGCGGTGAATCCAGCATGAGCCGAGTCCGAAATTATGTGCGGCAAGCATAAGGTTTCCCATTGTAAGCGAGCCGTCGTAAACAGCTGTGCGGCACTCCTTATTTGCCAGCACAATAAGTATTGCGGGCGCGCCGTAAAACGGGTCAAAGCCCTCCTGCCAACCGCCTATTTCGCGGTTCATTTCGGATATTTCGTCGCGCATTTTCCTGTCGGTAACGGCAATGATTATCGGCGACTGCTTATTCATACCCGACGGCGCATAAAGTCCCGCCTCGATAATCTTATCCATAAGCTCCTGCGGTACTGCGTCGGGCTTAAACTTTCTTATGCTTCTTCTCGTTTTCATATTTTCGATAGCTTCCATAATTTTATCCTTTCCGACAATTCAGGTCTTTTTAATTTAAGTAGCTTTTCGGGCACAAAAAATCGTATCCTCATCATCAATATAGCACATTTGTCAAGCACAGCCCGTAAAAAACAAATACACCTTATTTTTGCTTTGTAAGCAATGCAACGCTCTCAACATGAACGGTACGGGGGAAAAGGTCGGCGGCGGCGAGCCGTTTTGTCTCGTATCCGAGGTCTTTAAGCCTAAAGCAGTCCCTTGCGAGAGTAGACGGGTCGCACGACACATAAACTATGCGTTCGGGCGACATTTTCACGATTTCCGCCAAAAGCATTTCGGAACAGCCTTTGCGCGGCGGATCAAGCAGCACCACATCGGGCTTTATTCCGCGTGACGACAGCTCCTGTGCCGCCTCTCCTGCGTCGGCACATATAAATTCGGCGTTTTCTATGCCGTTTTCGAGGGCGTTGCGCTTTGCGTCAAGCACAGCCTCCGGAACTATCTCCGCCCCTATTATCCTCTTTGCTTTTTTTGCCATGGAAAGACCTATTGTACCCGTTCCGCAATACATATCGAGCACGGTCTCTTTGCCGCTGAGACAGGCATACTCTGCCGCCTTTTCATAAAGCTGCTGTGCCATATCGTGGTTTACCTGGTAGAACGACAGCGGCGACAATCTGACCTTAACTCCGCAAAGCACGTCATATATGCAGTCGTTTCCCCAAACAGTCACGCACTCTTTACCGAGAATCACATTGGTCCTGTCACGGTTGATATTTAAAACTATGCTCTTAACCGAGTGTATTTCGGTAAGCCTTTTAATCAGCTCGTTCTTGTGCGGCAAATCCTCACCGTTTATAACGGCGCATACCATAACCTCGCCCGTAGCTTCGGCAAGACGGAGATATATATGCCTTAAAAGCCCTGTATGCTTTTCGGAATCATAGACCGTTATACCGTTTTTAATTATAAATTTTCTGAAAATCTTAACTATATCCGCAAATATCGGCGGCTGTAATATGCAGTTTTCGCAATCTACCACGCGGTGCGAGCGCGGAGCGAAAAAGCCTATTTTAAGCTGCCTGTCAAACGATACGGGATACTGTGCCTTATTGCGATAACAGGTCGTTTTATTGTCGGACAGAAGCGTTTCCGCCTCTATATTGATATGGGCAATATGAGAAAACGCATCTTCGACGCGCTTTTTCTTATGCTCCTTTTCTTTTTCGTACGATATGTGCTGAAAAGCGCAACCGCCGCATGACGGAAAATACGGGCACGCAGGCATTATACGCGATTTTGCGGGCTTGAGCACCTTTTCGACGCGGGCGACGGCATACGTCTTTTTAACTTTAATTATATGCGCCGTTACCTTATCGCCTGCCGCTGCGCCCGAAACGAAAACAGCCATATTTTCATATCTTCCGACGCCGCTGCCCTCGCTCGTAAAGCTGTCTATATAGAGTTCTACATTCTGATTTTTACTGAGTGACATCACTTTTTCTCCGAATCGTTTTTGTGTTTTTTTATCGCCCTTTTAAGGCAAATACAAAACAGCAGCAAAAGCACCGCGGCTATTGCCGCCGTAATTATAAATTCAAGTCTTTGCTGCGGCTCGTCGAATATATATTCGCCGGCAAACGGGTTTACCGCATCCCAAAATGTAAGTTTCATTTTCTATAAGCACCGTTTCTTTTTTCAGACATTGTAACACAAAAAAATGCAAATATAAAGCGTATTATATCGAAAACGGACGTATTCAAACAAATGTTTTATTATTTTCAACAAAAAATCACCATATACAAAAAAAGAGTAAAAAATAACTTTTAATTTACGCTGCTCGGTGGTATAATAACCATATTATATGCCTCGAGGTGCGGCGAAGTGCGCCCGTTTTTGCCTCAGGCTTGCTTGATTTTAATTTTTTCTTTACATAAAAACTTTAGGGAGTGAACCGTCCTTTGGATAAATTCGTTATTACCGGCGGTCATAGGCTTAAGGGAGAGGTTACTGTCAGCGGCGCAAAAAACGCCGTTGTTGCCATCCTTCCGGCTACAATTTTAGCCGAAGATGTATGCCGCATAGAAAATATACCGAATATCAGCGACGTTACCGCAATGCTCAACATTTTGAGCAATATGGGTGCGTCAATTAAATTCATCAACAATTCCACTATTGAAATAGATACGCGTCACATAAATTCATTTGTAGTAGAGCACGAGCTTTCAAAACAGCTTCGCGCGTCATATTACCTTATAGGCGCACTTCTCGGCAGATTTAACAAGGCCAAAGTTGCAATGCCCGGCGGCTGCTATCTCGGAGTTCGCCCCATTGACCAGCATATAAAGGGCTTTGAGGCTCTCGGTGCCGAGGTGACCATGGAGGAAAACGCGATGGTCAACGCAAGAGCCGAGTCTCTTTTGGGCAACGCTGTTTACCTTGACGTTGTGTCGGTCGGCGCTACCATAAACGTGATGCTGGCAGCAGTAAAGGCAAAGGGTCTTACAATAATCGAAAACGCAGCGAAAGAGCCTCACATAGTAGACCTTGCAAACTTTCTTAACACCATGGGTGCCGACGTCAGAGGCGCAGGCACGGACGTTATTAAAATTCGCGGCGTAGAGCACCTGCACGGCTGCGAATATTCCATAATTCCCGACCAGATTGAAGCCGGAACCTATATGGTTGCGGCAG
>ENA-OOWO01002040-OOWO01002040.1-human-gut-metagenome-genome-assembly--contig:-NODE-2040-length-12212-cov-2.938307_pt1 | contig 12212 bp, 10 predicted proteins | sample MGYA00241579_ERZ501327 | MGnify/ENA primary metagenome ERZ501327 (study PRJEB25962, sample SAMEA2042836) | human gut metagenome | biome: human gut; feature: human-associated habitat; material: faeces...
AAGAAAGTAAGCGCCAAATATTAGGGCGGATGGTTTTCTGATATTCTGTCCGATATAATTGAAGAAAAGATACTTGGAGTATTTCACTACAATTATGGAGGATAGCACATGTTAACCACTCGCAAAAACCGTGTTCCGATGTCGGAACAATTGAAACTTATCAATCAGTGCCGCCAGAGCGGACTGACAGATGCTGACTGGTGCCGTGAAAACGGCATTGCTCCCAGCACTTTCTATAACTGGGTCAGCCGGTGCCGTAAAGCTGCGGCCAACCAGATACAGGAACCTTCTTACGGTCACCTTGAGTCTCCGTGTCCAAAACAGGAAGTCGTTCCGATCGAAGTGGTTCCAGATCCGCACCCGGAACCGGTCACAACAAGCTCTTTTGTACAGAGGAATCAGAACCTTGACAATTCACATACGATCGAGATTGCCATAAAAGAACTGAAAGTACGGATCACTAATGATGTAGATCCGGTACTGTTATCCAGAACCCTGCATCTTCTTCAGGAGTTCGTATGTTAGGTGATATCTCCAGACTGGATAAGATCTACATCGTCTGCGGTTACACCGATATGCGAAAATCCATAGATGGACTGTGTGCGATCATAGAAGACCAATTAAAATCCAGTCTGGATTCCCGTTCTCTTTTTCTTTTCTGTGGAAGACGTCGTGACCGGATCAAGGCACTTTTCCGTGAACCAGATGGCTATGTCCTAATTTATAAGAGACTGTCTGTAAAAGGCGGATATCAGTGGCCGAGAAAACAATCTGAAGTCCGGAACCTGACCTGGCGTGAGTTTGACTGGCTGATGTCCGGGATTGATATTGACCAGCCGAAAGCTTTGTTATTGGAGTAAGATACTCCAATACTATCCTTTGGACCTGTTTTGTGGTATACTGCAACTATCAAATCCAAGGAGGACGGACCAGGTGGCAGCCAGTTCTAAAGATATCCAGCTGCGTGAGCTGAAAGATACGATCTCACAATTAAAGACCATGATGGCAGAGCAGACCGAACTGATCAAAGCCCTCCGTCTTGTCATTGATGAAAAGACAGATAAAGAACGGATCCTGCAGGAGCAGATCGATTATCTGACAAAAAAGCTTTTCGGTACATCCAGTGAGAAAAAAACAGCCGATGTACCGGGACAGTTAAACCTCTTCGATGAAGCTGAGACCGAGCAGGATATGACTCTTATGGAAGAAGAAACCTGTATCAAAGAGCATACCCGTAAGAAAAAAGCAACCCATGCAGATGTTTTCAAAGGTTTAAAGGTCAATAAGATCATCATACCGCTTTCTCCGGATGAACAGGTCTGTCCGGTCTGCGCAACAGAGATGGAACTGATCGGAGAAGAATACATCCGCAGGGAACTGGTCTATGTTCCGGCAAAGTGCGAGATTAATGAGTATTACAGTCAGAACTATGGCTGTCCGAATTGCAAAGAAGGAAATGGTGATACAGAAACAGCTGTGATCATCAAATCCAGTGCTCCGGAAGCGCTGGTTGGTAAGGGACCGGCATCACCATCCACAGTCGCCTGGACCATGTATCAGAAGTATGCCAATGGCATGCCGCTGTACCGCCAGGAAAAAGACTGGAAACAGTATGGTGCTGATATCAGCCGCACGACGCTGGCCAACTGGATCATTTCCTGTTCGCAGCGTTATTTCCAGCCGGTCTACGATTATCTTCACAGGGAACTGCTTAAACGCCGCTTTGCTATGGCTGATGAGACCAGAGTTCAGGTGCTCCATGAGCCGGAACGTCGGGCGGAGAGTCAGTCCTTCATGTGGCTGTTCCGTAGTGGAGAGGATGGTCTGCCGATCATACTTCTTTATGGATATTCGCCAACAAGAAGCGGAGACCATGCTTCTGAATTTCTGGCCGGTTTTCAGGGATATCTGGAAACGGATGGATACCAGGGCTATAATAAAGTTCCAGGTATCAAACGATGCTCCTGCTGGGCACATATACGCCGGTACTTTATTGACGCGATCCCGAAAGGCAAGCAGTTTGATTATACCCAGTCAGCTGTTCAGGGAGTGCAGTACTGCGACCGTTTGTTCCGGATCGAGGATTCCATCAATAAGAAGTATCCTGGCGATTATGAAAAACGGAAGAAACTCCGTCTCGAGAAAGAAAAACCGATTCTCGAGGCTTTTTGGTCGTGGCTTAATTCCCAGCATCCAGTAAAGGGATCCAGAATGGAGAAGGCGGTGATTTATGTAAAGAACCGCCGTGCTACTGCAGAAACCTATCTGGAAGATGGACGGTGCAGTTTTACGAACAATCTGAGTGAAAATGCGATCCGCCCGTTTACAGTTGGACGTAAAAACTGGCTGTTCAGCAGTTCGGTTGACGGTGCGAATGCCAGTGCTGTTGTTTACACAATGGTTGAAATGGCCAAGGCCCATGACCTGAACATCTATGAGTACCTGAAATACGTTTTAGAGAAGCGTCCGGATCAGAGCTGGTCGGATGAACAACTTTCCGAACTGGTACCATGGAGTGAAAATCTCCAACATCTAAAAAATCGCATGTGAATTATAGCGAATTACTCCACCTCGCAAGAGCTGGGGTAATTTTTGTTAGGTGGTCATTGAGGACCGCCCTAATATTTGGCGCTTACGGTATTTCAACATAATGTTGCTCCTTTTTGTTGTATTGTTGACCAGCTGACTTTGGTATTATACAATATAGGTTGTAAAATTATTGTTAAGAAGCAGGAGAACATTTTGAGATTATTAATTGTTGAGGATGAGAAACAAATATGTGATATGGTTGCAAAGAGTCTGTATGCTGCCGGTTATGAGGTGGATACCTGTTATGATGGGAAAGAGGCTCTTGAATGTATACTGTCGGAGAATTATGATCTGATAGTTTTGGATTTGAATCTGCCGGGGATGGATGGCATGGAGCTTCTTAAGGAGCTTAGAAAATACAATGATGAAACTAAGGTTTTGATATTATCTGCAAGAGGTCAGATTGCTGATAAGGTAGAGGGACTGGATGCAGGAGCAAATGATTACATGGAAAAACCATTCCATCTGCAGGAGCTTGAGGCACGTATCAGAAGCCTGACAAGAAGGAAATTTGTACAGAATGATATATGTCTTAAATGCGGAGAAATAAAGTTTGATACGATTAAACGCGAGGCATATGCAAAGGAAGAGCCGGTTCCACTGACAAGAAAAGAGAATGGTATTTTGGAATATTTACTTATCAATATAGGCAGACCGGTGAGTCAGGAGGAGCTGATAGAGCATGTGTGGGATGCCACGGCAGACAGCTTTAGCGGAGCAATCAGGGTACATATGTCTTCACTTAGAAAAAAGCTTAAGGCGAAGCTGGGATATGATCCCATTTTGAACAAGGTAGGTGAAGGCTATAAAATACGGGAGGAGTCTGACAGATGAAAAGAATGTCGCTACAGTGGAGACTTACGTGCATTACTACATTGTGTATTGCTATTATATGTGGCTGCCTGACTATGTTTGTCTATAAAAATGGTGTGCATTACATCGATTCTTTGCAGGATGCGGTAGAGTCACAGGGGGATGAAAAAGGAAACAAATCAGATGAAATATATATCAGCATACCGGACGATAAGTGGGATGAGTTTGCGGATGAATTTTCGGTTCAGGTGTACAATAATAAGGCCGACTATAAAAGAAACAGTCTGATAATCACGGTTTTGCTGGCGCTTTTGGGAGGTGTCGTCACTTATTTTATAAGCGGGCATGCACTCAGACCAATCAGGGAGTTTTCAGATAAAATTGAAGAGGTACAGGCTCAGAATCTGTCTGATTCAAGAATAGAGGAAAACAATGTTAAGGAACTGAACCAGCTGGGTATTTCTTATAATAAGATGCTTGAGCGTCTGTCGGAAGCATTTGAGATACAGAGACAGTTTACTGCAAATGCAGCACATGAGCTGCGTACTCCATTAGCGTTAATGCAGGTACAGCTTGATTTATATAATTCTGCCTCTCACCCGGGAAATGATGCAGACACTTTGCAGACCATAAAAATGGTTACGGAACAAAATGATAAATTAAACAGGATGGTAAAGACTCTTCTAGACATGAGTGAGCTTCAGTCGGTGGGAAGGGATGATAAAATTATATTGGATGCTATTGTTGAAGAGGTTTTGGCAGACCTTGAGCCTCTTGCCGTGGAAAAGAATATAAAGCTGATTGGAAAATGTGAGGATGCCACTATGATAGGCAGTGATATCCTTATTTACAGGCTTGTATACAATCTGGTTGAGAATGCCATCAAATATAATCATCCGCTCGGACAGGTTACAGTAACCGCATATCAGAGAAACAAGCATGTTTATCTGTCTGTAGAAGATACGGGAAGCGGAATACCAAAGGAGCTTAGGGAGAGAGTGTTCGAGCCATTCTTCCGTGTGGATAAATCCAGAAGCCGGGAGCTGGGTGGCGTAGGGCTAGGTCTTGCTTTTGTCCGTGAAATCGTTAGAGTACATGATGGCAGTATTTGTATTAAATCAGGCAAGACCGGGGGAACGATTTTCGAGGTGACTTTTGCACAGCATTCAATGTAGCGTTCCATTTTACACATTTGTCAACGCTATTAAAACAGATTTCTTGTATCCCGCAATATATGAAACAGCCGCTTGACAGTCCGGCTTTCTGACTTGAGAAATAGATTTTTAACGGCAAAAATATAATAATTTAGATTAAAATATACTGATGTTTTTGCCGATAATGTGGTATACTATATAATAGATTAACAAGGTTATTTAATATAATTTATGGCGGAGGATAATAGATGCGATATCTTTCAGTTGCTGAAATAGCAAAAAAATGGAATATGTCAGAGCGCAGTGTTAGAAATTACTGTGCTAATGGGCGTGTGAACGGTGCATTTCTTACTGGTAAGACATGGAACCTTCCGGAAAATGCAGAGAAACCAGAGCGCACTAACAAAAGAAAAGAAGAACCGATTACGCTGTTGGATATTCTGAAAGAGCAAAAGGCAAGTAAATATTCCGGTGGAATATACCATAAGACACAGATTGATTTGACATACAACTCCAACCATATGGAAGGAAGCCGTCTGACACATGATCAAACCAGATATATCTTTGAAACCAATACTATTGGCGTAGAAAAAGAAGTGCTGAATGTGGATGATGTGATTGAAACGGCAAATCACTTTCGTTGTATCGACATGATTATTGATCATGCAAAAGCAGCTTTGACGGAGAAATTCATCAAAGAACTTCACTTGATTTTGAAGAATGGCACCAGCGATTCCAGAAAAGATTGGTTTGCTGTTGGTGATTATAAGAAACTTCCGAATGAAGTCGGTGGCATGGATACAGCCCTTCCGGAAGAAGTTGCCGATAAAATGAAGGCATTGCTGGCGGAATACAATGCCAAAGAAGAAAAGAATTTTGAGGATATTCTGGACTTTCATGTGAAGTTTGAACGGATTCATCCGTTCCAGGACGGAAACGGTCGTGTGGGCAGATTGACTATGTTTAAAGAGTGTCTAAAATACAATATTGTTCCGTTTATCATTGAGGATAATTTGAAAATGTTTTATTATCGTGGATTGAAGGAATGGGACAACGAAAAAGGATATCTGACAGATACCTGCCTGACCGCGCAGGACAAGTATAAGGCGTATTTGGATTATTTTAGGATTAAGTATTAATAAATGCTTTTAAAGAATGCTTATATGGATTTTGAAAAAATTGAATATTCACAAAAAATCTGGCTGAAGGATACAGGATGAGGAACATTTTGCAACTATGGCACAAGTTTTATTTTCATCGAAATCCTATATTGCTTCGGTGTCATATGATAATGTTCTTTGAAGCACTTATAAAAATGTGTTGTATTCGTAAAATGCAGTTCATCCATAATTTCAGATATAGAAGCGGTCGTTTCAAGCAGGAGAGCAGCCGCTCTTTTCATACAGAAAGTCTGACTGTAATCGAATAGGCATGAATTTGTATATTTCTTAACTATAGAGTTTAAATAATTTCCACTGTAATTTAATAATTGTTCAAGCTCAGAACGTGTAATGCGTCCATTGGTGTCCTCTAAAATGTGACTTATGTGTGTGAAAAGAAGAAAATCATTGTCTGCTTCTACATGGACGGGCGTGAAATGAAAGTGTTCTGGATTGGACAGATAATCAAACAATTCTAAAAGCATTCCTTTGATGACATAAGTAGAACCAAGCTTTGGATACATAATGGCACGAAGTATATTGTCAGTTATGGCGTGGAGAGTATGGTGCCAGTCTTTGTTGTTTAGCGATGGCATAAAATCAAGATATTCCTTTGTGTCAGGATTATCGAGATTATCTGAAAGAAATCTAAGAATAGGGTTATGGCCGGGTCTTTCTATATCCGGAAAATAAACTTTTGGTTCATCTTCTGAAAGCTGTTGGACTAGCTCTTTTGACATTCCGATAAACAAAAGAGTTGCATCGGAAGAAAAAATTTCTTTGTGTACTATATTGTGGTTCATAAGACAACAGCTTCCACTGTGGAACACAAAATCAGTCTTTTCAATCAGCTGATGGATTTCGCCATCCAATACAATAAGAAGCTCGTAAAAATCATGAATATGTGGAGGCCTCATATTAAAATGATTGATTTCCTTTTCTGTTTTAAAGCTGTAAAATGTATTTTCACGTGGTGAAGTCATCAAAAAATTCAGATATTTGTCATCGTTTGCTCTATTACATGTTTCGAGTGTGAACTGTATTGGTGTAAGTATTTTGATGTATGAATTGATTGTACTGTTTATATTATCCTGCTCTATGATGTTTTTGACAGTATATGATGAGGTCATAATGGTATATTTTTCTCCTTATCCACGAATATGATAAAAACTAACTGATATTTTATCACATATGTTATAGAATTGTAAGCAATAATTTATTAAAGTAACAGTATACAAAACATAAGCGTTTATGAAAAATACAATACAAACTATTATTGTTAACAGGAAAAAGGAGGTTGCATTTATTATGCAGGAAACGGAAAAGAAATACCTGAAATGGTATCAGAAGATAGCGTATGGAGCAGGAGACCTGGCTTCAAATACCAGCTATGGACTTGTATCAAGCTTTGTCCTTTTATATTTATCTGATACAATGGGGCTTAACACAGGAATTATTGGAACTTTAATGCTGGTATCGAAATTTCTTGATGGAATTTCAGATGTGATATTTGGAAATTTAATCGATCGCACTAAGTCAAAGCTTGGAAAGGCAAGACCATGGATGCTGTATGCACAGATAGGCGTATCACTTTGTCTGGTGCTGTTGTTTTCAATTCCGGGTGGAATGAGTGAAACTGCACAATATGCGTATTTCTTCGCATTTTATACAGCACTCAATGCTATCTTTTATACGGCAAACGGAATAGCATATTCAGCATTATCAGCCCTTATTACCAGAAACAAGAATGAAAGGGTTCAGTTGGGATCAATACGTTTCATGTTTGCAGTTGTTACAAATATTGTAATGGGCTTTGCAGTAACAGGTGCAGTTGATGCCTTTGGCGGTGGAGCTGCAGGATGGCGTATGGTTGCTGTTATATGTGGTGTAATCGGACTTGTTGTCAACACAATAAGCTGCCTGTGTGTTAAGGAGTTACCGGAAGAAGGTAGTGCTAGTGCAGCAGTTGAGGATACACAAAAACCGAAGGATGACAAAATAGGTTTTGTTGAGTCTTTGAAGTTACTTATGAGTAACAAATACTATATTTTAATTGTTGCAATTTATATTGTTTATTATTTCATGAGTAATCTTACAACAGGTTCAGCTATTTATTTTATGAAACATGTACTTGGAAATGGTTCATTACTTGGACTGTTCTCAATGATGAAGATGTTCCCTGTAATAATTGCACTTATTTTTACTCCGATTCTTGTAAAGAAGACCGGAAGCATGCAAAAGGTTAATTTCTGGGGATATGTAATCAGTGATATCTTAGGAATATTTCTAATTATTTTTGCGATGCAGAAGAATTTACCAATGATGTTACTTTTTATGTTCCTTAAAGGAACATTTGCCGGAACAATGTCGGGAACATTAAATGCCCTGATTGCTGAAATCAGCGGATATACCTATCGTACGAAAGGAGTACATATTGATGGAATGATGTTTAGCTGTTCATCACTTGGAGTAAAAGTTGGTGGTGGAATTGGTACTGCGGCTGTAGGCTGGCTATTGCATGCAGCAGGATATGCCGGAAAAGCTGCAACTCAGACCGCAGCAGCTACAAATATGATTTTCAGTATGTATATCACAATCCCTGTAATTCTTGGCGTCGTAATTACTATTCTTCTTGGTTTAATGAAGGTGGAAAAGGAAAATAAGAGAATTGACATGGAAAGAGCAGAAAAAGCAGACTAACAGATTGAAAGAGGAATGAAGTATGCAGTGTCAGAAATTTAATGAGGACTGGACATTTGAAAAAGCTGATCAGGCTGACAGATTAAAAGCCTTTTACGGGAACAGTGATGCAGTTGCTGTTACACTCCCTCACGATGCAATGATTCGTGAAAAAAGAGATAAGGACTGTCCTTCCGGAGCACAGAGTGGCTTTTATCCCGGAGGTGTGTATACATACGAAAAAGCTTTTATGGCTCAAAATGAGTGGAAAACGCAGGATGTATTTCTGGAATTTGAGGGAATTTATGGAATTGCAAGAGTCTGGATAAATGGAGCTCTAGCGGCAGTGAATCGTAATGGATATATGGGGTTTTCGGTTGACTTACAACCATGGATAAGCTATGAGCATGAGAATATTATAAGAATAGATGTCGATAACAGTAAACAGCCTAACAGCAGATGGTATTCAGGCTCAGGAATTTACAGAGATGTCAATCTGTGGACAGGAAAAGGTGTATATATTTCACATGATAAGCTGCGTATTACGACATTGTCAGTGAATGATGACATGGCGGTTTTAGAGGTGTGTGCACAGTTGAAAAACATTATTGGACATGGATTAGAGGCAGAATGTCTGATTGAAATAAAAAAAGATGGACAGAAAGCTGCATCGAATACACAGAGAGTAGTATTTCATTCAGAGCAAATGCAGACAGTGCGTGTACAAATACCGATTGAACAACCAAAGAAATGGAGTCCGGCACAGCCGGCGTTATATGAGTGTCATATAACGACAAGGTTTGATGATGAAATATGTGATGAAGCAGTTTCTAATTTTGGAATCCGAGTATTGGCGCTTGATCCTGTACATGGATTGCAGATAAATGGTGAGACAGTTAAGCTTCGAGGAACCTGTATACATCATGATAATGGCGTGATAGGTGCTGAGACATTTAAGGAGGCAGAATGGTACCGTTGCAAGAGATTGAAGGAAGCGGGCTTTAATGCAATAAGAAGTGCACATCACCCAATGAGCAGAGCAATGCTTGATGCGTGTGATCATATTGGAATGTTGGTTATGGATGAGCTGACGGATATGTGGGACAAGGAAAAAAATACATATGATTTCTCTGATATTTTTGAAGATGAATATAATCAGTGGATTAATCATATGGTTGAAAAAGACTATAATCATCCATCAGTTGTTATTTATTCAGTTGGAAATGAGATACAGGAAGCTGGAACTAAGCAGGGAGCCTGGATAAACAGAATACTATGCAATAAATTCCATGAGCTCGATAATACCAGATATACAACGAATGCATTGAATGGATTAAACTGTGCAGGCAGGCGGCTCAGCGTTATTATGAGGGATGTTGCAGAAAAATTTGGAATGGATTCACATGGAAGTGGAAGCGGTGGAGGAAGCAATGCATTAAACAGTTTTATGAGTCTGATGTCGGGCGAAAAAGGAGAGGTTTTTGCAAAGCATCCGCTTGTTTCAGAAGCACTTGAAGAATGTTCGCAAAGCTGTGATATAACAGGACTCAACTATTTAAGCGGAAGATATGAGCTGGAGCATGAACTGCATCCTGCAAAAACGGTTCTCGGTACTGAAACATATCCGGCTGACATAGAAAATCTCTGGAAGCTTGTTGAAGCTTATCCACACGTGATTGGAGACTTTACATGGACAGGATACGACTATATAGGTGAAGCTGGGGTGGGAATATTTCATTATGATGGAAATGCCAATTTCACAAGCATCTATCCTGAGAGACTGGGATATATCGGAGATATTGATTTGATTGGAAATCGAAGACCAATCAGCTATTTCAGGGAAATAGTGTATGGTCTGACAGATAAACCATATATTGCGGTCGAGAGACTTGAACACGCAGGGCAGACAGCATGTAAAACAGCATGGATGTTTAAGGATAACATCAGCAGCTGGACATGGAAGGGCTTTGAAGGGACAACGGCAAATGTGGATGTTTATTCATCAGGTGATGAAGTAGAGCTTTTTCTGAATGATAAATCGCTTGGAAGAAAACCGGCAGGAATAGCAAATCATTTTACAGCATCTTATGAAGTGCCATATGAACCGGGAACTTTAAAGGCAGTTGCATATCAGAAAAATAGGAAACTAGGTGAATATGAGCTTTCTACAGCAAAATCCGTAACAAAGCTAAAAGTGTGTCGCGTAACTGAGAATGAGAGAAATATAGCATATATCAAGTTATGGCTTGTAGACGATAATGGTATAATTAATTTACAGGAAGCTGAAAAAAGACTGCTTCATGCCAGTGTTGCAGGAAATGGTGTGCTGGAAGGATTTGGTACAGCTAATCCTTCTAGTGAGGAAGACTATTTTTCTGATTCAGTAACAACATTTGATGGAAGTGCTCTGGCAGCAGTTCGATGGAAGGATGTCAAATCGAAGGAGCCGGCTGTTCTTAAAGTATGGACGGATGATGGTTGTCAGGTGATGATAAATATAGAAAATAATTAAATATTAATGGTGTATGTTATACTTAGTGAGTATGGCATACACCATTTTTATTGAAGTCAAATAAATGTATCAGGGCTTCCTAAAAAAGTTATTGACAAAATAAAATGAACGGTGTATATTTTCAACGTGAACATTGTTCATTTAATGAAATAGCTAAATGACATTACATTGAAGAGGAGTGAATTCGTGAACCATCTTGCAACCTCAAAAGACGACATATTAGCTGCAAGCAGAGAGCTAATCAAAGATAACGGATGGACTGCTGTAAGCATACGTGCTGTTGCATCCCGATGTTCTGTTTCGGCCGGGACAATCTACAATTACTATGAATCCAAGTCAGATCTGCTTGGGGATACAATTGAGAGTATTTGGCGTGAAATCTTTTTTCACACTGAAGATGAGCAGGACTTTAAAGATGTTGCGGCCTGTGTCTCATGGATTTATAAAAGACTGGAATATGGAAATGAGCAATTTCCGGGCTTCTTTTCTTTGCATTCGTTTGGATTTATGAAGGATGAAAAAACGGATGGAAAGAAGAAAATGCTGCAGACCTGGGAGCATATTCTTAATGGATTGTGTGATGTATTAAAGAATGATCCTAAGATTCGTTCAGATGTATTTGATGAAAAATTCACGGAAAAACAGTTTGCGGATATATTATTTTCTTTAATATTAGTATCAATGATTCGTCAGGATTATAATCCATCTTCAATACTGATGTTGATTAATAAAACATTATATTAAAATTCTCCCACATTTGAGTGTGGGAAAATTTTTAAAACAAAATGAACGTTGTTCACCTACGCGTTTAAAGATGTATCTAAGAAAGGATTTTTATTATGCAGGCAATTGTAGAAACTTTATTTGACGCCGTGTATTTAATCTCGGTAATTACAATCGGAATCTTGATGATCCGTAAGAGTAAAGGAAACCGTCAGTTCACCATGTTTGGAATCATGGCAGTTCTTTTAGGAAGTGGAGATGCATTCCACCTGGTTCCACGTGCATTTGCACTTTGTACAACAGGTCTTGAGAATTTCACTGTACAGTTAGGATTAGGTAAATGGATCACATCCGTTACAATGACAATCTTTTATGTTATTCTTTACTATATTTGGCGTGAACGTTATCAGATCAAAGGACACAATGCAACTATAGCAGCGATCTATGTACTCGCAGGATTAAGAATTGTTCTGTGTATGATGCCACAGAATGAATGGCTCAGTGCAGAAGCACCGCTTTCCTGGGGCATTTACCGTAATATTCCGTTTGCACTGATGGGATTATTTATCATCGTTTTATTTT
>ENA-OOWO01002041-OOWO01002041.1-human-gut-metagenome-genome-assembly--contig:-NODE-2041-length-12210-cov-3.772933_pt1 | contig 12210 bp, 8 predicted proteins | sample MGYA00241579_ERZ501327 | MGnify/ENA primary metagenome ERZ501327 (study PRJEB25962, sample SAMEA2042836) | human gut metagenome | biome: human gut; feature: human-associated habitat; material: faeces...
CAGCAGGAGACAGACTTTCTGTTATGACACCGGGATGGCATGAAGACTCCACAGGAAAGTGGTATCAGAATCCGGATGGTACATATTATATCAATGGTTTTGCCGAAATCGACGGAACTACATACAGTTTTGATGAGAATGGTTATATGCAGACAGGATGGGTTGAGAAAGGTGTGAAGGATTATTACTTTAATGAAGATGGTTCTTATGATCCTTCCAAGAAACGTCCGATGATCGCACTGACCTTTGATGATGGACCGGGAGAGTATACAGAGACTCTTCTTGATACAGTTGAGAAATATAATATTCATGTTACCTTCTTTATGCTGGGACAGAATGTTGAGGGACGGGAATCTACTGTACAGAGAATGTTACAGCTTGGATGTGAGATTGGTAACCATACTTGGGATCATCCGGAGCAGACTCTTCCGAATATGGATCTGGATTCTGTTGTACAGGAATTCCAGAAAACAGATGACGAGCTGGTGAAAGCCTGCGGACAGGCTGCAACCGTGTGCCGTGCACCGTATGGAGCAATCACAGAAGAACAGATGGCAGCAGTAGGCAAACCGTTTTTCATGTGGTCCACAGACTCCCTGGACTGGAAACTGATGGATGCGGATGCGGATTACAATGAGATCATGAACAGCGATCTGAGTGATGGTTCTATCATTCTGATGCATGATATCCATGAGCCATCTGTAAAATGTGCTACTGAGAAGTTGATTCCGGAACTGGTCAATGAGGGATATAAGCTGGTGACAGTCAGTGAACTTGCAGCAGCTAAAGATGTTACTTTACAGAGTGCTTCCTATTCTGACTTCTGGGACAGCTCCCTTCAGGCAGGACGTGTTGCAGGATATGCAGGAAATTCCAGTGATTCAACAGACAGCAGTGATTCTTCTGACGGAAGTATAACTTCTGATGACAGCGCTTCTGCAGACAGTACCTCCGCAGATAGTACAGACGTCAGTGATGGTTCCACAGACAGTACAGTCAGTGACGGATCGGACGGTTCTTCTGATGGAAGTGGTGATGGATCAGATGGTTCCACAGACGGAAGCAGTGACGGATCGGATGGTTCTTCCGACGGAAACTATGATGATGGAAGCTATGATGATGGAAATTCGGATGACGGAAGTTATGATGATGGAAGTTCAGATGATTCGGAAGATTACAGTGATGATTCTGTAGATTACGGAGATGGAACGGAATAAAAAACATATGCAATCCTGCAGTGTGGATCATACAGAGTAATTACGAACATACGAAAGAGCAAAGAAGAGAGCAAAGGTACTTCTTTGCTCTTTATGTTTTTTACAAAAAACACATAAAATATATAAAAAAATTGTTAAATATACACATATTTTTAATTGACGTATGGAATGTCCGTTGGTATAATAAGGCTTATAGAATGACTAAAAGTCAGTTCGTATTCCTGATTGAACTTGCTGTAAGATAGTTACTGTTCATACGCCAAAATTCCATTGCCGCAGGCAATCTGGAATGAACTTTGGCTACGTTACTGAGAATGGAGTGAACAGTAACGTAAGATATCCTGTTACAGTATTATTTTATGGAATCAGTATCTGCAAAAAAGATAGAAACCGAAGTTAAGGGAGGACTCCAGATGGGTGTGAGTATGAAATTTACAGATTTGGATCAATATTTATTTGGACAGGGAACCAATTATGAAGTATATAAGAAACTGGGTGCCCATCCGACTACATACAGACGAAAAAAAGGTGTATATTTTGCGGTCTGGGCACCGAATGCACAGTCTGTTTCTGTAATCGGTGAATTTAATGACTGGGAGGAAGAAGCAAACCCGATGGAGAAGGTTGGGCCGATCGGTGTTTATGAAGTGTTTGTTCCGGGGGCAAAGATCGGACAGCTGTATAAATTCTTTATCGTGGGTGCGCATGGAGAGAAGCTATATAAAGCAGATCCTTATGCAAATGAAGCTGAACTCCGTCCGGGTACAGCCTCCAGGATCACAGATATCACAGACTATAAATGGAAGGATGCCACATGGATCAAGAACAGAGAGAAGTTTGATGAGCGGGTAGAGCCTATGGCAATCTATGAGGTTCATCCGGGTTCATGGAAGAAGCATCCGCAGTCAGAGGAAAATGAAAAAGGATTTTATAACTATAGAGAATTCGCACATGCCCTGGCAGCTTATGTGAAGGAAATGGGATATACCCATGTAGAGCTTATGGGAATCGCAGAGCATCCTTTTGACGGTTCCTGGGGATATCAGGTGACCGGATATTATGCACCGACTTCCAGATATGGAACGCCGCAGGATTTCAAGTATATGGTGGATTATTTACATCAGAATAAGATTGGAGTTATCCTTGACTGGGTACCTGCACATTTTCCGAAAGATGCCCATGGTCTTGCGAACTTTGACGGAACCGCAGTGTATGAGCACGCAGATCCGAGACAGGGAGAACATCCGGACTGGGGTACCAAGATTTATAATTACGGACGCCCGGAGGTTAAGAACTTCCTGATCGCAAATGCCCTTTACTGGGTGGAGGAGTGCCACGTAGACGGACTTCGTGTGGATGCTGTTGCTTCCATGCTTTATCTTGATTATGGTAAGAAGGATGGAGAATGGATCGCAAATAAATATGGCGGAAATCAGAATCTGGAGGCTATTGAATTCTTTAAGCATCTGAATACAGTAGTTCTTGGAAGGAATCATGGAACTGTGATGATCGCTGAGGAATCTACTGCATGGCCGATGGTTACAGGGGATGCAGAGAAGGACGGACTTGGTTTTAGTCTGAAGTGGAATATGGGATGGATGAATGACTTCCTGGAATATATGAAGCTGGATCCGTATTTCCGTAAATTTAATCATAATAAGATGACTTTCTCCATGTCATATGCATACAGTGAGAGATATGTATTAGTTCTTTCTCATGATGAGGTGGTTCATCTGAAATGCTCCATGATTGAGAAGATGCCGGGAGAGTTACCGGACAAATTCAGGAATTTAAAGGCTGCCTATTCATTTATGAACTGCCATCCGGGTAAGAAGCTTCTGTTCATGGGACAGGAATTCGGACAGCTTCGTGAATGGAGTGAGGAGAGAGAACTTGACTGGTTCCTTCTGAATGAAGAGCCACACAAGGAACTTCAGAATTATGTGCATGATCTCCTGACTATTTATAAGAAATATCCGGCACTTTATGCCGGTGATAATAATCCGGAAGGATTTGAGTGGATCAATGCGGATGACGGGGACAGAAGTATTTTCAGCTTTGTGAGAAAGTCTCCTACAAAGAGAAACAATATTCTTTACATAGTTAACTTTACACCTGTTGACCGTCCGGATTACAGGGTTGGTGTTCCGAAGAAAAAACAGTACAAGCTGATCATGGACGAGAATGGACTTCTGGAGCAGCCAAAGACATTTAAGGCAGTGAAACAGGAATGTGATAACAGAGAGTTTTCCTTCGCATATCCGTTGCCGGCTTATGGGGTTGCGATTTTTACATATTAATTTTTCGGGATGATTTCAGGATATATGTAAATATCTGAGAGAATTATTGTCAGGGGTATGTTATTTATTTGACAATATTGCAGAGTAAGCATGATAATATATGAAAAATTCGTGAAATATAAATAATTGCTTTTGAAATTTATCTGCGTTATAATTATCGCGAACATAAGGAATAGAGAGAATAATGGTTTCCATGTTGAAAGGAGAATGAACATGAAAGTATCTAACATTAAAGACATCGATAAATTTTTTTCTGTAGTTGACAGTTGCGAAGGCAGAGTAGAATTAGTAACAGGCGAAGGTGACAGACTGAACCTTAAATCTAAATTATCCCAGTATGTATCTCTGGCAAACATTTTCTCAGGCGGAGAGATTCCGGAACTTGAGATCGTTGCTTATGAGAAAGACGATATTGATAAATTAATGAGCTTTATGATCAACGGTTGATCATTAGTGTATACAGGCGGGGGCATGATGGTGGATCATGCCCCTTTCTTTGATGTGAACAGGCAGGTTGTTCTGAAGGTATTGAACAGCTGCAGGATATCTGTAAACCAGGGGGCACAAGTGTTTCCTGGTCAAAATGCGTTGATGGCAGACTTGAATACATTGGATATCTTATGTATAATGAGTACGTTACAGGCAAATATATAAACAGACAGATAATGATGGCAGTTCCAAAAGTTATTCTGTTTGTTCATAAAAATGGCAGAATATAAAAAATGACGGCTATATGGCAGTTATTCAGAAATATAAATTTTAACGAAGAGGAGAAATAAGACAATGGCAACTAAGATTGATATTATTTCCGGTTTCCTTGGAGCCGGTAAAACTACATTGATTAAGAAACTTCTGAAAGAGGCTTATGCAGATGAGCAGGTTGTACTGATCGAGAACGAATTTGGTGAGATTGGTATTGACGGTGGTTTCCTGAAGGAAGCGGGAATCCAGATCCGGGAAATGAATTCCGGATGTATCTGCTGTTCATTAGTGGGAGATTTCGGCACTTCTCTGAAAGAGGTTGTGGACAAATATCATCCGGACAGAATCCTGATCGAGCCATCAGGTGTTGGTAAACTTTCAGATGTTATCAAGGCAGTACAGGGTGTTCAGGGAGATGTGGATATCGTTCTGAACAGCTATACAACTGTAGTTGATGCAAAGAAGTGCAAAATGTATATGAGAAACTTTGGTGAGTTCTTTGATAATCAGGTTGAATATGCAGGTGCGATCATCATGAGCCGTACAGATATCATTGATGAGAAGAAAGCACAGCAGGCAATGGAACTTCTTCGTGGAATTAATGCGAAAGCTGCTATCATCACCACTCCGATTGAGAAACTGGACGGAAGGAAAATCCTTGAGGTTATGGAGAAACCGGTATCTCTTGAGGAAGAACTGATGTCTGAGGAAGAGGTATGCCCGGAGTGCGGACATGTACATGAACATGGAGAGCATCATCATCACGATCACGACCATGATCATGAATGTGGCTGTGGACATGATCACGAAGAACATGAACATCATCACCATGACCACGACCATGAATGCGGTTGCGGACATGATCATCATGATCATCACCATCATCACGCAGATGAGGTATTTACAAGCTGGGGACGTGAGACGATCAGGAAATACACAAGAGAAGGTCTTGAGAAGATGCTTGAGGCTCTTTCTGCTTCTGAAGATTACGGTATTATTCTTCGTGCAAAGGGAATGCTTCCTGCAGAAGACGGAACATGGATTTATTTTGACATGGTTCCGGAGGAAACAGAGATCCGTGAAGGTGCACCGGAATACACAGGTCGTCTCTGCGTAATCGGCTCCAAACTGAAAGAAGATAAGCTTGCAGAATTATTCGGGCTTGCATAATGATCATGAGGAAACAGCGATTTATGGCAATCCTCTAAAATACTGCATCTGGATTCAGCTCATCAGAGGTGAAATCCTCTCGTCATAGATGCGCGACTGAATGATTTCGGCAGATAATAACAGAATCAGAATAAAGATAAAGGAATAAATTATATGATGGATGATATCAGAGTTCCCATTTATTTGGTTACGGGATTCCTGGAAAGCGGAAAGACTACTTTCCTGGATTTTACATTGCAGCAGGAGTATTTTGCCATTGACGGCAAAACTCTGTTGATCCTTTGCGAAGAAGGCGAAGAAGAATATGATATGGATAAACTGAAACTTACAAACACAGTTGTGGAAGTGATCGAGGATGAAGAAGATCTGACACCACAGCGTCTGGCTGCCATGGATATCATCCATCAGCCGGAGCGTGTTGTGATCGAGTACAACGGAATGTGGCTTGTAAGTAAGTTTGAGCAGATGGAGCTTCCGGAAGGCTGGGGCATTGAGCAGGAGATTACCTGTGTGGATGCAACTACTTATCAGGTTTATATGGCAAACATGAAATCTCTGTTCATGGATATGATCAGAAATACAGATATGGTTGTATTTAACCGCTGTAAAGAGGGAGATCCGCTTCCTGCATACAGACGAGGGATCAAGGTCGCAAATCAGAGTGCAGAGGTTATCTTTGAAAATGAAGAGGGCGAGATGGATGACATTTTCCAGGATGAGATGCCGTTTGATATCAATGCACCGATCATTGAGATTCCACCGGAAGATTATGGTATCTGGTTTGTGGATGCCATGGATAATCCGGATAAATATGTAGACAAAATTGTCCGCTTTAAAGGACGTGTCATGAAACCACGTGGAATGGGAAGCAAATTCTTTGTTCCGGGACGTGTGGCAATGACCTGCTGCGCAGATGATACCACTTTCCTTGGATACGTGTGCAGAAGCGATTATGCACCGCATATCAAAGAGGGCAGCTGGGTAGAAGTAACAGCGAAGGTCGCATTTGAGAACCGTACAGAATATCAGGGTGAGGGCATTGTTCTTTATGCAAGTGATGTGAAAGAATGCGAGCCGCTTAAGGAAGAGATGGTATATTTTAATTAATTATCTTAGAGCGTGTCTGAAAAATCATTCCCGCAAGATGTGCGTCACAATTTGCAGGATTGGTTTTTGAACACACTTTAGAGGATGTAAAAAATAAATTTGACATCAGGACAGGTATGGTAATTCCGGAAAATGGTGTTAAATTAAGCAGGAGACACATATATGTATTTAGTAGTTGGCCTGGGAAATCCTGGGAAACAGTATGAAGCAACACGCCACAATATGGGATTTGATACCGTTGACCGTCTGGTAGAGGATTACAATGTCCCTCAGGGTGGTGTGAAATTTAATGCCATGTACGGTAAAACTATGATCGGCGGAGAGAAAGTGATTCTTATGAAGCCACTTTCTTTTATGAACCTGAGTGGCGGTCCTGTTCGTGAGATGGCGAATTATTTTAAAATTGATCCGGAATCAGAGCTTATTGTTATTTATGATGATATTGATCTGGAGCCCGGGCAGCTTCGCATCCGCAAGCAGGGAAGTGCCGGCGGACATAACGGGATCAAAGACATTATCCGCCAGCTTGGCACAGAGAAATTTCTCCGTATCAAAGTAGGAGTTGGTGCAAAGCCGAAGGGATGGGATCTGGCAGATCATGTACTTGGCAGATTTTCCACAGAAGACAGGAAACTTGTGGATGAAGCAATAGCAAAGGCGGCAAAGGCTGTGGATATCATAATCACACAGGGTACAGATGCAGCCATGAACGAATATAACAGAAAAGTACCTGTACAGAAATAAGCAGACAGGAAACAGATGATTGTTCAGCAAAAGGTATAGAAAGCGGTAACTGGAAACAGAAGCCGCTTTTATTACGTCGAAGGATCATGAGGGGTGAAGATGAAAGCATTTTTAACACCTCTGCAGGGGCTTGCAGAGTTTGAACAGATTAAAGAAAAAAGCAAAACGAATAAGGGAATCCTGCAGGTTTCGGGGTGTATGGAATCGCAGAAATCTCATCTGATGTACGGACTTTCCGGGATTGCGCCTTATCGTCTGATTCTGGCGGAGGACGAACGCCGCGCCAGAGAAATTTATGAAGATTACAGATTTTATGACAGAAAAGTGTATTCTTATCCTGCGAAAGATCTTCTGTTCTTTCAGGCAGATATCCATGGAAATCTGCTGATACGTCAGAGGATGAAGGTCATTAAGGCGTTACTGGAAGAGAAAGAACTGACAGTTGTTACAAGTATTGACGGATGTATGGATTTTCTGGAATCTCTGGAAAAGATAAAAGAACAGCTGATTCATTACGAAAGTGACAGCACCGTAGACATAGAACAGCTGAAGAACCAGCTGGTGGCTTTAGGTTACGAGCGGGTAGGACAGGTGGAAATGCCGGGGCAGTTCTCTGTGCGTGGCGGTATTGTGGATATTTACTGTCTCACTGAGGAAAATCCATGGAGAATCGAGCTTTGGGGAGATGAGATTGATTCTATCCGGAGTTTTGATCCGGAGAGTCAGCGTTCTCTGGAAAATCTGGAAGAACTTACGATCTATCCGGCGGTGGAGCATATAGGGGACAAGGATATGGTTTCCTTCCTGGATTATTTTCCGGAGGAAAGAACCATAATCTTTCTGGATGAACCAAACCGACTGACTGAGAAAGGCGGGGCTGTAGAAGAAGAGTACAGACAGAGCCGTATGCACAGAGAGGAAAAAGGCAGCCGGAATCTGCCGGAAAACTGGCTTTGTTCTTTTGAACAGCTTCAAAAAGAACTGAATAAACGCAACTGTATTTCTGTATGTGCGCTGGAACCGAAACAGGCAGGCTGGAAAGTGCGGGAGAAATTTTACCTGGAGGTAAAATCAATCAGCGCTTATAACAACAGTTTTGAACTTCTGGTAAAAGATCTTCATCAGTATAAGAAACAGGGATACAGGATCGCGTTGCTTTCCGGTTCCCGCACAAGGGCCGAGAGGCTGGCAAAGGATCTTCAGGAAGAGGGACTGGCAGCCTTTTATGGACAAGATTATGACAGGGAGATCTGTCCGGGCGAGATCATGGTGGTTTATGGCCATGCAAAGAAGGGCTTTGAATACCCGTTGATCAAGTTTGCGGTAATGACAGAATCTGACATTTTTGGACAGGAACAGAAAAAAAAGAAGAAAAAAAATTACAGTGGAAGCCGTATTCAGGATTTTGCGGAGCTTTCTGTCGGCGATTTTGTTGTCCATGAAAAGCATGGTCTTGGTATTTACCGAGGAATTGAAAAAGTTGAAGTAGACAGGATCGTTAAAGATTATATTAAAATTGAATACAGAGGCGGAAGCAATCTCTATATTCCTGCTACTCAGCTTGACTGTCTGCAGAAATATTCAGGGGCAGATGCTTCAAAGGCTCCGAAGCTGAACAAACTTGGTACTCAGGAGTGGAATAAAACAAAGAGCAAGGTTCGTGGGGCAGTTAAAAATATTGCAAAAGAACTGGTAGAGCTTTATGCAGTGCGTCAGGAAAAGGAAGGATATGTCTGTGGTCCTGATACTGTATGGCAGAGAGAATTTGAAGAAATGTTTCCATATGAAGAGACAGAGGATCAGCTCAGTGCTATTGAGGATGCCAAACGTGATATGGAGAGTACCAGGATTATGGACCGGCTTATCTGCGGGGATGTGGGATACGGCAAAACAGAAGTGGCGCTGCGTGCCGCATTTAAGGAAGTACAGGAGAGCAGACAGGTAGCTTATCTTGCACCTACAACGATCCTTGCGCAGCAGATTTATAATACCTTTGTGCAGAGGATGAAGGAATTTCCGGTACGTGTGGAACTGTTGTGCAGATTCCGGACCCCGGCACAACAGAAGAAGGCAATCGAAGATCTGAAAAAAGGTCAGGTGGATGTGATCATTGGAACGCACAGAATCCTTTCCAAAGACGTACAGTTCAAAAATCTTGGCCTGTTGATCGTTGATGAGGAACAGCGGTTTGGAGTTACGCATAAGGAAAAAATCAAGCAGTTAAAGAAGGATGTGGATGTCCTTACACTGACTGCAACGCCCATTCCCCGTACTCTTCATATGAGCCTGATCGGAATCCGGGATATGAGTGTCCTGGAGGAACCTCCTATGGACAGAATGCCGATCCAGACATATGTTATGGAATATGATGAAGAGACAGTCCGAGAGGCTATCAACAGGGAATTGCGCAGAGGCGGACAGGTTTATTATGTTTATAATCGAGTGACGGATATTGCAGATGTTGCCCTGCGTATTGCGAAGCTGGTGCCGGACGCAAGGGTGGATTTTGCTCATGGCCAGATGAGTGAGAGGGAACTGGAGAATGTGATGTATTCCTTTGTAAACGGGGATATTGATGTGCTGGTTTCCACCACGATCATTGAGACAGGGCTGGATATTTCCAATGTAAATACTATGATTATCCATGATTCAGACAGATACGGGCTTTCTCAGCTTTATCAGCTTCGGGGAAGGATCGGGCGTTCCAACAGAACTGCCTATGCGTTTCTGATGTATACGAAGAATAAGATGCTTCAGGAGACAGCGGAAAAGCGACTCAGCGCCATGCGGGAATATTCGGATCTTGGAAGCGGCTTTAAGATCGCCATGAAGGATCTGGAGCTCCGTGGAGCAGGAAATCTTCTTGGAGCTCAGCAGCATGGCCATATGAACGCGGTGGGCTATGACCTTTATTGCAAAATGCTCAGTGAGGCTGTCAAGGAGGCAAAGGGAATCCGGACTATGGATGATTTTGAGACGACCATTGATCTTAATATCGATGCATTTATTCCGGATTCCTACATCAGCAACGAATTTCAGAAACTGGATATTTACAAGCGAATTGCCGGTATTGAGAGTCAGCAGGAGTATGACGATATGCTGGAAGAGCTGATCGACCGTTTTGGTGAGCCGACGAAAGCAGTACTGAATCTTCTTGCCATTGCAAGACTGAAGGCCCTTGCTCATCAGGGATATGTGACGGAGATCAAGCAGCTTGGAAAAGATGTCCGGATCACGCTCTATGAAAAGGCTAAGCTGGATCCCGCAGGTATCCCGGCTATTATGGCGCAGTACCGGAGAGGTTTGCAGTTTAAGGCTGATCATGAGCCGAAATTTATCCTGACACCACAGGGAAGGCTGATCGAAGAGTTGATGAAGTTTGCGGGGGAGTTGGCAAAACTGGCAGAGCCACTGGAGTAAAGGGAAGAATCAGCTAAGCTTAGGGTTATCCACGGGAAAAAACATCCGGTCTGTGGATACCGGATATTTTCCCGGAAAGACTTGTGGATAATTTGTGAAATGTCGTGTAAGTTCGTGAAATTCCTTGCTCTTAAAGGTGAAAACGTTTATAATCAAGTATTATGGAATAAGAGCCGGACCGTGATTCTTATGGACGGATAGATGGAGGATGAAATGAGAAATTCAGTAAAGAAAGCGGCAGTTACTGCTCTTGTCTGCGTTACAGCGGCAGGAATGATGGCAGGCTGCGGAAATAAAAAACTCGATGGTACAAAGATCGCAGTGACAGTCAATAAGCAGGAAATCCCGTTTGGCGTTGTAAGTCTGGCAGCACGTATGCAGCAGGCACAGGCTGAGGCAATGTACAAGATGTATCTTGGCGGCGGAAGCGACATGTCTATCTGGAGTACCAAGATGGGTGATGATTCCGATGAGACTTACGGTGAGAATGCGGTAACAACATCCGTTGAGACTGTTGAGAAAATGTGCCTGGAGAAAGAGCACGCTTCCGAGTATAATGTGGAGATCTCCGAGGATGAGCAGAAGGCTCTTGAGGAAGCTGCCAAGAACTTTATGGCTGCCAATTCCGATGAGACAATTGCAGAGCTTGCAGTTGATGAAGATATGGTGAAAACTTTCCTGGAGCTTGAGACTTACGATGTGAAAATGAAAGACGCCATTGAGGCCAAGGCAGACGTGAAGCTGGATGAGAAAGAATATCAGCAGATGTCTTTCAGCTATGCAAGCGCGAAGGTCAGCGGAGATGATCTTTCTGATGATGATATCAAGACAAATAAAGAGAATCTCCAGAAATTCTTTGACAAGGTTAAAGAAGATCCTACTGCAGACTTCAATACTCTTGGAGATGAGATTTCTAAAGATATGACAGCAACAACCGGTACCTGTCCGACTTATGAGGAAGGCGATGACAGTGCGGCTAACGGAACTACTTATCCGGATGAGGTCCGTACCGCATTAAGAAAACTGGATGAAGGTGCACTGAACGAGGAGATTATCAAGACAGATTCCGTATGGTATGTGGTAAGACTGGATTCCAAGAATGATGAAACAGCAACAGAGAGTAAGAAAGAGTCTCTGACAAATACCAAGAAGGATGATTTTTATAACGATACTACAGATGGATGGAAGAAAAAAGCCGACATCAAAGAAGAGAAAAAACTGATCAAGAAGATTAAGATCACAGATAATCACAGCTTTACGATCCAGACTCCAACTCCGACACCGGACCCGGATGTAACTGAGACACCGACAGCAGATTCTGCAGAGGCTGAGGCAAGAAGAAGCCAGAAACCGAAACACCGGCAGCATCTGAGGCCGAAACAGAGGCAACGGAGACACCGGCGGCTGAGGAGAGTGAGACTACGGTTGCAGCAGAGGATGAGACTGCAGAGACAGATACTGAGGCGGAGACTACAGCTACACCTGAGGCAGAGAAATAAAATACGGAATATGACAAGATAAAAGAACGGGAAGTGTACGATTTATAGTAC
>ENA-OOWO01002043-OOWO01002043.1-human-gut-metagenome-genome-assembly--contig:-NODE-2043-length-12193-cov-1.443071_pt1 | contig 12193 bp, 9 predicted proteins | sample MGYA00241579_ERZ501327 | MGnify/ENA primary metagenome ERZ501327 (study PRJEB25962, sample SAMEA2042836) | human gut metagenome | biome: human gut; feature: human-associated habitat; material: faeces...
GCAGGTTCTCTCTGTGGAGGACTGACACCGAAGTATGAACGTCTTGGAAAAGATCTGGAAGAGTACAATGTTGAACTCAATCCAGACACCGAAACCTCTAAAAACATTCTTGGAGAATCCACATTCAAACATAACGGCTACGAAGTTTCTTCTGACGCTGATCCGTTCTATGCAGACACTACTTCTGATCTGTTTACAGCATTACAGAAGATTGTAGATGGACGTCTCAAAGACGATAACCTCAAAACAAAAGCAGTTGAGGTTCACCTTTGGACAGAAGCCACAGCAGGCAAGTATGAAGCATATCAGCAGGACTGCTACGTTGTGCCGACCTCCTACGGCGGTGATACATCTGGCTATCAGATTCCGTTTACCGTCAATTATACCGGCGAACGAGTAAAAGGAAAATTTGATATCAGTTCCGGCACATTTACAGCTGACAGCGAATAATTTTTTTTTAGGAGGGCATAGAAAATGGCAAAAACAATTAATACAAACATTGATGATGGATTTCTTCTTTTCACATTCACGAACAAGCAGGGTGAAGTGTTCTCTTCATTCAAACTGAATCCTACCGACATCAACATTGCAGCAAGAGCGGAAGAATTGGAAACTTTCTTTGAACAGGCTCAGGAATCTGTTAAAAATGTCTCTTCCGGCAAAGAGATGGCGGAGATTAATAAGCAGATCGAGGACAAAATCAATTATATGCTCGGATACGAAGCATCTAAGGATTTATTCAAAGAACCAATTACCGCAACAACTGTTTTTGGAAATGGTCAGGTGTTTGCCTATATCGTTCTGGACAAAATCAATGAAGCACTTACTCCGGAAATTGAAAAGAGAAAGAAAAAAATGCAGGAAGTAGTCAATAAGTACACGGAGAAGTATACAAAATGACCGCCTATGAGTTGCCCACCTCACTAAATATCAGTGGGGTGGATTTTTCTATCAGAACGGATTTTCGAGTAATTATTGATATTCTGGTTGCCATGAATGACCCAGAATTGGACGAACAGGCGAAAGCTGTTGTTATGTTACAGATTTTGTTTGAGGACTGGCAAAGCATACCCCTGGAACATCTTACAGAAGCTTGTCAGAAAGCTTGCGAGTTTATTGATTGTGGTCAATTCGATGATAGCCCGAACAAGCCCAAACCCCGTTTGATGGACTGGGAACAGGATGGAGATATGATCGTTCCGGCTGTGAACAAGGTTGCCGGTAAAGAAATCAGAGCAGTGCCTTATATGCACTGGTGGACGTTCTTTGGATATTTCATGGAGTCTGGCGAGTGCCTTTTTAATACCGTAGTTGGAATCCGGTCAAAAAAAGCAAAGGGCGAAAAACTTGATAAATGGGAAAAGAAATTCTATCAGGAAAACAAGAATATTATTGACATAAAAACACGTCTCAGCGACGAGGAGCAAGCTTATAAAGATAAGCTGAATGAGATGTTGAACCTCAAATAGTTAGGAGGTGGACACATGGCTGCTGATGGCTCAGTCATTATTGATACCAGAATGGACACGTCAGGTGTGCAAAACGGCGTATCGGCAATCAGACAGTCTTTTAACGGACTTGACAGCGTAGTAAAAAAAATAGGCGTACTGATTGGTGGAGCATTCGCAATTGGGGAACTGACCCAGTTTGGCAAAGAATGTCTGGAACTCGGATCTGATCTGTCAGAAGTGCAGAATGTGGTTGATGTTACATTTACAACCATGTCAGAAAAGGTAAACGAATTTGCAAAAAACGCTATAACATCTGCCGGACTCTCCGAAACAATGGCAAAACAATACACTGGTATTTTTGGAGCTATGGCAAAAGCCTTCGGATTCTCAGAGGAGCAGGCGTATAATATGTCTACTCAGCTGACTCAGCTTACAGGCGATGTTGCATCTTTCTATAATCTCGATCAGGAAGAAGCATTCATAAAGTTGAAGAGCGTTTTTACGGGCGAAACGGAAACACTCAAAGACCTCGGCGTGGTAATGACCCAGTCGGCACTTGACCAGTATGCACTTGCAAATGGCTACGGAAAAACAACATCCGCCATGACCGAACAGGAGAAAGTGGCCCTCCGTCTGGCTTTTGTGCAGAAACAGTTATCAGCCGCATCCGGTGATTTCATCAGGACATCTGATTCATGGGCAAACCAAGTGCGAGTGATGCAGTTGCAGTTGCAGTCTCTCAAGGCAACAGTTGGACAGGGATTAATCAATCTCTTCACTCCTGTTTTGAGAGTTATTAATATTTTGCTGGGCAAACTGGCAACTCTGGCAAATGCTTTCAAGTCATTTACGGAGTTAATCACCGGGAAAAAATCTTCTGGTCAGACAGGTGCAAGCGGCGCAGGCCTTGCCGGGACAGATGCAATAGCTGATACGGCAGACCAATATGGAAATGCTGCCGACAATGCCGAAAAGCTGGCAGATGCAACAAATGATACAGCGGACGCAACCAAGAAAGCTACTAAGGCGGCAAAGGGATATCTTAGTCCTTTGGATGAAATAAATAATTACTCAACGGATAAAAGCGTGGATTCATCGTCAAAAGTACCGGGCACAACCGGCGGACTTGCAGATCAGATGAAAGATGCTGTACAAAATGTTGATTATGGAAAATTGGCAGAGGGTGAGACAGTTCTTGATAAAATGTCAAAACCGCTAAAAAAGATAATCGACAGATTTAAACAGTTGGCTAAGTTAATCGCAAAAGGATTCTGGGATGGATTAGGAGATTACGAACCAATTCTTGACGGAATAAAAAAGGATCTCGATTCCATATGGAAATCTTTAAAGGATATCTTCACTGATTCAGAAGTTGCTAAAGCAGCAAATAATTTTTTCGATTCATTCGCATATGCAATTGGACAAGTTGCCGGCTCATTTGCCAGAATCGGATTAACAATTGCGCAAAACATTATAGGTGGAATTGAGAAGTTTCTGAAGCAGAACGTGCAAAGAATAAAGAAATATCTGATAGATATGTTCAACATCGGTGCTGAAATTTCGAAAATCGCAGGAAATCTTGCAGTTGCTTTCGCTGATGTTTTCTCAGCTTTTGGCGGAGAAACTGCGCAGCAGATTACAGCAGATTTAATCGGAATCTTTGCTGAAATCGGAATGGTTCTTACAGAAACGGCTGCAAAACTTGGCAGAGATATCCTTAACATGATTGCGCAGCCTTTTATCGACAACAAGGACATTTTAAAGTCCGCAATCGAGGGTAGCCTCGGAGTAATAGAAACTGTAACAAGTGGGGTCTTAACAGTTGTTCAAAACCTTAGTGACGCAATATCGAGGTTATACGATGAACACGTAAAGCCGTTCTTTGATTCTATAGCGAATGGATTATCAAGCATATTTGAGACTCTGATAACTGGATACAACACCTATGTTCTTCCAGTTTTGCAAGGACTGGCAGAACAGTTCAAAGGGCTATTAGAGGGACCATTAGGGGATGCGATTTTAAAGATAGAAACATTCCTCGGAAAACTCATTGATTCTCTGAAACTTCTGTGGGAGTCGGTATTAGTGCCTTTGATTAACTGGATAATCGCGAATTTGCTTCCGGTCGTGGCAGAAATAATTAACGTTGTAGGCACCGTAGCAATAAAAGTTATGAAATCATTAATTAAAATAATTGGTGATGTAGCAGATACACTGAGCGGAATCATTGATTTTCTTGTCGGCGTTTTCACAGGAGACTGGGAACTGGCTTGGCAGGGAATAAAAGAGATTGCGGATGGAGCATGGAGTTTTATCAAAGATGTTGTGTCAGGTGCGTGGGAGATAATTAAAACCGTAACAAAAGGCGCGTTGAGTATAATAAAGAGCATCATCAGTACTGCTTGGAATGCGATTAAAGCATTGACTTCAACAATCTGGAACGCAATCAAAAAGACACTTTCTGGCCTTTGGAGCTCTCTTAAATCCACAGCCAGCACAGTATTTAATGCAATTAAAACAAAAGTTGCGAGCGTATGGGATAGCGTAAAGAATAAAACATCCCAAGTATGGGAAAATGTAACTACATTTGTTTCTAATAAAGTAGAAGCGATAAAAAATGCTATCATCAATAAGTTTAATGCCGCCAGAGATGCAGTCAGATCTGCATTTGAAGGCATTGTGGATTTTATTAAAGCTCCGATTAATCAGGCAATCAGCATTGTTAATAATGCAGTTGGGATGATTAATAATGCAATTGGTGGAATTGAATCTGCATTTTCCTTTGGACCCTGGACTGTTCCAACACCGTTTGGTTCAAAGACTATTGGATTTCATGCGACATTTCCACGTATCGGAACTATCCCATATCTGGCCAGTGGCGCAGTTATTCCGCCAAGGTCAGAATTCCTTGCGGTATTAGGTGACCAGAAGAAAGGAAATAACCTGGAAGCACCGGAAAGCCTATTACGGCAGATCGTCCGGGAAGAGTCAGGAAAAGGGCAGGGAGATGGAAATACCTACAATGTTACAGTTAATGCATCTGGCAGAAAACTGTTAGATATTATTATCAGTGAAGCTGAAATGAGAAGAAACCGGAATGGGAAGAACCCATTTGAGTTAGCGTAAGGAGAAGAATATGCCGCAGGAACAATTTAAGATAGACAACGTTGTTATAAGAGCACCGGATAGTTACAAACCGGTGTTCGCAACCACTTCTACGGAAGACTCTAAAAGAAGTCAGGATTTGATTATGCACAATACACCAATGGGAACAATTGGTGGGTATGACATGCAATGGGGCGAGCTTACATGGGCTGAAATAGCAACCATACTAAATACTGTACTTAACAAAAGTCAATTCACATTCCACCATAAAGACCCAACTATTCCGGGAAGATGGGTAGACAGAACATTCTACGCATCAAATTTTAATATGGCTGCGCAAACTCTGAAAGATGGGGAAGAAAAGTGGACAGATTTGTCTATTAATGTAAGGAGGGTTGAGCCGATTTGATAAATGTATCTACTCAGTTGAAGAAAGAATCTCTTACAAACAGAAATTATTACGTGACAGCAAATGTTACATTGTCAAATGGTACAACTCTTAAGCTAGGCAAAAAAGACTTTTATCTGTCTGGAAATAGTCTCGTAGATTCAGCAGACTCTGGGGACTTCCCGGTGGGTGTAGCAATAGAAAAAACGGCAAGCTTATCATTGGTAAATGATGACGGACGCTTTGACGGATATAATTTTAATGCTGCAAGGTTTGTTATCTTTCTCAATGTGCAGTTATCTGACAGGATAGAAACTATAAAGAGAGGTACTTATATTGTATCGAAAAAGCCCGCAACAGCAAGCGAAATAAGTCTTTCTCTCTTAGATAAAATGCATAACGCTGATAAGGCATATGATTCTAATCTGTCTTTTCCTTGTACGGTCAAGGAACTGCTCTCGGAATGCTGTCAGCAATGTGGAATCACTCTTGGAGATGCAATGTTTCCAAATGCGGACTTTCAGATTCAGAAAGTGCCATCTAATGCGACATACCGTACAGTAATCGGAATGTGTGCCGGGATAGTCGGTGGAAATGCAAGAATTGATGAAAATGACTTACTCAGGATTATTACGTTTGATAAGACATTTACCAATACGACTATTTACGATGGTGGAGCAGTAAAGAACTGGACAAACGGTGATGATCTGGATGGTGGCACACTTAATCCGTGGACGACAGGGACTGTGATTGATGGTGGTACGTTAAGTAATAACGATTATCACGCGTTATTTTCAATTCAGAATCTACAATATGACGTAGACGATGTCATTGTAACAGGCGTCAAATACGTAGAAGATGAGACCGAATATATGTCGGGTCAGGACGGTTATGTAATCACTATTGATAATCAGCTATTGTCAGGAAATGCACAGGCAGGCATTGAAGCCATTGGGAGTCAATTAATCGGTTTGCGAATGCGTCCTTTCTCATGTGACGGAATTGCCAACGGATACGCCACTTTCGGCGATCCAGTCGAATTTATTGACACAAAGAATCGTGTTTTTAGATCATTTGCAACTAATGTAGAATTTGTGTTTGGTGGCTCAACATCATGGAGCTGTAGCGCAAAGAGTGCTGAAGAAGATGCAAGCGAGTTTATTGGTGGACAGCAGGCAGTGGTAGAACAAGCAAAAAAAGACACAGAGAAAAAGCTATCTGCATATGACGTAAAGCTCAAACAGATGAATGAACTTGCAGCGAACACGCTGGGTTTCTTCTATACAGAGGAAGCACAAGAAGATGGTTCCGTAATTACGTACCGGCATGATAAGCCTACACTTGCTGATTCTAAAGTAATTTATAAAACAAGTGCTGATGGATTCTTCTTGTCAGTAGACGGCGGTCAGACATGGAAAGCCGGCTTTGATAGCAATGGAGATGCCGTTCTGAATATTCTCTATGCCATCGGTATTCAATCAGAATGGATTAACACGAGAGGTTTTACAGCAAAAGACAATAATGGGAATACGACATTAAGAATAGATGCCAACACAGGCGCTGTCACATTAGAGGTTGAAAACTTTACACTGAAAAGTAGAACTATTGAACAGATTGCCAAGGACGTTGTGGATGGGTCAGTTCGTAATGTGACTATCCCGAACTATTATGGCACGTATACACCAACATTGCAGAATTATCCGGCATCTGAGTGGAAAAGTGAAGAATATGAAAAGCATGACGGCTCGATATTCATGAACTTCTCTACAAGCCAGGTATATATGTTTTCTGGGACTGATGGCGCTTGGCGGGAACTGGACGCTGAAAAAATTGTCAATTTTGAAAGAGTTTTTAACGCTTTAACGGATAACGGTAAGCAAGAGGGAATTTATATGCAGAACGGACATCTGTATATAAATGCTTCCTATATTAAGTCCGGCCAGATTTCAGCTGATTTAATTAGCTTGAAAAACATTAATGTTACAAACAGTTCTGGAACATCAACATTTGCGATTGATAACTACGGAAATGTTACGCTCAGACCTGATACATTCGCATTAACAAACGGCGATACAATATATAGTGTTGCGGAAGACAAAGCTTCGACAGCGCTATCAAGTGCAAACAGCTATACAGATAAAGCGCTCAGTGATCTCGACATAGGAAAAATGTCCAAGCAAGAGATTATTAATGTGCTAAGCGATAACAGCAGCAATAAAGGCCTGTATCTATCAAATGGCAATGTGTACATGAATGCCGATTATATTAACACAGGCGAATTAGCAGGATGGAAAGTTGGAATTAAAAAGCTTTCAGCAAGTGGCACGTATGGAGAAGTAATACTAGATGCTTCAACTGGAGAGATCTATTCAGAGACGAATACAGGAATATATGTACCGGGGTACGGGACATTGTATGGAACGCGTATTAGAGGAATCAATCTTTATACAGGAACCGTACATGCAAGTTCAGCCTCGTTTAATAAAAGCGTTTCGGCGAGCAGCGTTTCGGCAGACAGTGTTTCGGCGGACAGTGTTTCGACATCAAAAAAAGTTACAGTAGGTACGCACGTAGAAGCCAGTGGTCATTTCTATAGCATCGGAACGGGGACAGATCTTGCGGATTTAAGTGTCCGAGGGACAAAGAAGAGGATTTTTCCAACAAAAAACTATGGTACACAGGCGTTTTATTGCTACGAAATGGCATCCCCCATGTTTGGAGACATCGGAGAAGCATCCATATCAGAAGACGGCACATGTCTGATAGACATAGATGACATATTCCAAGAATCTACTAATGTAAGGATTGAATATTATGTGTTCTTGCAAAAGGAAGGAGATGGAGATTGTTGGGTAGACCAAAAAGAACAGACATATTTCACTGTAAAAGGTACTCCGGGGCTTAAATTTGCATTTGAAGTCAAAGCGCGTCAAGCTGACTATGAACACATGCGTTTTGCTGATGCAAGTGAAACAGCTTACGATAGGGCAATAGACACAGACATGCCAGAGCCAGACTACAGTAAAAGCCTTGAAATATCAGAACCCGATTACGAAAAAGAGCTTCTTAATAACAGGAAAAAAATTATTGACGAAATGGAGGAAATATCATGAAAAAAATTCTTACAAGTTTTATGAATCTCAGCACTGGAGAAGGAAGTCGCATTGCTTACACCTATTCAGAAGTAGACGAAAGCACAGGAAGTATCATCAGTCAGAACAATAAAGGCAATTTTCTCGTGATGGATGACAGCGTGCAAAAAAATCTTGATTCCGTAAAGGATTACATAAAAAATAATTTCCTTTCATAAGGAGGTAAGTCTAATATGGCCGATACATATACAATACAATTCCGACGGGGTATGTACGCCGATTTTGATACATCGAAAATTCGTCCCGGAGAGCCTGTTGCGATTCTCGGCAATGACCCGTCCGTTCCATCTGGCAAAGCCTTATACATTGCATTTGCGGCTAATGATGTAAGGCGGTTGTGTTCCATTGAGGACATTTCAGAGATGGTTAATACCGGAGAATTTGTTGGTCCACAGGGTCCCAAAGGCGAAAAAGGAGATAAAGGCGATCCGGGAGAAAAGGGTGTGGATGGCACCGTGACATTTGAATCGCTGACACCTGAGCAGAAAGAATCACTGAGGGGTGTCTCTATCACAGCGGTCAGTATCGACGTAAATGGAAATTTGACAATAACATTTTCAGATGGTGATAGTGAAAATGTTGGGAATATTATGGGGCCTCAAGGAGTGCAAGGCCCAAAAGGTGAAAAAGGAGACGTTGGTCCGCAGGGACCAGTTGGTCCGCAAGGCCCGCGAGGAGAAAAGGGCGAACAAGGAAACGACGGAACGTCTCTTAATGTCCTTGGCACAAAAGAATCTGAGGCAGACCTCCCCCTGAGTGCAGAGAAGAACGATTTAATAGACGGAGAAATGTGGGTTTTCGACGGCGCGAATTGGAACAATGCTGGCAAGATTCAGGGGCCGCAGGGGCCAGTTGGTCCGCAAGGTCCAAAGGGTGACCCAGGGCCACAGGGTGTAAAAGGAGACCCCGGAGAAAAAGGAGAGCAGGGAGTACAGGGCCTAAAAGGCGATACTGGGCCGCAAGGTGAACAAGGTCCAGTTGGTCCAAAAGGTGAGCAAGGAGATACTGGTGCGCGAGGAATCACATTCACTCCTGTTGTAGACAGCGAAGGAAACATAAGCTGGAGTAATGACGGAGGACTTGAAAACCCCCAGACAGTAAATATTACCGGGCCGCAAGGCGATACGGGTGCAAAAGGAGATACTGGACCGCAAGGAGAAAAGGGCACTACATTCATTCCAAGTGTAAACACTGATGGAAACATAAGCTGGAGCAACACAGATGGAATCGCCAATCCCGAAACAGTAAACATCAAAGGGCCAAAAGGGGACAAGGGGAGTGATGCGACTGTCCCAATTGCTACAATTGAAATTCTCGGTAAGGTTAAGCCTGACGGCAAGACAACATTCATAGATGAAGACGGAACACTCCACGCAAAAGGCGGTGGCACAACCGTTACTCCCAAGCCCGTAAACAACCCAACGATTGAGAACTTAAATGCATCTGTCACAATTAAATGGCAAGACCCTGAAAACACGGTAATTAGTGGTTCAACATTCTCTACATGGGCTGGCACAAAACTTGTAATGAAAGAAACGGGCTATCCTGCAAATCCAGATGACGGAACGCTTGTGGTTGATAATACAGTTCGAGATAAATACAAAACCACAGGCTATACAGTCACAGGGCTGACAAACGGCAAACAATATTACTTTGCACTGTTTCCATATTCTACCGATGGTGTATACAACTACGATGCAGGAAACAGACTTCTCGGCGAACCAGAAGAGGATTTGAAGATTGTCACATTTGCTGACGGAACGGATGCTGAAATTGCAAGGATGATTAAAGCGCACTACGCAGGCAAAATCAACATTGGAGACTATTGGGCGGTTGGTGACAAGAGGGTAATTCATCATAACGCCATGCCTGCAACTGGCGTAAGTGAGTCACACAAGGCAAATGATTACGCTTATGTAATTATCGGAATTGAACATGATGATTTAGTGACTGCTGTCAATGGCAAGACCAAAGCTGCGATTACAATTCAGACAGAACGTATGCTGTATTTAGACACCACGACAGAATACAACAGCTCCTATAATACATCGCATGAATGTGGTTATATAAACAAAGTAAACGCAAATAGCAGTGGCTGGGAAGGCTGTGCAAGACGTAAATGGTGCAACGATGTGTACAAAGGATGCTTGCCTGCCTATATCCAAAACATGATGAAACAAGTTAAGAAATTGACATCAGCTAGTGGCCAGAGTAGTGAAATTAAGACTTCTAGTGACTATGCGTTTTTGCCTTCTGAAATTGAGGTTTTTGGCAGTACGTCATATTCTTCCGGAGGTGAAGGAGAACAGTATCAGTATTTTCAAAATGCTACTGCTAATAGATATAAGAAGCCAATTTATAGCAGTGATTATGCATCTGGCTACTATTGGACACGTTCGCCTAGGTCCAGCGACGGTTATTCCTTCTGTCGTGTGAGTATAGGCGGGGGTGCGGGCGTCGACAGTGCCCGCAACACTAGCGGCATTGCCCCCTGCTTATGTCTCTAAAATCCTAGCAAATTAATGAATATAACTGAATATCTAAGAACAGGAGGCGCATATGGATAAAAAGGAAATTGCAAATATCTACAAAGCCATCAATCGAGTTTCAAACAGACTGAATGAGATGTCTGAAAAGTTAGACGTTGTGATGCGGATGCTTAATGCAGAATCTAAAATTCTAATTAATGGTGATGGTATTGACGGTCTGGCTGAACTTGTATCAACGCATGATTCGGCACTTGATGAACTGGCTACTTTAGTTGCAGGCATTGGAGGTGGAAACAATGGTTAAATTTTTCGAAGAACGAGTAATCAATGGGCTAAAAAAATGGACAGATGTTCCTGAGCTGTGGAATAAGAAGGTAATTGAAAGACTTCAAAAGGATGGTTATATACTGAATGAGGATGGGACAGTAACAGAATCAAAACCAGGAATAGTGAAATAAAATACGTGCAAGGGAGAAAATATGGAAATTAAAGGAATTGACGTATCATCTTATCAGAGTAAGCCAGACTGGGCGAAAGTATCGAATTCTGAAATTAAGTTTGCAATATTGAGAATCCATCAAAAATCTGGAACTGATTCCTCTTTTGAACATAACTACAAAGGATGCAAGTCAAATGGAATCCTTGTCGGCGGATATAAATACAGTTACGCTCTGACACCGGCACAGGCAATTGATGAAGCTGAGAGCGTAATTTCTGTTCTTGGCGGACGCGGAATGGACTTTCCAATCTTCTACGACCTTGAATGGAGTCAGCAGAGAAACCTTGGAAAACAGGCGATTGAGAATATTGCAGTAGCATTTCTGACCAGAATCAAAAAAGCCGGTTATAAGGTCGGTATCTACTGCAATCTTGATTGGTACAATAACGTTCTGTCAGACACCCTGAAAAAGTACGATTGCTGGATTGCTCGTTATCCGGCTAGTGATAATGGCTCTGTACAGGAAAGATTGCGTCCATCTGTTGGTGTAGGCTGGCAGTATTCCAGTAGAGGAAAAGTATCCGGCATTAGTGGTAACGTTGACATGGATGTATTCTATAAGGATTACAAAGAGGAGGTTTCTGCAATGGATAAAGCTATTGAAAAAGTGATTCTCATTGCAAAAAATGAGATTGGATACCTTGAAAAGAAGAGCAATAGTCAGCTCGACAGTAAGACTGCGAACGCCGGTTCGAACAACTATACGAAGTACTGGCGAGACATTAAGCCATCATATCAAGGACAGCCTTGGTGCGCAGCATTCGTGAGTTGGTGTTTTATGGAAGCATTCGGACAGGAAAAAGCAAAAAAACTGTTGAAGCACTGGCCCTATGTTTACTGCCCAACACTTGGTAATCTGTTTACAAGGAACGCTAATCCAAAGATCGGTGATATTGTAATTTTTTATCATAATGGAACTTTCACCCATACCGGCATCGTAACGGCTGTAATCGGAGACAGGTTCTATACCATCGAGGGAAATACTTCTGGTGCATCTGGAATTATTGCAAATGGCGGCGGTGTCTGCGCAAAGAGTTATCTTAACAGCCAGATGCCCGGAACTAAGTTCTGTACACCAGATTATAGTCAATCTCATCATGGCGATACGG
>ENA-OOWO01002052-OOWO01002052.1-human-gut-metagenome-genome-assembly--contig:-NODE-2052-length-12132-cov-2.349176_pt1 | contig 12132 bp, 20 predicted proteins | sample MGYA00241579_ERZ501327 | MGnify/ENA primary metagenome ERZ501327 (study PRJEB25962, sample SAMEA2042836) | human gut metagenome | biome: human gut; feature: human-associated habitat; material: faeces...
TAGTACACCCGCAACCATCAGTGGATATACACTGTTGCATTTGTTAACGCAGCGTATAACGTACCCTCCGAAAGGGCTTGCATATCATAGTTTTCATGACACTGCAGAAAATATTATCTGCAGTCTAGTAAAAGCGAATGCCACAAATGCGACAGATACAAAGCGAAATATTCCATTTTTAAAGGTGAAAGCATCCTCAGGACGTGGCGACAGAGTGTATTACCAGACCAGGTATGACAATTTAGATGAGGCAGTAACCGCTCTATGCGAAGCATCGGGGCTTGGTGTGAGTATTTCACTAATTCCGGAAAACCAACAGCTTTTATTTGAAGTTTTAGAGGGAGTTGACCGTTCTGCGAATCAAAGCAATCGTCCACCAATGATTTTTAATGTAGATTATGATAATGTCACAAATCGGGAATTTATCTCAGATATTTCTGAATATAAAAATACTGCGATTGTAGCAGGACAGGGAGAGGGAGCAGAGCGCCGTATTCGTTATGTTGGAAATGAAAATTCTGGATTAGAGCGGTATGAGCTGTTTGTTGATGCAAGAGATATAGAAGATGATACAGCACTTCCAGATAGAGGAAAGTCAAAACTGGCAGAATGTGCTTGTAATGACACTTACTCCTCAGAAGTGGATTCTTCCCAGTATAAAATTAAATGGGATATCGGAGATATCGTTGTAACGGTTGACCGTGAATATGCAGTAAACATGAATGAGAGAATTGTTGAGACGACAGAGACTTTTGACGAGAATGGATATTCTATTTCACCGACATTTGGAACGACACAGAAAACCATCTTAGAAAAAATCTCAGATATTTCCACCACTTCTATGCAGTTGGTAGAGGGGATTCAGGGAATAAAAGGAGAAGATGGAAAAACACCTCAGATGATGATAAATACCGATGGACATTTGATTGCAATTTATGAAGATTAAAGGAGTAAATAATGAGTACAGTTGATTTAGGTAAAGTAATCGGTCCGCAGGGACCGCAAGGAGCACAGGGACCACAGGGACCTCAAGGAAAGCAGGGGCTAAAAGGTGACCCAGGAGAGCCGTTTAAAATCGCTAAAATTTACAAAAGTGTATCAGCCATGAACGCTGGATATTCTACAGATGGAGTAAGTGTAGGAAGTTTTGTCATGATTGATACCGGAAGTGTAAATGATGTAGATACCGGTAAATTATATTGCAAAAGTTCAAGTGCCTATACTTATATCGTTGACTTATCTGGTGCACAAGGTATTCAGGGACCGAAAGGTGATAAAGGAGACCAAGGCATTCAGGGACCACAGGGTATTCAGGGTGTAAAAGGTGACAAAGGCGATACTGGTGCGACTGGACCACAGGGACCGAAAGGTGATAAAGGTGAACAGGGTGTTCAGGGACCGGCAGGAAGTACAGAAAGTTATATTCGTTTTGAGAAGATTTTTACCTCTACAGAGGGACAGACTTCTTTTTCTTGGACAGATTATCAGTTTCCGTTAAAAAGAAATGCTCTGGAAGTATATGTTAATGGTGTACGACAGGATGGAACGACATTTACTGAAAACTCAGACGGAAAGGGAATTAAGTTAAAAGCGGGACTTCCGGCAGGGTATAAAGTACATATCTCCGGTTTCCAGATGGTAGTTGACTTACAAGGACCAAAAGGTGACAAGGGTGATAAAGGTGATACCGGTGCAGCCGGAGCGACAGGTGCAAAGGGTGCAACAGGTGCAACCGGAGCTAAGGGCGCAGATGGCGCAACATGGTTGACCGGAACAGCTGCACCATCTGCATCACAGGGAAAAGACGGAGATTTCTTCTTAAATACATCGAATTTTGATGTATATAAAAGAGCCTCTGGTGCATGGTCGAAGACCGGCAATATCAAGGGGGCAACAGGAGCTACTGGAGCGACAGGTGCAAAAGGCGAGACAGGTGCGCAAGGACCGATTGGAGCGCAGGGACCGCAGGGGGCACAAGGTGCAAAAGGTGTGAGTATGCGTTTGAAAGGCGCATGGGCATCTGGAACTGCTTATGTCAATGATGGGACGTATATTGATATTGTGACTTACAACGGCAGTACTTATGCTTGTGCAAAAGGTCATACTGCTTCTTCCAACATCGTTCCGACAAATACTACATACTGGACTCAAATTGCAGCAAAAGGAGCAACCGGAAACACTGGCGCAACTGGAGCAAAGGGAGATACCGGAGCAAAAGGTTCGACCGGTGTCAGTATGAGACTGAAAAATGCATGGGCATCCGGAACTGCTTATGTGAATGATACATCTTATATTGATATCGTTACATACAATGGCAATACCTATGCCTGTATCAAGAGCCACACTGCTTCTTCTAGTATCATTCCAACGAATACGACTTATTGGTTACAGATAGCAGCAAAAGGCGCCACCGGTGCAACCGGAGCTAAAGGAGATAAGGGAGATACAGGTGCAAAAGGTGCCACCGGTGCAACCGGAGCAAAAGGCGACAAAGGCGATAAAGGTGATAGCCCGACGTTTCAGATTGATTCGAATGGACATTTGATTGCAATTTATCCGTAAGTAAAATGGAGGTAAGAAATGGCAAGCACAGTTGATTTAGGTAGAGTAGTTGGAGCGACTGGACCGAAAGGAGATACTGGACAAAAAGGAGCAACGGGACCGGCTGGTCCTAAAGGTGCAGATGGAACAAAAATTTATACTCAAACATCTGCTCCGACCGGAGTCGCAACTGGAACTGTTTGGATTAATATATAGTAGGAGGTAAAAGAATGGCAATTAAGAAAGCAATTTTTAAAATTTTTAATGGAAGTACATGGGATGAATACCATCACAAAACAGATTCGGCACAGGTAGCACATACAAACTCAGATAATTCTACAACAACAGCGGAAGCGATTTTTAACGGCACGACAGCAAAAGCAACATTAGCAAGCGGAAGCACAGGAGATATCACACTTAGAAAGCATGGCAATATTGTGGTTGCATTAGGAAGATTAAAAACAAGCGCAACAGCGGCAGGTGCAACACTTGCAACGATTCCAGCGGGTTATCGCCCGAATCGCTATGTGCGCCTCCTTGCTCCTCGATATGATTTGCGCTACGGAAACATCGGAATTAATACAGATGGAGTAGTAGCTCTTGTGAATGACTCACAATTATCAGAGACTAATAAAGAATATTATATTAATCTTTGTTGGGTATTAGCATAGGAGGTGGCGCAATGCAACCAGAAGTTGTAGTTGCTGTCTGCTCCTTGCTTGGCACACTTGCAGGGTCTCTTGCGGGGATTATGACGGCGAATAAGCTGACAATGTATCGCATTGAACAGTTGGAAGAAAAAGTAAAGAAACATAATAATCTGATTGAGAGAATGGTAGTGGTAGAGCAGTCCACACGGTCTGCTCATCACAGAATTGATAGTTTGGAAGAATTAGAAAGAGAGGTTCAGAATGGAAAGAGTAATTAGTGCAGAGATGCTATTGCAGTATATGAGTTACTTGCTGACAGGAATCGGAGTTCTTGCTTTTTTGGTAAGTGTAATTGTACAGTCAATCAAAGAAATGCCGGGTCTTAAAAAGATTCAGACAAATGTCATTGCATTAGTCACAGCATTGATTTTGACACCAATTAGCGTAATTATCTTGTGCACTTACTATAAAGTAGTGATTGAGTGGTATTATATTTTTGCTGCCATGATTGCTGCTTTTATTGTGTATTTAGTAAGCACAGGAGGATGGGAACGGATTACAAAAATCTGGAACAGAAGTAAATACAATAAAAAATAAACTTAGAGGGCAGAAAAGCCCTCTTTTTTTGAAGAACAAAGAGGAGATTGGCATGAATATTATTGAAACAAATTTAAAGTTCAGAACTGCTTTGACAAATAGAAACAGTACAAACAGAATTATTATTCATCACGCAGAAGCAAGCAATTGCACTGCACAGGATATTCACCAGTGGCATCTGAATAACGGCTGGTCTGGAGCAGGATATCACTTTCTTGTGAGAAAAGATGGAACTGTTTACAGATTGCGTCCGGAAGGTAAAGTAGGAGCACATGCGTCCGGCTCTAATGCGGATAGTATTGGAATTTGCTTCGAGGGTTCTTATATGACGGAAACTATGCCTCAGGCGCAGATTAATGCCGGAAAAGAGCTTGTAGCTTATCTTAAGCAGAAATATAAAATTAGCAAAGTACAGGCTCATAGAGAAGTATGCTCAACAAATTGCCCAGGGAAAAATTTCCCTTTTACAGAAATTGCTAATGCAAAGAGTACAAATAATACTAATACTAGCGCATCTAATACAACAGTAAATGTGACAAAGGAGGTACAATATATGTTTGAACCAAAAACCTGTAAAGCTGGGGACTCTAACACAAGTGTATTGCTTTTAGAAGAAATTCTGAAAGCACGAGGATACTATGATGGGAAGTTAGATAGAGTATTTGGAAAACAGCTTATGAACGCTGTCAACAAATATCAAGTAGAACGAATGAAACAGGGTAAGAAAATCGGAAATGGTAGAGGCGATGGCATCTGTGGACAGGACATGTGGCGTGACTTGATTGCAATTTGAGTTAAGTTTTTGCTTAGACTAATCTTAGACTAACAAAGTCGAGTTTCTACCTATTTAAATGGACGTTTTCAAATAAATTTTTGAGTGAATTGTCTGACAATAGTTGCCAGCATAAAATTACTATCAATTTGCTGGCAACTAAAAATTGTATCATCTCCGTGTTGCATTTCGTGTTGCATAGACTCAAAATAGTTGATTGCAATCTTATTCATTTTATCTTCCATGTCCGGAAGAGTGTGACGGTAGACTTCTTTCAGTACCGAATCATTTCCCCATCCACCAGATTGCATGATATACGCATCTGGTATTCCTAGCGCATGTTGAACAGAAGCGTTGTAATGCCTTAAGTCGTGGAATCGGAAGTGAGGTATCTCTAATTTCTTAAGGAGATTTCCAAACGATGTTGTTAATGTATTCGGATTCATGTCTACAGTGTCGGTTGAAAGTTCCAAGAACTTCTCGATTACGAATGATGGATAATTCACATATCTGTCACCAGCGTAAGACTTAGGTGCTTTTACAATCCATTCCCCCTCGTCATTCATAACCATTGTTTTTGTAATGTGGATTGTGTGATTCTTAATGTCAGACTTCTGCAATGCACAGATCTCACCTCTTCGCATAGCTCCAAACGCTGCGAGGAGAATTGGCACTTCCATGATAGTTCCTTCTGATGCACGAACAATCTTCTTAATGTCCACTTCTGTAGGAATGTAAATGTTGCTCCTGAGTTTTTTTGGAAGAGTGATATTGATTACAATTCCCGGACGAAATCTTTTCATTACCGCGCTGATCAGTCCATTCATGTCACGAACAGACTTAGGTGACAGCTCTGTAGATGCCTTATTAATCACCTTTTGAATTACGCTTTGTGTGATTTCCTTTAGCTGATACTCTTTGAGCGGTACCATGCAATTACGTTGCATACTCTTGTACTTTCTGATGCTGGACGGTGAGAGGACAGCGGACCGTTCCTGGATGTACTTTTCTAGTGCATCATCGAAAGTCATTTGTACTTCTTCATCTTTCTTGATTTCTTTGTTATCTGCCCATTCAGCAGCCATTGCTTCAGCTTTTCTTTTTCCTCTTGCCGATGGATCATCACAAGTGAAAGACTTATAGATTCTTTTCTGTTTCTGTTTCTTCGTTTTCGGATCAATAACAGGTTTTCCGTTTTTATCTAAGACAATTTCATAGTGGCTGAATACCTGACATCTCCAGGATCCGGAAGGTAACTTCTTAGCTGTTGCCATATAATCATCTCCTTTTAAGTATAAAAATAACAGCCATACAATAGAACAACAGTTCTGATTGATTGACTGCTCCGAAGATGATACAATATTACTGTTCATATAATTCGCACTGCTCTTCGGAGTTGTGTATCAACCGTTCCTGCGCCAACAGGAGCGGTTTTATTTTATTTAATTATCTCTGTTTACAAATTCGCTACATACATCTCTTAATTCTGTATATAACTTATCTGTAAGTTCTTCACCGGCATATTGTCTTGACAGTAGTTCTCTTCCATAAGCTCTCAATTCTGCATCGGATAAGGAAGAAAGTTTGTTGTCATAAACGTATTCTTTTGTATTCATGGTTCCTCTCATGCAAATGAACCTTGTTCCAAACACCGCAAATTAACTATTTACTGTAAACAAACTGAATATCTTTTGATGACCAGAAATCAGGAGCAACGCTAACCTCGAATTTCGAGAAAGTTGTAGGTACCTGATATGCAATCACACCGTTCATCTTCTTTCCAGCAGCAACACTTCCATCAAGCTGATTCTTTCCACTGGCTTCAGGGGCTTGAAGTCCAACAAGATCTTGTGTTAGAGAGTAATCATCGCAATAGGCTTCGAAATTCATTACGGAGCTGATGCTGATATCTTTTGATGAGTTGTTTGCAATCTCAAACTCAAGGATTAAGAACTCGTTTCCTTCGTCAGGGGTAGTATATTCCCCACCGGCAGATTCGGTGATGTTCACAAGTGTAATTTCAACATCATTGAGATTCACAGTATCTCCAACGTTAAATACAGTCTGTTCCGGTTCTGATTCATTCTTTGAAGCATCTTGCGTTGCGTCAGTAGAAGTGTCACTGTTTACCTTTTTAGGTCCGTCATCCTTTCCACCAATAACAGAACCTATGATACCGAGTATAATAATTACGCCGATAACAATTAATACAGTTTTTAAACATCCACCTTTCTTTTTCATTCGTGTTTCCCTCTCTTTCTTTTTGTGATAGAGCCTTGTTTTCTAAGCACACCACGCGCTTTATATAAATCCCTTCCGGGAGTTATATCCTTATTTTGTTAATTCCTCATATTGGTCACGATTTTCCTTGTCATCTTCCCTTTTTAGCTTGTAATTCTGGCTCTTGATATTCCTGAGCATATCATCTTCAATCCGCTTTTGCCTAAACTTCCAATGCTGATCAATCTCACGCTGCATTTTATATTTTTCTCGGAGCTTTTTTCTTTCTTCTGCTGACAATTTGGTAACTTTAGGTTGCTGTAAAAAAGAATATCCGCACTCTGTACAAAAATTGTAATTCTTGTCTACTATTACTCCACAAGAAGGACAACGTTTCTCTTTTTGAGGAACGTTTTGGGGTTGATGCGGAATTAGTGAAAAACCACAAGAAGTACAGAAATTATAACCATTTTCCATTGTGGATCCGCAGAGAGGACAGACTGTCGTGTCTCGCTTTGCTGTTTCATCTCTCTTCTGCACTATGTATCGAATCATTGGATACAGAAGAAAAATTCCCCATCCGATTAAAAGAAACAATGAATCCAGAAAGCTATCAGATGGTCTTGTAGGTATACTTATCACACAAAGCCAAAGAATAAACCATCCAAAGAAAATAGCAATAGTTATATTCCTATAGAAGCGAGAAGTGTGGATAACTTTAGGAACTGGATACATTTGTGTGCATAACTTTCGTTGTTCTTTTCTCCAAACTCTCTGAGCATTCTTTTCTTGCTTGTGGATAAGCTTTAATTCCTTCGTCCTGTTCTTTCTTGCAATCTTTTCACGGTATCTGTACCTTGTTGCACGAATCCACATTCTTCTGATGAGATTAAATTGACTAGGTTTCATAACTCATTCCTCATTATAAATCCTTGCCATATAAGTAGTTATATTCGGCAAGTCGGAATGTGTCACAATGCTCACGAATAAAATCAATGCGCTGTGTATCTCTGGTTCTTCTTCTACGTCTTCTTTTTCGTCTAGTACGGTTCTGCTCCATACATTTACTGTATGCTGATATAACCGGATCAGGTGCTTTCGTAGTAGTATGAGCCAGATATTCTATCTCTTGCACATCTTCTTTATAGAAATCATCGTTTTCAATGTGACTCATAGCATGTTTAAGTGCTGCTTGCTGTGACTCATAGTTGAGTGCTGCATTGATAAATATGGTATAACTGCCATCTTCATTCGGCACTACCATTTCATGTCCTTTCCCTTTTGGAAAGTCCATAAGGATGATGTTAACATCCGGTGTCAAAGTCACCACGTTCCTTTCGTTTCAGTGCGAGAGCCATGTTGTGTAATGCTCTTAAATCGTCTGGATCCATGTCTTTCTGAACATCGAATAGTGTTCTAAGTTCCTTGTTTTCAAAAATTTCTTGAGCAACTTTAGCAGTTTCCTCATTCAGATAGTATTTTTCTGATTCATTCTCCTCACCTGTCATAAGGTAATCAACAGATACATTAAAATAATCAGCAATCAACTTGATTTTAGCAGTATTCGGTGTAGTGTTTCCTAATTTACTTATGTATCCCTTTCCGAATCCAAGTGTTTCTTCTAGCTTATTCATAGAAATTCCATGCTCTTTACATAAGCTTTTGATACGTTCTTTCATGGTTTCCATCCTTTCTGAATATATCGCGTATAATACAATTATGGGTTCTGAAAAAAACGCAAAAATAAACAGAGTGTCGAAAGTGCTTTATTTAATTTGTTTGTGGTAATTCAAATTATAGGATATTTTCAGAGATTAGTCAATATTTTTAGTGATTTTTTCAGAACCTACGCACTAAAAAAGCGGAGGTGAAAACGTGATTTACGACAACATTTTTGAACGAGCTAAAAAGCGTGGAATCTCAATAAACAAACTTGAGGAACAAGCTGAGTTGTCAAAGGGAAGCATCTGTAAATGGGGAAAAAGCGTAAGTCCTACAGTAAAAAGCATTAAGAAAGTTGCTGACATACTTGGATGTACGGTTGATGAGCTGATTACAGAGAAGAAATCAAAAAGGAAGTGATTGGATGCCGAAGTTAAAGACATCTGAAAGAGAAAGGCAGAACAGAACGCTTCTTGCAATCATCGAGTCAGGAAAGACTATGACAGCTATCGATACTCAGAAGCTTTCAAAACTGACCGGTATCCCGCCAAGTACTCTGTACCAGAGATTAAGTCAGCCGGACAACATCCGAATCAGTGAATTACGAGAAATCCTAAGGGTACTCAAAATCACTGATGAGGAAAAGGCGAAGATTGGTAGGGAAGTGATATGAGAGATTGTAGTTACTGCAAAAAGAGAAACAGATGCATGGAAAGAAGCAGATGTATTCCGTGTGCATCATTTCAGAAAGAAGGTGAGAAAAACGAATCAGATCGATATGATCGACATCCAAAGAAGAACAATCCAGATCATTGATATCAAGAGACAGCCAAGAAGAATTGAGCATGATGACAGAGAAGAAAAAATATCTGCTGTTAAGAGCGTAGTTGCGATGGGATTGGTAATCTTCTTAAGTATCGCAACATGGGTTATCTTCGGATATTAAAATAAGCGCCCGGGAAAGACGGCAAATCTTCAGGCGCTTAGGTAATTAACCAACTTAATAATAGCAATTAAAAAAGGAGAAAGCAATGAAAAAAGATAATTTTACCATAACTTTGGATAAGCTGAACGCAATCATTCCAATATTTGCATCAGAGTTTTGTGACATGAATGGTGCCAAAGACGAAGATTTGATTATGAAAGCATCAGCATACATTTTCGCAAACGTAGAACGGTACGTGCATGGAGATAGAGACGTTGACGAAAAACTTCTTGCAATTAGCACGCTTGTTCTGCAATTAGTACAAGAACTGCCACTGTGAAAGGAGAAAGCAATGTTGTTAGAAAAAACACTTGAAGTAAGCGTTTCAAAATTTGAAGAGCTGTGCAAAACAGATGCACGAATGGAAACGCTCAAAGCTTACATCAGCAATGAAGAAAACGGATATATCAAACTGGACACAGTGAAAGCAATTATTGGACTTCCGGTCAAGCACGAAGAACCATCGGTGTGGGAGCATGAGGAACTGTCCTTTGATGAATTAGGAATCACACAACATAAGATGCATAAGAGACTTGCAGACAATTACAATGTGGAGGAAATGAAAGATGAACGAACTGAAATTTAATGTGGTGCAGAGTATTGGAGAAATCACAGCTAACTTTGATGAATTTAAGAACCAGGTGTCACAGGAACTTGAGAAATATAAAAGTAAAGAGTTTACGGAAGATACAAAAAAGGATGCGAAGAAAGACCTCGCAGAGCTGAGAAAGAAAAAAGCAGCAGTAAATGAGAGAAGAATTGAAGTAAAGAAAGAATATATGAAGCCTTATGATGAGTTCGAAGCTAAGGTAAAGGAACTTATTACATTGATTGATGAGCCAATCACACTAATCGATTACAAGGTAAAAGAATTCGAAGAGAAGCGTATCAATGAACGTAAAGAAGAAAGACTTAGGACAGGTCGATATTACATATCAGGCTTTCACAGACAGATGGTGGCCACCAGTGGTGAATAAAATCAACTGGGCTGGAAAAAGTGATGATGTTTCGATTAAGTGGCTTGCCATTAAAGTAAGCAAAGGAAGTATTCGCTGTCGAGTATACACAAGAAAGAGTGGTTGGCTTCCGTACCTTACATTCGGTAGCAGCTATGATCTGAATGACAAGGTAAATGGAATCCTCGGAGATGGTTCAGAGATTCTTGCAGTTGAACTGTACTACATCACACCGGAAGGATATAAGTACAAGATGGTTCACTACAGAGTTTCTGTTAAGAACAATCCAAACTTCTACAGCGAGCAGATCGATACGCTGACAGCAAGCGGTGCAGATGGATATGCAGGAGATAAGAAGAGATTTGTTGATAAGTTCCAGGCTTGGATTGAGTAAAAAAGACGCCCCAGAGTAGCTTTGGGGCATTAATATTGTATCATCAATAATATATATGGCTTAGTAATACGTTCCGGATATAGATTGAACAAAGTAATGACTTAGATGATTATAGTTATCACAAACCATTATCCTCTGATAGAAACAATAGGAGGATAATGGCTTAACAAAAAGAATACAAATTAACAAGGCGTTGACAAAATTAACAACTTAGTGTATAATGCAAAATGTAAAGGAGAAAAACATGTATACACAATGGAGGGAACAATTATGCTGACGAGATTTGGGAAAAAGTTGCGCACGTTACGCTTGGAAAAAGACCAAAGATTAAAAGATATGGCTGATGAACTTGGAGTTACCGCTGCATATCTGTCAGCTGTAGAAAATGGAAAACGAAGCGTACCTGATCTATGGATAGGAAAATTATCTGATAGATATGGCCTTTCTGATAGTGAAATTGAAGAACTACAGAAATTGGCGTATGAGGATAAAACTAATATTAAAATTGACTTGAATGATGCAGAAGATGCAGAAGTAGGTTTAGCTTTATCTTTTGCAAGAAAATTCAAAGATTTGTCGGATGAACAGGTAAGCGAAATTCAAAGGATACTTGACGAGTAAGAAAAGGAGGAAATAATGGCAAAATGCATCGCAGATCCAATTTCTAGAAAAGATATAAGAATGATGGCAAATCGGATTAGAATCATAGAAAGAAGCTATGGAAATTTATATTTTGACATTGTTCATTTTTTAGAAGTTACCTTACCTAAAATTGATCCAAGTTTTACTTTTTTGGTAAAACCGAGAAGTGAAATGGGAGAATGCCATGGACTTACATATCCAGATAGAAATGAAATTCAAATTAGAGAAGATGTATATGAAAGAGCATGCAATGGAAGTGGAAGAGATAGGCTGACAATGGCACATGAGTTGTTTCATTTGCTCTATCACTGTAAAGAAAATATAAGTTATGCTCGTAGTGACAATATAGAAATTTATAGAGATCCGGAATGGCAGGCAGATGCATTTGGAGGAGAATTGTTAATTCCATACGATCTAATTGTAGGAATGACTCCGCAGCAAGTAGCTATTGAATGTCGAGTATCGCTTGCTGCGGCAAAATGTCAACTTAGAAAAAGATGATGTGTCAAGCTGAAAAGCTTTATACATAGAAAAAACCAAGCACACAAAGTGCTTGGCACTACCGAAAGAAAACTATATCGTTTGCTTCGGCCAGTTATACTTTTCTCTGAACAAGTTCAGTATAGCACGGTATAGTTCCTTTTGGCAAGTGGAAATACCGAAAGGAGAAGATACGTATGTACATTTTTAGAGCGTCAAGGAAGTTACCTGAT
>ENA-OOWO01002055-OOWO01002055.1-human-gut-metagenome-genome-assembly--contig:-NODE-2055-length-12108-cov-3.090932_pt1 | contig 12108 bp, 8 predicted proteins | sample MGYA00241579_ERZ501327 | MGnify/ENA primary metagenome ERZ501327 (study PRJEB25962, sample SAMEA2042836) | human gut metagenome | biome: human gut; feature: human-associated habitat; material: faeces...
GTCCGAAAAAGCGGACAGGTGAGGATGATGAACATTTTGCACAGGCATTTGAAAAGATGGTACGGATGGCACAGAAAGAAGAAGGATAGATGAAAAATTTGAAATGCTTTTATGACGTATGAACAATATGAGCAGGTTGTAGAGTTCTGAAATAAAAAGGATAGATTCAGATGCCAAAAAATTTTTGCCAGGATGTATTTGAAATAATGTGTTTATATGAATATGGTAATTTTATTCAATAAATAAAATGGAAAATGAAGTATTGGAGGAATATTTTTATGTTTGTAGATAATGATTCATGGGATGTCGAGGAGATCTGTTATGATCATACGCATATTCAGAATGTAGTAAATGAAATCAAGAAAAATTTTGATACTTATTTTGAAAAATATATTCAGACAGAGGCAGGAAATGGAACATCACAGGAAGATTTTGAGGAAATGAAAAGAAAAATGGGGATTTCTTCAGATGAAAAAAGGCAAAAAAAAGATTGGTCACAAAATTATAAGCGAATTATAAGAGAATCCATTGATGATTTTGAAAAAGACAGAAATGCGTATATAGAATTATTTGATGAAGAAGCACTGGAAGAGGCAGAATATGATCCATCCAGTTTTAAGTCAAAGACTTTAAAATATGAATGTCCGATTATAAAAAATACATTGTTCAGTAATGCAAAAGAATTAGGCAAGTATAAAAGTCAATTTAGTATTTCAGATCCAAATGAATTGCTACAGGTTGTTCAGACATTGAGCCAGTTTGGGGAAAAATATCAGAATGATGTTTATGATCCTAAAACATATGAGGATGCTAAGCAGTATGAGGATTTGCGGCTGGAGAATATGGATACGGAAGCGTTTACCGTTTATGGTGTTATTGGTGGTGGAATAAAAAGTCAAATGATGTATAAAGTGTATCCAAATACATTCCCTAACCGTAGCAGGAATGCGATATGGGCATTATGGTATCTGACAGATAAGAAAACATTTGGTTGTAAAACAGATTCTGAATTTTTGATGATTGATGTGGGAAAAAGTTTCACACAGCAGAATTATTTTTATCCATATAAATTATTTGCGTTCTATGCATTTGAAATTTACAAATTATTAAGGGATAAAGCAACGGAATTGGGCGCATACATTGATACAGATTATCGATATGTGATAGTGGATTCCTTTTTGTCATTTGTAGAGAATGTGCATGATGAAGAAACAAGCTTTTTAAAAGCTCAGATTAGAGATGGAGGAAGAGGTTTTGCATAAATTAGATGATGATCTGAAAAAATATTTCCCAGACTTTGATTTTAAATTAAAAGACTTTCAGAAGAAAGTGATATCTAATGTAATTGAACATGGAAATACATTATGTATTATGCCGACTGGTGGCGGAAAATCACTGATATATTGGATGAGTGCATTAGAACTTGGGGGAATTAGTATTGTTGTTTCTCCATTGACTGCATTGATTAGCGAACAGGCTGCAAAAATTGAAGCACAGGGATATGATGTGTTGGCAATCCATGGAGGTGTGTCTGCTATAAAACAGATGAAGTTACTGACAGATCTGGCAAATAAAAAGACTACGCCTCAATTTATCTTTCTAAGTCCGGAAAAAATTGCAACCGATGGATTTTTAGAATATTGCTTAGCATGCCGAAAAGAGGATATAAAACTATTAGTCATTGATGAAGTACACTGTGTAAGCCAGTGGGGTATGAGTTTCAGACCATTTTATAAACGAATTCCGGATTTTATGAATCAGCTATTTGGTGAAAATAAATGGTGTAAAATACTTGCGTTAACAGCTACCCTAAATCCAAAGGAACTTGGTGATATCTGTAACTCTTTTCACATAAATAAGTCTAACATCATTATTCAGGATTTGCTGATGAGAAGTGAAATCCAGTTACATACACAAAAATTTTCGGATGAAAAAGAAAAAGTGGATAAATTCTGGGAAATCATAAAAACACACCAGGATGAGAAAATATTGGTTTATGTGTATCGGAAATATAGTAAGAATGGTGTAGAGGATTTATGTGTATCTGCCATCGAAAGAGGATATAAGGCGGTTACTTTTCATGGAGATATGTCTGCAGCTGAAAGGACTGAAATCATTGATAAATTTAAAACTGATCAAATTAATATAGTATTTGCAACAAATGCTTTTGGAATGGGGATTGATATCCCGAATATTAGAGTGGTCATTCATTTTATGATTCCAGAATCGGTGGAACAGTATTACCAGGAGGTTGGAAGGGCAGCAAGGGATGGACATGGTGCAAATGCGTATCTTTTGTATTCCAACAAAAATATTGAAGTTAAAAAACGATATTTTATAGATGGATCTTTTCCAACAAAAGAAAAATTAGAGTCTGTTTATAAGAAAATTGCAATTAAACCTGGATATGCAACACTTTCTTATTTTGATGACGAAGAAATACAGCAGTGCCTGCCGTATTATCTGGATGCCGGGCTGTTAGAGATTGCGTGTAAAGGGTTTGCCGACTTAAAATCTTTGGAACTGATAAAGGATCCAGTAATCGAGAAATATTATAATTGTACGAAGAAGAAGGGATTTATTCTTACAGCGAAAAAATGTAGTGTTGAACCGAAACATTTGGCACATGATATATATAGCGCTATTGTAAATGGAACAGCAGTAACAAAAAAGGCTTTAGAGAGATGGATAATTCTGAAGATACACAAAGTAGACATCGAAGAAACAGATATGGAACAAATGCTTAGCTGCATAGAAGAAAGGAAAAAATATAAGCATGGCCTTCTGGACTATTTTGTATTTGTGCTGGATAATAATTCCAGTTCTTTGCATTTACATCAGGAAATAGCATCTTACCTTGGAACTGATAAACATAACCTGAATAAGATTTATGAAACTGTTGATGGAAAACATGTCAGAAGCAAATCGGAAGTAATTATCTGTAATTTGCTCCATGAGTCAGGATTAGAGTATCAATATGAGGAAAAACTCTTTTATGATAACAATAAATGGATAGAACCAGATTTTACGATTAAATTATCCAATAATCGGAAGATATACTGGGAGCATGTGGGGATGCTAGGAAAAGAAGACTATGATATCCGTTGGTCGCAAAAAATAGATATTTATAATCGATATTTTCCCGGATGTATGGTTAAAACATATGAGAGTGGATCATTATCAAAGGATGTAAATTATTTAATTGAAAAAATAAAAACACTGTAAATTTGTAAGACAGGCAGTTTGAGTGACAGAAAATTTTATGCTTTACGGTCTGTAGAAACACAGTAAATCATTGGGAAGATTTCTGAAAATATTGGATATGAAAAATTGAATCATGTAGTACGACAGTAGGGACAGCTTCGGCTGTCTCTTTTAGTTTCCTCATTTTCAAAAGTAACGTATATCAAACGTAAGCGCTTAATTTCTGGGTAGATAGTTATCTATCCGTTTATGACTCATAATGATAGTAAATAGATTTTTACTCCACTTTCTTTGATAGGAAAGTGAAAATTACCATAACTGGAGGTTTGATTATGAGTGATAAACGTGCCCCAAGGCGTTCCATGGAAGAATGGATGGAGCTGGTAACTGAGTGCCGCCAAAGCGGTTTGACGGATGCTGCATGGTGTCATGAACATGGGATCTCTCCCAGCTGTTTTTACAATGCAGTTACCCGGTTAAGGAAAAGGGCATGCCAGATACCAGAGCCAGTCGGTAAAGCAACTGCGCTTGATCTTACATCCCATAAGCAGGATGTAGTACAGATCGCCATAGAGCCGGAGCTGTCTCCGTCAGAAATGATCCCTGATAATGGGACCACTTCCATGTACCTTGACAATTCACATACGATTGAAATCGAAGCAGACGGATTGCTTATACGAATGAGTAATGAGATCAAACCGTTACTTCTGAAGATGCTTATGGATACGCTGAAGGAGTCACTATGTTAGCGGATATCTCAAGTGTTGATGCAATCTATATCGTCTGTGGCAGAACCGATATGCGCAAGTCCATTGATGGATTGTGTGCGATCATCCAGGAACAGTTTTCGATGGAGATCGACCATGCACTTTTTCTTTTTTGTGGACGTAAATGTGACCGCATCAAAGCTATTTTAAAAGAACCGGATGGAATCGTTATGATCTACAAAAGACTGACTGCCCAAGGTTCTTACCGGTGGCCCAGAAATAAATCTGAAGTCCGGAATCTTACATGGCGGGAGTTCGACTGGCTGATGTCTGGCCTTGATATTGAGCAGCCAAAAGCGATTAAGTCAACATGAAAAAGATGCACATAAAACTCGCATTTTTTGCTGTATTTTCAGCACTTTCAAGTCTTGGTAAATCCGCTGTTTTGCTGGGAAAAGTCCCTGTTTTCTGGTATAATGGAAATATCAGAAACAGGAGGAAAAAGCAGTGGCAGACAGTTCTAAAGATATCCAGCTCCATGAGCTGAAGGACATGATAAACGATCTCAAAAAGATGATAAAAACACTTCAGGCAACTGTCGATGCTGCCAATAAACGGGAAGAGTCTCTTACCCAGGAACGGGATAACCTGAAAGAAGAGATAGACCTTCTCCGTAAAAAACTGTTTGGCACCTCCAGCGAAAAAAGAACCATCGATATTCCAGGCCAGTTAAACTTTTTCAATGAAGCGGAACTGGAACAGAATCCAGAAGCTGTAAAAGCAGAGGATCTTGAAGCACTTCTTCCGGAAAAAACAGCAAAAAAACGAAAAGCAAGAGCTACAGACGCTGAACGGTTTAAGGGAGTTCCTGTTGAGAAAAAGTATCTGGAACTTTCTGAGGAAGAGAAACTCTGCCCTTCCTGTGGTACTCCACTGAAAGAAATCGGGGAAGAGTTTGTCCGCCGGGAGCTGGTTTTTGTACCGGCAAAACTGAAAGTATATGAATACTATAGTAAGAACTATGAGTGTCCGCAGTGCAAACTTCAGGATATTCCGGTCATTAAAAAAGGAAAAGATGGCAGAGCCCATATGCTTTATGGAATGGCTTCTGCCGGAACAGTTGCCTGGGTAATGTACCAGAAGTTTTGTAATGGTCTTCCATACTACCGTCAGGAAAAGGACTGGAAACAGTATGGCGTAGAGATCACCAGAGCTACTATGGCAAACTGGGTGATCCGGAATTCCGAAGCGTTTTTTCTTCCTATGTACGAATACTTCCACAGGAAACTTCTGGAACGTGGATTCGCGATGGCAGATGAAACGCCACTTCAGGTTCTGCATGAACCGGAACGCCGCGCTCAGACAAAGTCATATATGTGGCTGTTCCGCAGCGGTGAAGACGGAGGAATACCTATTATCCTCTATAAATATTCGGAGACCCGGGCCGGAGACAATGCTGTGGATTTTCTTCACGGCTTCAAGGGTTATCTGATGTGTGATGGCTATAGTGGATACAATAAAGTTCCAGATGCCAAACGCACAGCTTGCTGGGCACACATCAGAAGATATCTGGCAGATGCCATTCCCAAAGGAAAAGCTTTGGATTATACCCTGCCATCCGTACAGGGAATGCTGTACATTAACCAGCTCTTCCATCTGGAAGATGTGATCAGATCAAAGTATTCTTCCTTCGATGCTATCAAAAAGGCGCGTCTTGAAAAAGAAAAGCCGGTAGTAGAAGGTTTTTTGTCGTGGCTTGATCAGCAGAGCCCTACCCGTGGAAGCAGAATGGATAAAGCTGTCACCTACATTCAGAACCGCCGCTCCTATCTGTCCACCTATCTAGAAGATGGCCGCTGCAGTTTTTCTAATAATCTCAGCGAAAATGCAATCCGTCCGTTTACAGTAGGCCGTAAAAACTGGCTGTTCTGCGATACACCAAACGGAGCCCAGTCCAGTGCTGTTGTGTACACAATGGTAGAAATGGCAAAAGCCAATGGAGTAAACGTCTATCACTATCTTACTTATCTGCTGGAAAAAGTGCCTAATGATAGGATGAGCGATGATGAATTAGAACTTCTGGCTCCATGGAACGAAACTGTCAAAGCTGAAATCGAACATCGTGTAAACGAATCAAATCAATTATATGTGAACTGTCAAGGTGCTCCGGCTACTGAAAAGTAGTCGGGGATTTTTTCTATCATACCTAAAAATTAAGCGCTTACTATGATTTGACGTTTACGTATGATTTGACGTTTACTTTATTTAACAATCATTAACGCCGAATAATTTATATATTGGGGATAAATACAAAAACAGGCAATAAAACACCTATCATTACCTAGATAGGATCATTATTACCTGTTCACATATTTCACCACAAATTAATTGTATCACAATATATTAATTAAAACCACGAGATTTCTTAAGCAGTTCATAATAAGTACACTGCCCCAAATCAAAAAAATTATCGCACCATAACTGGCAGACATACTCACCGTCTAAAAGACTTTTTACTTTTTCCGCGATCTTTACGCTTTCTTTAGAAGAACCAATAAAGATTCTAGGTTTCATCCTTTCACTCCTCATATTTCAAAAAGCTAACGCTTACTTTAACTATTTCATCTGCTCTATTTGGGAAATAAGCCAAATATAATTTTCTGCCTCCATAAATTGTTTCGCCGCATCCACTTTTGAAGTTTTCCACCTTTTATATCCAAATATTAATCCGGTCAAAGCTGTTAATCAAGATGCAATTCCAGAAACAATAACTAAATTTGTGTCTAAAGTAAGTTTCATACTTCATCTTCTTTATTCGTCACTTGAAAATTTCACCGTATTTACATTTATATTTTAAATACTCGCTCAATTCATAGATGTCCATATCTTTTTCCCTTAAATCAAATGGATGAACACATATTATCAAATTTTCAGTAACTTTTCTTTGTTTTGATGACTCCATGAAGGAATTTATGATTTCTTTTACAACTTTCTCTCTTGTAACATTTCGTATTCCCGCTCTTCCTGTTCCAATCAATGGGATTGCAACATCTTCCAAATTCCCTCTTATTTCCATCTGATTCCATAAACTGCTCAATACCGTCCGTATATTTTCAAAATCTGTATTCTCCGGTTTCCCATACTCATTTACATCTGCTATTGCCACAAAATAGTAATGACATCCTCTGCACGTTACTTTACTGATTGTTCCCACCGGATATCTCTTTTGTTTACTTCCTTTACGATCCAAGATTTCAAAATCTATTCCACATAATCCCTTTTCTATCAATGTATCTAGTGTTTTTAAATTATTTTGAAAAAATCTTTCCTGAAATTGCCCTTGCACGCTGTTTACACTTATAAATTCATCTTCCATCAAAGTATCGAAAGTTGTATTCGTTGGAATTACAATAGTTCCCGTATTTTTCAACACATCCGTAACTTGAAGTGTTATTTTAACATCCGTTCCATTTATCATATATTCATATTTTAATTTAACTTTGTTTATGAAAAACGCTATTATTACACATCCGCATATACACAAAATCGCATACTTATGCATCTTCTCATATATAATTTCTGTATCAAGCATCCACATAACAGCTTCTGCCAACACTAATACAGATCCTAAGATTGATAAAATACTTTGAATCATTTCACGCCATTTTACAACTGTATTTTTTATGATAAAGAAGCTTTTAAATATCCATGTTCTCATATATTTTTTCTTCATTACCATATATCCCCCTCTCCCCATCCTTTTATCAAACGTCTCCATGCCATGTTATATCCTTCACTTTTTAGAATCAAGTCCTATAAAATTTATCATTAATTGCATAGAGTCACCGGCTTTCATCTCTTGAATCGAAACGGAATAATTCTTGTTCCTGCATAAAGAGTTGGAATCTCCACTTTCTTCCTCCGGTTGTAATTGAACATCCACCTCATAAAAAACTTCGATTCCTTCAAATTGTTCCAATACTTTTTTTAAGATTGCAGGTATCTCTTCTATTATCTTTTCTACAATCTTTCTGTCTACTGATGTTGTAAAGTTAGAGTTTCTATATGCCGAATAATCCAGTGCAAACGGACTGATTCTCTCTGACTTCATAGATTGTATAAACATATACAGTCCATTGCATATCCTCTGTATATCTTTTTTCGATAAAAACGGGAAAAAATATCGATATAACACTGTGCTCAAATACATTGTAACTGCATATTTCACCAATGCACAATAACATTCCTTTTGTCCGTCCTCCCATTGTCTTCGCATTTTTCTGCATATTTCGAGGATTCGATCATTTAAACACTGTAGATACCGATCAATCAGTTTCTCACGGATTTTCAACTGTAAATCGCATAAAAACTCTTTCTTACTGTCATCCTTATTGTTATCATCTCCTTGCACTTCTTCTGATTTCAAAAAATGAAACAGATTATTTCTTTCATCTACAAACAGAGAAGATAACACATAAGTAGCCACTTCTGAAGTTCCCGTCATCCCTACACGAAACAGATATTCTTCCTTTTCTCCCACTTCTTCTTTCCATAAAATTAACTGCGCAGCTTCTATGCGTTTTCCACTTTCTCTCTTTAAATGCTGAAAGGAACTGTCCGAACCTTCTTTGCCTAATTTAACAAATTCTCTCTGCCCAGTGCCAAACAGACATGTCTCGTCATTTTCTCTTTTTTCCTTACATTTGTGAAGTTCTACCGCTTTTTCCTGTCCGTTCTTTCTCTCCGACTGTTTTTCCCAGATATATTCCGGCAAACTTTTTCCCATCGGTTTTACAGGGGTATCAAGCGCAATATAATTCACATTTCTGGCTTCACGATCCTGCTTTTTATCCGGAAGCTGAATCACCCTGTATTCTCCGATCACAGAATGCTTAGACAAATAATGCGTCAATGAAGAAATGGCAGCCATATTCCATTTTTCTACCCCTAAAAAAGTGCTGTTTTCTTTACACACCTCTCGCTGCGGCAAATAAATCCGAAGTCGATTGTAACGCAGTATCGGTTTCCAAAACCAATTCCTATAATAAAATTCCAACAGCTCCCGCTGCTTTTTCTCCTTATAATTGAGCCATTGTTTGAATAGTAATTGAGTCCCTCCTGCTTTATCATCCACATATGTGATTTCTACACTTTCTTTGCTCTCACTTTCATTCTTCTTGTTCTTGCTCTTTTCATACCTCTCAAGGTATGTTTCAAAAGACTCCACATTTCGCAATACTAATTTTGAATTTTGTTCTATTCCTTTTTGCACAAGATTCAACTGCCTGTAAAATCCTTCTGTGTCATGTGTATAATGAATTGCCGCCCATAATCCGGACACATCAAATACATTTCGACTCTGTTTATATTCTTGATCTACACTCTGCTCATACTCCGAAGCTTCATGAATTACTGTAACTGCATGAACCTCTGCCCCATGTGCCGCGCCCAGCCAAAAAAGAGACTGAAGACTATTATTCGTAATATCTACCACAATCTGATTCGTATACTGTAATGTTTTCATCATCACATGAAATAAACAAAAAGCTTTTTTCTTCTTCTCCGAACGCCGCTTTACCTCTTCATCTTCCAAAAGATTACTGTCAATTCCATTCTTCATTCGATCTACATAAACTGGATTATCCGGATATACGAGAAGACCTCTGTTTCCAATATAATTTTTAACAAAATGTCCAATATCCTCTTTGTGCACATCTGTAAAATCTTCATTTTCTTTCTTAGTTTCATATCTTTTTATTTCCTCTTCTAATTCTTTCAGTACCTGCAAAGAAAATGTGTCTTCTGCCTTTATTTTTTCTTTTGAAACCTGATATGTTGCCTGATTGACACCTGTTCTTGTAATTTCAGCTATGCTGTACAACAAATTATAATTCTCTGAGACATCTTTATCTTGCTCAGGAATTTGATTGCCTTGCACAAGTACTCCAACCCTTTCTCCACAAAAACATTTTTCATTTCTCATCCCCTCTACTACATCTTTATAATAATTTATAATACACAACCGGCTTGTTCTTCATTGAGAATCCCCTCCATCGTATATATAATAGCCGTATTACAATCAGATTCTTTTTCATTATACTGCCTCATCAACTTCTCATAAATACGTTGACCGATTTTCAACGATTTTGCTCTCCCACCTGCTTTAGAGATAACATCATCATAGGGAAAACGGTTGTATTGAATATCCGAAAACCCATACTGCCGTTTTGTCGCCTTTTTAAAGTCAATATATTTTGTTTTTGAACTTTCTCTCTTATACCTTATCCCATAATACTCAAATAATTGCTTTCTCCATGGAAAACATCCGATATGATGTTCAACCTCTTTGTCTTCTTGCTTCACCTTCTCTGCATTTAATTTCTTTTTTAATTCCTCAGGCAATAACCTTTTATAAAAACTTTCGCTATAACAAATCGGCAATATCAGTTTTCCCAATGCTACCGCGATACCAAATTCATAAAATACATTCGGATTCTGCCATGACACATCAACAATTACCAAATCTGCAATTAACATCTGCTGGCATATACGACTGCAGATAACATAATTATTTGCTGATTCTGTATCTGACCGTATTACTCTTACACTACTTACTTCCTTCAAATCACTTTTTTCGTTCTTTTTCAGTCTATTGTCTCGGCAATTCTTACTACTACAACAGACAAGTTCCTGTGCATCCAGATCCAAATACAGATAATTTTTCAACGACTCTATAAATGAATTCAATCTCCAACGATATACCACATCAGACATATCTGAAAAATTCATGATAACAAATGCATTAATCGTTCCTTCTTTGTGCAGTCGTTCACGTTCTGTAAGTATATTTGACTGATGAGAACAATATTCTCCATTTACAAAACAATGCCTTATATGTTCCCCTGAATTAAGAGATATTTTACAATATTTTTCTTCTTTTTCCATCTGCACTAACGTATATAGACTTCGCAGCACCTATATATCATCGCAGGTCCAAAGGGAAGGATCCGCGCTCTAGGATCAACTTACACACAACCTCGCAAGCATTACGGAATCATCATCAGTGAAAATGGTAACATCTTTATCGTATGAAATTACGTGAAGCTTCGCGACAACCCGCTCGAAACTGATTCATCACCAGAAACACGATCTGTTCATATCCTTATCATCGAAGGCTCATTCCCAGAAATCAGTCTTGCCAGGATTCATCGCTTTCCTTGAGGTTATCTTCCAAACCTCCGTCTACGTGGCCCATTGGACTGTCTCCCTTCCTAGGATTCTTTGACTTTCATCCAGAATGCTTTAGAACCAATCATCTTATCAAACCTCCTTTGGTTTACATAAGATCATTTCGATCCTAGCCCATCGGACTCAGCTCCTTTCGGAACCTCTTTGGTTCCTTCTTTACGTAGAGTATAGCATGAAAGTAAGGAAAAGTCTACATTTTTATTTTATATCATACGTTGATTCATTATTTTGTGTAAAACTGTTACTATATTTTCAATATTATAATATTTTCATTTACATCATATCAAGTTCCATGCGGAGCTTGCAATCTCTACAACATGAAAAGATGATAAGGGATGAAGTATCAGAAAGAAAGATCATGAAGAAAAAAATCAGACATAAGAAAAACACCCCACTGCCTAAAGCAAGTGAGGTGTCAATCCAACCGGCAACTTCCTATCCTCCCGGACCGTTTCCAGTCGAGTACTTTCGGCGTTTAAGGGCTTAACTGCTGTGTTCGGCATGGGAACAGGTGGAACCCCTTAGCTATCGTCACCGGATTATGTTGTTGAAGGCATGAGCCCTCAAAACTTCATGAAGAGACTTCCTTGTCCTTTTCGGACTTCGATGAAAACTTGGCCCTTAAGTCAAGCCCTCGACATATTAGTACAGGTCAGCTTAACACATTGCTGTGCTTACACATCCTGCCTATCAACCTTGTAATCTTCAAGGTGTCTTACTAGATTACTCTATGAGAGATCTCATCTTAAGGATGGTTTCACGCTTAGATGCTTTCAGCGTTTATCCGTTCCGGACGTAGCTACCCAACTATACCCTTGGCAGGATAATTGGTACACCAGCGGTCCGTCCACTCCGGTCCTCTCGTACTAGGAGCAGCCCCCTTCAAATCTCTTACGCCCGCGATGGATAGGGACCGAACTGTCTCACGACGTTCTGAACCCAGCTCACG
>ENA-OOWO01002058-OOWO01002058.1-human-gut-metagenome-genome-assembly--contig:-NODE-2058-length-12086-cov-1.970825_pt1 | contig 12086 bp, 7 predicted proteins | sample MGYA00241579_ERZ501327 | MGnify/ENA primary metagenome ERZ501327 (study PRJEB25962, sample SAMEA2042836) | human gut metagenome | biome: human gut; feature: human-associated habitat; material: faeces...
TGTCGTTAAGTGCTCCGGTAAAGGAGCCTTTTACATGGCCGAAGAATTCGGAAGCCGCCAGCTCTTTGGGGATAGCTCCGCAGTCAATGGCTATGAACGGTTGCTTGGCGCGGCGGCTCAACTTATGGATGCGTTGCGCCACGTACTCCTTGCCTGTTCCGCTGGCCCCGTTGATGAGGACGGACATGTTGGTGGGAGAAACCAGGTTCACATAATTATAAAGTTGCCTGGCGGCATCGCTTTCGCCTTCCAGGTAGTCGGATGAAGAGTTCTCTGCACCTTTCCGGCAGGGATTCTCATTGCTTTCGGAACGCATGGTCTGTTTGGACGAAACAGACGGTCTGTTTGGGTCGAACGCATGGTCTGTTTGGGTCGAACGCATGGTCTGTTCCGAAGCAACGGATGAGGACTTCAGGGCTTCATCCATTTTCTTCAATAACTCGTCGGGGTTTACGGGTTTTGCAATGTAGTCGCATGCGCCCAGTTTCATGGCTTGCACGGCAGACTGTATGTCGGCATAGCCCGTCATGATGATAAGAGGGATGTGCAGGGAATGTTCTCCCAGCCACCTCAGCAAATCTATGCCGTCGCGGTCGGGCAGGCGCAAGTCGGACAGTATCAGGTCCACCGTCTCGGCTTCGATATGCTTCTGGGCACGGGCTATACTGCTTGCCGAACTGACTTGGAATCCTTTTTTGCCAAGCCATGTTTTCAATATCATGCCGTAAGTGATATCATCTTCTACGATTAATATGGATTTCATCCCTTCTGCTTTTTATCTCTTTTATGGCACAAAGGTAAATCGTTTTGTCCGATTTTAGTATATTTGCAGGCTTAAATTAAACAAAAAGACAGATGAAAAGAAATCTCATTGTATTATTAACCATACTGGTATGCGGTCTGACAGCCTGCAAACCGGGACAAAAGAAAGACGGAAATATGGAAAAAGAAACGAAGTTGAAGATTGAGACAAGTGCGGGTGACATCATCGTGAAACTGTATAACGAAACGCCGAAGCATCGCGATAACTTTATCAAGCTGGCCGAGGAAGGTACTTATGAAGGTACGCTGTTTCACCGTGTCATCAAGGACTTCATGATACAGGCGGGCGACCCCGAATCGAAGAATGCCCCGAAAGGCAAGATGCTGGGAGCGGGCGATGTGGGATACACTGTTCCTGCGGAGTTTGTCTACCCGAAATACTTCCATAAGAAAGGTGCGCTGTCTGCCGCCCGTCAGGGAGATAACGTAAACCCGAAGAAGGAATCGTCCGGTTGTCAGTTCTATATCGTGACCGGAAAGTTCTTTACGGAGATGGAGCTAGATAAGATGACCAAGGAGAAAGGCATCGAGTTTACGCCGGAGCAAAAAGAAGCCTATATGCTGGAAGGCGGAACGCCTCATCTGGACGGCAACTATACGGTGTTCGGAGAGGTTATACAGGGTATGAAAGTCGTGGATAAGATACAGTTCGTCGAGACGAACGCCGAAGACAGGCCCACGAAGAACATAAAGATCAAGTCAATGAAACTCATAGAAAAATAAGTATAAAATGGAAAATCAAGCAACTGAGACAAGGGTGCTTATGCACACCAACAAAGGAGATATAAAGCTGAAATTATATAACGACACGCCATTACATCGTGATAACTTTATCAAGTTGGTAAAAGAAGGGCAATATAACGGCTTGCTGTTCCACCGTGTGATCAAGGATTTCATGATACAAGGAGGTGACGTAACTTCCAAGGATGCCCCAATGAACAAGCAACTGGGAGCGGGCGATCTGGGCTATACCGTTCCCGCCGAATTCCGTTACCCGAAATATTTCCATAAGAAAGGAACCCTTTGCGCCGCACGTACCGGAGACGAAGTGAACCCGGAAAAGGCCTCTTCCGCCTCCCAATTCTATATCGTAACGGGGAAAAAGTATTCGGAACAAGAGTTGAACCAGATGGAAAAGCAACTGGAAGGCCGTCTGAAACAAGAGATATTCGCCCGCCTGCAAAACGAGAACAAGCCTAAGATCATGGAATTCTATCGCAGTGGTAACAAGGAAGAACTGGCGATCCTTCGTGATACCTTGATCGGCAAGACCGAGCTGGAGGCCGAGAAGCGAAAAGACGAGGTAAAGTTAAACCCGGAACTCCGTGAGGCTTACAAGAATGTAGGTGGCGTACCGTTCCTCGACAATCAATACACGGTTTACGGCGAAGTGGTAGAAGGCATGGATGTCGTAGACGCCATACAGTCCTCCAAGACCAACAAGCAAGATCGTCCGACCGAGAATATCGTCATTAACTCCGTAGAGATCTTATAATGCGGTTATCGGCTTCATAAACCGACGAAGGGGCTTATCGCGAATATCAGTAATAAAAGAGCTATCTTGAGAAAGATCATACATATCGATATGGATGCCTTTTATGCCTCGGTGGAACAACGAGACAATCCGGAGTTGCGAGGAAAACCCCTAGCGGTCGGGCATGCGGAGCAGAGAGGCGTAGTAGCCGCCGCTAGCTACGAGGCCCGGAAATATGGGGTACGTTCCGCCATGGCGTCTCAAAAAGCCAAACGTTTATGCCCGGACCTGATATTCGTACACGGAAGGATGGACGTATATAAATCCGTCTCACGCCAGATCCACGAGATCTTCCACGATTATACGGATATCATAGAACCCCTTTCCTTGGATGAAGCCTTCTTGGATGTCACCGATAATAAACAAGGCATCTCTCTCGCTGTAGATATCGCCAAGGAGATCAAGAAACGGATCTGGGAAAACTTGAACCTGATAGCGTCAGCGGGAGTCTCCTACAACAAATTTCTAGCGAAAATAGCCTCGGATTATCGAAAACCCAATGGATTATGTACCATTCACCCAAGCCAAGCCCTCGATTTCATAGCCCGTCTTCCCATCGAGTCTTTCTGGGGAGTAGGTCCCGTAACAGCCCGAAAAATGCATACGCTCGGTATCCACAACGGGTTGCAATTACGGGAATGTTCGGGGGAGATGCTTACCCGCCAGTTCGGAAAGGCGGGAATGCTTTATTATGAGTTTGCCAGAGGTATAGACAACCGTCCCGTAGAAGCGGTACGAATCCGGAAGTCGGTAGGTTGCGAGCATACGCTAGAAAAAGATATCTCCCGCAAATCCTCTGTTATCATCGAGCTTTATCACGTAGCGACCGAACTTATCGGCAGGCTGGAACGTTCCGGATTCAAGGGAAACACACTGACCTTAAAGGTCAAGTTCCATGATTTCAACCAAATCACGAGAAGCCTCAGCCGTCCGGAAGAGTTAACAACCTTAGATAAGATCCTTCCCTTGGCCAAGGAATTGCTGAAAGAAGTGGAATATACCGAACATCCCATCCGACTGATCGGCCTATCCGTATCAAACCCCGTAAAAGAGGAGCCTCATACGAAAGACCGTTGGGAACAATTGAGCTTTGAGTTCAGCGACTGGAAATAAAAAGTATCAGAACGTCAGTTTCATCATAAAACGTATACCCTTTGTCTGGATGCCCGGATGATCCTTATAGGTCAGACGCCATACATAATCCAAACGCAAGAACTTAAAGATATTCTCGATACCGACACCCGCCTCCATATAAGGAGTAGACGGGTCCATCAGGTAAGAGCCCTGCGGGAATAAGAACAAGCCCTCATTCTGCTCACTGATATACGGATTATTCTTATCCGTCAAGTGTCCGAACATACCCCGGAAAGAAAAGACCTCTCTCCATTTTAACTTCTTGATAAGCGGGATACGGTTCAACAAGGCTCCGTTCATGAAATAAGTAATATCCCACGAAGCGTACTCATCGTTGATGAACTCCATCGCATTCATATTCGTATAAGATTCCGGTTGCACCAAATACGACAAGTTTGCGTTTGGCAAGATCAACAAAGGATAAGGGGCTTTTGTCCAAACTTTACCTGCTTTAGCGAGAATATCCACATAACCGAAAGCAGAGAACCAGAAGCGTTTCTGGATACCGATCTCCGTCTTCTGATAATCATACGAACTACCTAATACATCTTGGAAAGCCATCGTATGGTTCAAGGTGAATACCGGTGCGTCAAGCGTAATCGGATAACGGTAATTACGAGTCTGGTAGAATTTCTCATTCGGGGCAAAACGGAACTTAAACTCCACTTCCGACATCCGGTAGGAATCGGTAGCCGTGATCTGGCCATCCGGACCGATACGGTCGAACGCGGCGTAACCGGTTGAGTATTCCTTAAAATTCCGAAGTACCGCCCCATAAGCCCAGCCGTTATAATGTTCACGGTAATAGGTCAGTTCCATATTCCTTAAATAGGTGGCACGTGTATCCTTCTGCCGCTTCAAGGCTAAGAACATATTATCCTTGTTGGTATACATATACTGCTGACCTAACTGGTTGATATCATATAGGTACTCGAAGCGAATAGAATGCACGGGAAATTCTTTCCGATAATCCTTCTTATCGATAAAAGAATATTCTACGATACCATCATATTTCAACTTGCGGTCTTTCGATCCATAAGCCAAATAACCATCCAAGAAAAGACGTTTACTGAACGCCGTTGTCGTGGTTCCACCGACACGGAAGCGGGCCCCCTCAATCGCGTTACCACTGATATAGGTGTTCATCGGACCAAACTCGAACTTGCTCTTCTCCGGAATCTTATTCGTCGCGATATAACCGGAGGTAAGGATCGAAACAACCTTCTCCGTCACATAGAAAATAGGAACGGAACGAAGTTTCGCCATTAGCAACTCCACGTTATTCTGCTTGCGAGTTCCCGCCTCAGTAGGACGATTCTCCTCCCAGAAATCCGCCGAACGGCGATAAGCTTCCATCGGTATAATAATAGGTGCGCTCTCCTCGAATACTTTAGGATCATCGGGTCCCTCAAACGCTTGATTCGAATAGATATTCAAACGGCGGGCATACATTCCTTTCGATTTCTCCGTCAATTTGAAGTCCACGTTGATATCATCTTTCGTAATGATACGAGTCCCATCCGGGGCACGGTCGAAAGTCTGCTCGATCGTCATTCCACCGACAAAATTCAAGTTGATCTTCTTCGGGACATTCAACTTAACCTTCTGCACGAAATAAGTAGAATCCAACGTGATAAAAAGATGTCCCGTAAAGCCGAACGTCTCCGGAGTAAACGGAGCGAAACCCAAATCCACACACTTCTGTCCGGCGACCTCCACCGTGTCTAGCAAATAATATTTATAGAAGTTAGGTCCCATCGTAGACATAGGGCTAACGAAACGGTTCAAGAACAAAGGAATATCATTCTGGAAGATATTCACTTCCCGGAATACCTCATTCAAGAACTGTTGCATACCGTCTCGTGAGAAGACCTCATCCACACCAGCCGCTTTCGTAGCCAGAACGACCCTCTTTTCCGTCTTCGGGTCTTTACGGTAATAAACGGTCTGGATTTTCTCACGTTCGGATACCGGCAAGATCGTCTTTCCCACCTCCAACGTATCGATAAACTCAGTCAAGAAGTCAAACTTTCCCGCCTTTCCATCCTTTTTCGGTTTCGGTTGGTAATCGTTCATAGCGAAGACCATCTTCTCGTATTGATCATACCGAAAATAATCATGATTACGAGGATCGTTGCTCTCCCGACGTGCGATAGCGTTTTTGATAAAGGTAACCGCAGGATTATCCTTCTTCCGATATCTTTCCTTTCCCGGCTTGATGATCACCTCCGACAAATTAATACTTGTCGGAGCTAGCTGAATCTTCAAATGTTCCGCTTTACCCGGAACGAATTTCAATTCTTTCTCCGTATAACCCAAATAAGAGACCTGTAAAGTACGTACCTTAGATGAAGAGGAGAGCGTAAAAGCCCCATCCAGATCTGTCGTAGCACCTATCGTAGTTCCCTTCAAAATCACAGCCACATAAGGCAAAGGTTCTCCCGTAATGGAATCAGTCACGATTCCTTTTATCATGTAGTTCTGGCTCTTCGCTACCCAAGCGAACGCCAATAAAAGCCATATAAAAACAATTCTCTTCCCCATCAGATCTGACACCTCATTAAACTCCGCAAAAGTACAACAGGATCATTTATATAAATGTTCCAAAACACATGCAATATATTCCAATTAGCAACAAAACAGGCAAAAATACACACGTATATACGCAACGCCCCTCAGCAGTATAGGCATAGGCCTGTATCTATACCAGCGTAAGCCAACACCTATACTGGCGTGTGCCCTCGCCTATACCGGCGTGGCACGAACCTACGAACGACTAATCTGAAGCCCCTTATTCGACAAGCTCATCTCCACGAACCGGGCGTTCGAATTGGGTGGAGAAAGAGTCAATATCTTTCGGATTTGCAGGGCCGCACCCGGGTCTTTCGCTACGATATATAAGTAACCACCACCGCCTGCTCCCGGAAGTTTATATCCCAAGGCATAAGCCTGTATCTTGGAGATAATAGCTTCCACCGCCGCCGGATTCGTTCCGGAATCGAGTGCCTTATTTTGCTCCCAAGTCTTTCCGACCAATTTACCATAAGTCACGAAGTCTCCGCATTGGATCGCCTCGTACATATCGAGCGCATGGGCTTTCATCTCGGACAAAAGACCTAAATGCGCCTCGCTATTCAAGAACATACCCCGTACGATTTCCGACAAAATATCTTTCGCCGTACGAGTAATTCCCGTATAATAAAGAAGATGACAAGGCCGGTATTCCGGATCAGTAAACAAATATTCCGGCAGCCAACGTACCAAAGGATTCTGATTAAAACCCTCGTTCGTTTGCAAGAGTTTCAAACCGTGCAATACACCACCGTATTGATCTTGCCATCCCCCGCCGGTAGTCAGCAATTGTTCTAAAATCAAGGTGCGGTTTCCGATCTCATTCTTATCCCAAGCCAAGCCACAAAAATCAGAGATAGCGCCCAGCACGGTAGCCGCGAGGATCGAGCTAGTGCCTAAACCGGAACCCGCCGGTATCGCCGCCAACAAGGTAATCTCCAGCCCGCTACCAAAAGCTTCCAGCTGGACATCCAAAGAAGCATAAGCCTCCGCCGAGAATTCCGGGACAAATCCCGCCAAGGCCAAAGCCGCTTTCGGGATGGAAAACGGCGATCCTACCTTATTATAATCACGAAGCTCATCCCATGAAGAGATAACCTCCATCGCTCCCAGATCGATCGAGCGAAGGATAATCTTATGGGTATCGGAAGGCTTGATATAGACTTGTAGTGGTGGTTGCCCGTTTAACTCGATCGCCACGTTCACCACGTTTCCACCCGCATATAAGCAATAGGGCGGCGTATCTGTCCACCCACCTGCCAAATCGATACGTACCGGACTACGTCCCCATACGATCTGGTCCCGATAGACATTCAAACACGGCTGCTGCTTACTTCCGAGGACGGAACCGACCAGCCCCTCCCGCAACAAAGCGAAAGCCTTTTGCTCCTCCTCCTTATACGCTACCCCCGAGATCTTCATCACCTGAGAACGGAACATATGATTATGTATCCTTTTCATCAACGGATTATCCTCGGGAAGGGCTTTCGGTAAGACAATCTTGTCTTTGGCGAAGCTTTCCGCTGCATCCGAAAGATCCAATTGATAGAATACACTTTTCTCATGATTAGCGGCCAATAATGACCAGTCTTTTTTACGGAAAACTTCTCGCTGAGCTACTAAACGGCGTAAATTCGCTTGATCGGACAAATCATTCGCCGATAATTTTCGGGCGGAAAGCCAAATATGCTTTCCCTCTTCCCTATCCGGCTCCGTAATCATCCAGCGCAGCACTTTTCCCAGCTCATCCACGGTTTGGCAAACAGGGAACAAAGGTGCGTTTTGTATATCCTCATTCCCTCCCAAGGTGATACCTCGCTCCATCGCCCAAGTCAAGATAGGTTTCCCCATAAACAAGGTAGACACATCAGACAAGGCCCCTTTAAACAAGTCATTAAAACCATAGGGCCTTGCCGCCCAATTGGTTTCCCCTACCGGGACAACATCTACACAGATACCTTCCGGCAGGGATAAGTTCCAATTATTCTCCGGAACACCCGTTATAATTTGCTGGCCACGTAACGTCCAATTCTCACCGATATAACTATTCTCTATCCATAATTCCGAATTCTCAGCGGTCAATTTCTGGTGTAACACCGCATTCTGCACAAACATGGCGGGATGTGGTTTCACCTTACGCTGCATGATCGCACGTTGATCCCTAACTAAGTTCTGTACCGCCAATGTAGAGGAAATCAACTCACGGCTAGTTCCATAATGATAGAACTCTCCACCCGGAAGCGGCAGAATCGCTACTGAAAGCTGATTTAACTCCGAGTCCGTGATACGTGGATTCTTCCCCAAGGCCAACCCGAACTCAGCATATAAATCATACGCCTTCATCGCCTTGCCATCTTCGGTATAGGAATGTTTCATTAATAACCGCACCGCCTTGTCGCTTAGCAGCCAGATACCGATATCCATCAAGAATAAATGACTACCCGCCAATTCCCCCAAAGTTTCCAACGAAGGCTTCTGTAGCATGAAGTCCAGAGTGTCCGGAGACTTACGGCTCGATACAAAAACCCCGTGATTCTTGGCCAACGAAGGCTCGACCCATAAACCGTAACAAACCACATCTACCTCAGGAATCTCCTGCAAAGGCTGGTTAGCACGGATATATACGTCACCGCTAGCGATCAAGGTATGAAGCGATTCCGGCGCCTTTTTCATGATCCGTTCATAAAGAGGTAATTGCAAAGACAATAAGTTCTGGGATAACCTCTGCCCTCTTGCCCAGCGAAACACAGGGATCGGAGTCAATATTTTCCCGGATGGCGCATATCCGGGCAAACGGCGGCTTTGCCCTCCGGCATGCAACAAGATACGCTTCTCCTGTCCCAACCACTCCTCCACGGATACATCAGGGGCCTCTTTTCGCCGGGAGGCTTCCAACAACCAAGTCGTTCCTCCCCCGGATCCCAAGCGGGCACCTACCGGATCCGAGGTGCAAAACCATTCCTCTGTACTTACATGCTCTATCGCATGGAAACAATCAACCAAATTTGGAGGTAAAGACAATAACTTTTTCATACCCATGATCATTCTAAGACTCCTTCTTATTTTTCGAAAGCAAAAGTAACTTAAATTTTCTATACGGATATCCATTAACCCTTTTTATTACAATTTGTATGGAGTTCAAACCCACTCAACTTCTTTAACACACCCATAAAAAAGTTTGTTTTTACTAAAACACACTATCAATCAATCCGTTTCCAGTATCTTGGTTGTTGTTTAATTAAATATAGGACATATGGTATACGGTTATGTAAGAGTCAGTACAGACAAACAAACTACTGAAAACCAGCGATTCGAGATTGAGAAATTCACAAAATCGAGGAACATGAGAATCGACAGGTGGGTAGATGAGACGATCAGCGGGACAAAAGTAATCGCCGATCGCCAACTTGGTAAATTATTAAAGCAAATACGTAAAGGCGACATCCTGATCACGACGGAACTGTCACGTCTCGGACGTAATCTTATGCAAGTTATGAGCTTCCTTCATCAATGTATGGAAAGAGACATCATTGTATTTACGGTAAAGGAAGGTTACGAACTCGGAAATAACATTAACAGTAAAATCTTGGCATTCGCATTTAGCCTAAGCGCCGAAATTGAACGCAACCTGATTTCGCAACGAACGAAAGAAGCGTTGGCTCGGAAAAAAGTGCAAGGTGCCAAACTGGGCCGTCCAAAAGGAGAGCGACCGGAAGCCTGTAAGCTAAAAGGTAAGGAAGAGATGATCTTGCAGTATATTAAAGAACATAAGACTAAAGTATATATCAGTAAGAAACTGGGAGTAAACCGGCAAACCTTGAGGGAATTTCTCAAGACTCATCCGGAAATTCCACGGAAATGGAAAAGAATACAGAAGGATTAACAACTCAAGCAATAATTAACGTATGTTAAATTAGTTTAGTTTAGCAGACTTATCGCTCGTTTATTTGTTTATTCCCATTAACTTGCGGAGGAATAAGATAGAAATATACTTGAAATATCCTAAAAAACATTTCATCCTTTATTCCTCTATCATTCATAAAACGCCGCAAGGTTAACATGTATTCAAGACATCAAACATTTGTTTAATCTTTTAATATAAATCTTATGGAAAAAACATTGGTTATTTTAAAGCCTTGTACCGTTCAGCGAGGGCTGATCGGTGAAATCGTAAACCGTTTCGAGAAGAAGGGACTCCGTCTGGCCGGCATGAAGATGGTTTGGCTGACTGACGAGATCTTGAGTGAGCATTACGCCCACCTAAAAGAAAAGCCTTTCTTCCAACGTATCAAGGACGCGATGAGTGTATGCCCGGTAATTGTATGTTGCTGGGAAGGGGTAGATGCCATACATGTAGTAAGAACCTTGGCCGGCGCTACCAATGGTAGAAACGCCGCTCCCGGTACGATACGGGGAGATTATAGTATGAGCGTACAAGAGAATATCATACACGCATCAGACTCACCGGAGACAGCCGAGATCGAATTGAAACGCTTCTTCAAGGATGACGAGATATTCGATTATGAGCTGAAAAACCTATTGAGTCTTTACGCCAATGACGAGTTTTAAATAAAAAAGAATAGCCGGAAACGAGAGAAATCATTCTCACCTTTCCGGCTCTCATATTTAGAAACCAACATCCTATTCTCCCGAACTGAATGAACAACCTAATTACTAATCTAAAAATCTAATACCATGAAAAACACACTACTATATCTATAACAGGGCATCCCCGCAAAATGTTTAAGGGATTTCATCCTGAAATTAGAAAGCCGATAAAAAACGTTTGTACACCTCCAGTTGCCTTTCAAAACAGAAAGTTGTCTGAGATACTCTTAAGCAGTTCGCTTTTAGCTGTCGATACTCCTCATCCGGTAAGTGGCTCATGGCCCGTATATTTTTAGAAAGTCCCTCATAATCTCCGGGGGCCGAGACAAGGCCCAACTGATTCTCCTTTACAATCTCCTCGCCCTCGCCGCCTCCGCAAAACAAGATAGGAACGCCTAACGGCAGCAAATCAAATAATTTAGAAGGTACCGCCCCCCTTATACGAACCGTCAAGGGGATAATAGAGGCATGGTAGCGTATAAGCTCCTCACGCATCCGTTCCTTGGGCAAAGAGCCATGATAAAAGACACCTCTATCATGTGTTCTCACATAATCCTCTATCTCCACGGCTTGGTTGCCCCCTCCAAATAAATGAAGCTCCGCTCCCATCCCTTTAAAATCGACACGCTCTATCAACTCCAATATATTCTGCGCCACGCCCAGTAAACCGGCATAGACGATCCTGAAAGGCTTTCGAGAAGAAGGGGGTTGATTCGGTAAAACAAAACGATGCTGCAAATTCCGATACAAGAACGAGGCCTTGCCCGGCTCATACCGTTTTATATAATCCACGATCTCCTTACTCTGCCCTTGACAGGCCGTGGCCTTACGATAAAGGAACCGCTCGATACGCCCCATCACCCTATGATAAACGCCACCCTCTTTCATGGCCCCCAGCTCCACGGCCGACAATGGCCAAAGGTCTGAGACGTTCAGTACCACCTTTTTCCGGTAGCAACAACGAAAAAGCAACATGGCCGAGGCCGCCGCCAAAACAGGAGGGGTCTGGATGATCACCTTATCATAAGATTTTATACGCTTACGCTTGAGAGCGAAACACCAAAGGGTCGTGGCGAAAGCGCACATACTGGCAAGACGGACCAACGGCCTCCTCGAGATCGAGGCATACGTCCAGTACCTGAAGACCGTTATCCCGTTTACATCCTCTGTCTTGGAAAAAGCCCCCCTATATCCATCAAAGATACGTCCCTTGGGATAATTGGGTAAACAAGTCAACACATCCACCTTGATCCCTAAGCCGGACAGTCCCTCCGCCATGTTCGTAATGCGTGAGGGTGCCGCACCGATCTCCGGAAGATAAGAGGGAGAAACGATCAAGACCCTCATTCCTTCCGGTTCAAAAATTCCACGATCCTTCCGCAAGCCAATCCATCGCCATAGGGATTGACCGCCTTGC
>ENA-OOWO01002067-OOWO01002067.1-human-gut-metagenome-genome-assembly--contig:-NODE-2067-length-12049-cov-5.569201_pt1 | contig 12049 bp, 10 predicted proteins | sample MGYA00241579_ERZ501327 | MGnify/ENA primary metagenome ERZ501327 (study PRJEB25962, sample SAMEA2042836) | human gut metagenome | biome: human gut; feature: human-associated habitat; material: faeces...
GACATGGAAGGCAGACAGCCAAAAAGAAGAAAAGATAAATACAACCCATATGAAATCTATGAGAAGGACGGAAAATATTATGTTTCATTTCATAATGGTGAAAAAGAGTACAAGGATTTGGAAATAGGAAAGAATGTATATGAAGCTTTTAATACGTTTGAATTGCAGGATGTGTCGCATATGAATGTTGTGGACAGGCATTTGGAACAGTCAGAAATCTGGGATTCCAGTTTATATGAACGGGTATTTCAGAAAGAGGAAGGTGTAGAGGATACTGTTCTGAATAAACTGGAAGCGGAACGTTTACATAGTGCAATTCAGCAGTTGTCGGAAATTCAGAGAAGACGATTGATGAAATATTATTTTGAAGATAAGAATTATGAGCAGATTGCACAGGAAGAAGGCTGCTTTTTTCAGATGGTAGCAAAGTCTGTAAAAGCAGCAATCAGAAATTTGAAAAAGATTTTGAAATAGTGGGTTGAAAAATAGCGTTTAAGTGAGGAAACAGGTGGAAAGAGAAATATTTTGATCCACCTGTTTCTTCTTTTGTCACGAAAAGACTGGGGAGCGGGAAGAACCTTGACAAATTCATATACATTCATCAGGCACATTCCTGTTGTTATCGTGATGAGCGTAAGCCACATTAACAAATACGCCATAACACAGGCTGGGTAAAGACAGCAAAATCCCACCCGTATACTTCCTTTTGGTTTCAGTTTGTATTACCCGGACTGTTGAGCGAAAAATATCTGGTTATAACTGTCAGATTGCTTCTGGCAGGGCGATGACAGACAACAGGCATAATGATACTCCTGTCCGGTCATAAAGTCGTGTATACAAAATATTTCTTTGATGCCGCAACAAGTGAGGGCAGCTTCAGGAGATCCCTGGAGAGGAAAACTCCCAATCCCATATATTTATTTTAGATAAAATCCTGTGGAGCTGATTAGCAGTCAGCCGTCTGATGATTTCCCAATTACAAGTCGGGGCGTCGGGGACAAATAGGCTTGTATTTTACATATTTAGGGATAACAACAGTTAGAAAGACGAGAGGAGATATAGCAAAGATGGAAGATAGGAACGTCAGGCGTGGGGATATTTATCACGCCGACCTTGATCCTGTATTTGGAAGTGAGCAGGGCGGTTATCGTCCGGTGCTGGTGATTCAGAATAATATAGGAAATCAATACAGTCCGACAGTGATCGTGGCAGCAATTACAAGTAAAGAAAAAATGAAACTGCCGACACACATTGCAGTCCCGGAAATGGAAGGTTTGGAAAGGGATTCTGTAGTGCTGTTGGAGCAGCTTAGAACTTTAGATAAAAGACGGTTGGAAAATTATGTGTGTACCTTAGATCGTACTGAAATGGAGAAAATCAATAAAGCAATCCGAAGAAGTACCGGGATACCGAAGATAATTGAAAAACCGTTAGTCGTGAGCTTGTGCAGAGTATGTGCAGGCAATTTTTATGAGGTGCCGGGACGTTATATCCGGCGGGTGAATCCGGAGCAGCGATATAAGGAATTATGTATGTTCTGCAATGTCCGGAATGGGTACGACTATTATATAGGAAGAAAGAACAAGTAACACGTAAAAGTCAAGTGTGCGATTTGAAAATTCGCACATTGGACGATGTAGATGAAAATGGATATCTTAGTGGTGTACCGTTTTTAGATGTTACACAGCTAAAAACTACCGGTAGTAAAGCGCAAAGATTAGGACGAGGAGGATAACGTCATGGCAATGATAGAGAATGAAACCTGCTAAGAAAAGTCAATAATTATTTTTATCTTTTTTATTTTCTGTCACAAAATATATTTGCGTACCACAAATAGACTGTCTGATTGGCAGTCTAAAAAATTATTTATTTTATATAAGATTATATATTTTTATATAGTTCGGTTACTCGAGCATAATAAATGCGTAAAAACTTATTTAATCCGGCTATCTTTGCTGATTTTTTACTTTTACCTTCTGATTCCTTTTTTACAACATATCGGTAAACCGGATCTTCTGGTCTGGAACGCATTTTTAAACTTCTCATTGTTTCGTATCCTACTTTGCGCAATGATGCTGAACCACGTTTCGAGATTTTCCTATTACAACCTACAAATTGGCCAGATTCATACGGTGGTGGATCAATTCCTGCGAATGCAACCAATGCCTTCCCGTTGCGAAATCTGCGAACATCTCCTATTTCTGCAATTAACTTTGGGGCTAATGTATTTCCCACTCCACCCATTTCTCTTACAACCGAATATTCTGGCAAAGTCTTGGCTATTTCCTGCATCCGTGATAAAATTAGACCAAGGGTTGCATCAACTTCCTTGAGCACCCGAACTGCTTCAGTCACCAGCATTTTGACCGATGAGGTTTCTGAAGGTAATGTGGGAATACTTTCCTGAGCCAGGGTGTATATAACTTTGGCTTTTTCCTGGCTTGGGACGTATTTCTTTTCTTTTGCCCAAAGTATATACTCTTCAGTAAATTCCTGTTCAGACATAGATGTTATTACATCATAATGCCAAAAACGTTCCACAAAATCACTTCTTTTATCTTTCCGATTTGTTTCATTCCAACTTGCAAGAAGATTCTTTATTCCAGGCATGGTCAAATCTAAAAGATGGGTCAATTCAGCGAGAGATAAAAGATGAAGCTTCATATAATGCCGATATTGCTGTCCAAGCAACTTCAACTCTTCATAAATCTCTCCAGAAGTTTGAAATTCTTTCATTTTAAACCAATGATCAATTCCATAATTAGCAATGATACGGGAATCAATCTTGTCGGTTTTGGCTTTTCGCAGACTTTCGTTACGATAACTTTTCATAAGATACGGATTAATTACAGAAACAAAAAATCCTTTTTCCTGTAAATATGTAAGAACTGGAAGATGATAAATTCCGGTTGCTTCCATAACGATTTTGACTTCATCATTTAGTCTGAAAAGCATGGAAGATAATTCGCTTAAATCCTTATGGGTATGGGTAATATTGAAAGGCTTACTAACAATCTCTCCATATGGTTTCAAAATACATACTGTACTTTTCCCTTTTGATACATCAATTCCTACGCTGATCATAATATACTCCTTTTCTTTTTATAGAATTGCAGTTGTTTATCCCATCTACACTTATTATGATTCAGTTTAGTTCGTTACGCGAAAGCTCCTGCGAGTTTCAACCTGCTTAAATGAATGTTTATAATAAGGGGATGGCTGACGGTTTCATTCACGGATGTGAAAATCCTAATGGCAATATGTCATACCAACTACTTCCCTTATTATAATAAAATAAGTGTAGATGTTAGAGTTAATTCCTCTCTAACAACTACACTTTTATGGTACTAAATGGAAAAGAAAGTATATAAAGTAGAAGATGTTCAGAATTTGCTTGGGCTGGGACGCTCCAAGGCATATGAATTTATAGAAAATGTTTATTATGACAGAAAACCATTCCGGGTGTTGAAGATTGGCAGATCTTATCGTATCCCATGCAATTCTTTTGATAAGTGGCTGAATGGAGACGAGGAGAGAGAAAGAGTGAGAGCAGAATGAAACAGAAAGAAACGCAGCAAGAGACAATGTCAAAGGAAAAGAGAGTTGTCTTTTTTGAAGGAAAATCATGGTATCACAGAACCAAAGAGCTGCAGGACGATCTGACGACAAAATATGGGAAAAAAGGTGGCTTTGAAACGCCGGAAGAAGCAGAGAAAAGTTACTGGGAATATGAAAAAAGATACCAGAAGAAGCAGAGAGATCTCCAGATTGCAAAAATGCAAAAGACAGATGTGATGCTTGGGGATTATCTGGAATACTGGTTTGAAAATATTTTCAGTCCGAGAATTGAGACAACCACGAGAATGGTTGGAGCATATACCTTATATAATCTGATTCTTCCGAGTATGGAAGCGGATATCAAATTAAGGTATGTTTCAGTAGAATATTTAGATGCTCTACTGGAACGTGTCGCGAAAATCTGTCCTTCAGCGGGAAATAAAGGGCGGGAGCTTTTGAGTATCGCCATGAAAGATGCAGCAGGAGATAAGTTCATAAGCTATAATCCAATGCCTGAGACAAAGCCATATCCGAGAGCAAAACCAAAGGTAAGGGTATTAGGCAAAGAAAAATTGAAGGTTTTTCTTGAAGCTGCGAGCAAGAATCCTTGGTATCTGGAAATTTTACTGGGACTGTTTTGTGGATTACGAAAAGGAGAAATCCTTGGATTGAAGTTTCAGGACTTTGATTTTGAAAAGCAGACGGTCAGAATCAGCAGACAGATTGTCGGAAATCTTAAAGTGAAAGAACAGGAATTTACGATTACGGAATATGCTGTTATCGAACGGAATCCAAAGACGGAGAACAGTTACCGGATATTAAGAGTTCCGAAAGTGGTGATGCGGGAAGTGAAACACAGACAACAGTTAATTGATAAGCGTAAAGCAGATATGGGGGTAGCGTACAAGGATTATGATTATGTATCTTGTCAGGAAAACGGCGAACCCCGATCATTAACGGCAATGAATCAGGCACTTACGAAAATCTGTAACAGAAATGGATTGCCAAATATCACCGTACATGGACTCAGACATATGTTTGCGACCATTTTAATTGAGCTTGGAGTTCCATTGTTTAAAATATCTGGTCTGTTAGGTCATAGTTCCGTTCATACGACTTACGAATATTATTGTGAGATTATGGACGAGCAGGATAAGATTATTGCGTTTGTAAATAATACATTTGTACCACAACGAACTGAAACGGAGGGATAGCCATGCATAAGACCTTTGACTTTAAGAAATATGTAGAATATAAGGTCTATTCGGTGACAACAATCAAAAATGGATATGGATTTCGTGTGTTGCTGACGTTTGCAGACGAAAGTACAAAGACACAGCAACATGCGGGATTCACAACCAAAAGAGAAGCTAATGCATTTCGTGATGAAGTAATCGGACAGCTACATACTGGAACCTATATTGTGTATGGAAAAATCCGGGTAGAGGAGTTTATGATCTTCTGGTTGGAAGATATTATGCGTCCCCGAATAACAGACGACACATATACAACTTACAAAAGTGCCATTAGGAATTATATCGTTCCACAGCTTGGAAAAATGTATATGTCTACACTGAATCAGGGTTATATCAGAAAATTATATAATACAGTTGCAGAAAAGTACGAATCAGTTGCGAAAAATGTCAGGACGATCATGAAAACATCATTGGAGTATGCATTTAACAAAAATGTATTGGCAACTAATCCTGCGAAGGGAATCAATTTACCGAAGAAAATAAAAAAGACAGAGTATCGTGTTCTGAAAATCGACGAAAAGAAAACATTGACACTTCCGCAGGTGCTACAGTTGATTGAGGAAAGTAAAGAAACACCGATTCATATGCAGATTTTATTTGCTGTATTGATGGGGCTCAGAAGAAGTGAAATCAACGGTTTGAAATACAGTGATGTCGATTACATTCACAGGACGTTGAGAGTAGAGCGTCAGTTGGGAAAGAAGCCAAACAGTAAAGCAGAAGACTGTGCACCTAAGATGCTGACAAAGCAGGAAATTAAAACAAAAACACCTGCTGGTGTGCGTGAACTTCCAATACCGGATTATGTATTTGAAGCAATTCTGGAAGAACGGAAAACTTATGAGAAGAACCGCAGACGCAGACCAAAAGAGTTCCGGGACTGGAATTATATTTGTTGTTCTACATATGGGAATCCAAGGAGTAAAGGTTTTCATCAGAAATACTATAAAGATTTGCTGAAATCCTTGGATTTGCCTGATATTCATTTTCACCAGTTGAGAAATACCTATGCAACTATTTTGCTGAAGAATAGTTTTAATTCAAAAGGTGTTTCGCATTTATTGGGACATGCCAAGGAAATCATATCAGTAGATGTCTATGGAGATACGCAGGAAATCATAGAAGACTGTCTGGATGTATTGGAACCATTTATTGAAGAAGTTATTCCAAAAGAGCGGAAAGATCAGTATTATGATTATTCAGAAGTGATTGAAATAGACTTAATCCTGGAGGAATATTTCAACGCAGCATGATAAAAAATAGAATAGTAGTGATAGAAAAAAGTACAAATAAGAATCGAACATTTGTACTTTTTTCTTGCCTTCATCTATATACTTTCAAAAAAATGTCTGATATAATAGGGACTGTTACAAGAAAAAAACAGTAAAAATATGACAGAACCGGAGCCTGGTATCATCAGGTATTTCTAGGTGCTGTTTTATCCGCAAAAATGAATTTTCCCACAGGGATCTACGTAATGTGACTTTTATTCGTAACGAGACAAAAATGACCTCTATTCGAGACAAAAATAGACATTTCGTTAAGAATCTGAGTACGAAATTTTGGCTGATAATGGTCATAGTAAAAGTTACAAATGGAGGGATTTACCATGAATGCAGAAAAAGGACATTCGCAATCCGCTGACAATAGTCAGCTGCTTGCTCATAAAAGCAGCCCGCAAGGCGGACATGCTTTCAAATTAAAAGCCCCATATGAGCCAACCGGAGACCAGCCACAGGCGATTGCAGAGCTTGTAAAAGGGTTCAAGGAAGGCAATCAATGCCAGACTTTACTAGGGGTTACGGGTTCTGGAAAAACTTTTACGATGGCAAATGTGATTCAGCAATTACAGAAGCCGACACTTGTCATCGCTCATAATAAGACGTTAGCGGCTCAGTTATACGGAGAGTTCAAGGAGATGTTCCCCGAGAACGCAGTGGAATATTTTGTCTCCTAGCATGAGAAGGTTACAAAACAGGTGGTATTTTGTGGTATGTGGGTGGTTGAACATCCAGATGTTGTGGAAGTGGTAGTGGTGGGAGTATAGGTGAAAAGTGGGTGGATGAAGAGGTTTTGTGACTTTTTATCGCCTGCTTTTTGATAATATTTGAAAATGGAGTGTATAAAAAGAAGATATTTGTTATAATAAATATGCGAGTTTAAGAAGAAAAAATACTTCAGAAAAGAGGATATGATGTCCAGACCAATTAGTGTAGATAGATTAAAAAATCGAATAGATAAAAATGAAAAAGATATTAAAGATATAAAAGAAAAAATAGAAAAAAAGAAAAAACGTCCAGAAATAAAAAACGGAAAATATAATTATGATTTGAGAAAAGCAATAAGAACACCTAATTTCAAAAATAAGACAGTTTTAACAGATACTACAGCAGAATATGTCTTAACTTATTTGCAAGGGAAAAAAGCGTCAGAAGAAACTATTTTCTATTGGCAACAAGCTATGAATTTTTATGAGGCTACACAATTGTTAGATATATTTTCGGCGCCATTAACAACGTATTATTGCTTTTTGAATGCAACAAAATCTCTTTTAGATTATAAAGGAGTACATTTTGATTTTAAGCATGGAGTATCAGGGAGTCGAAAAAAAGGACGAGCAGTATTACAAAATGAAATTGTCAAATTCCATCCTTCTGGGGTTTTAGCGGGGCTTGGCGAATATTATCAGCAAAAACCACAAAAAACAGAATCGTATAATTTAAAAGATTTATTATATAATTTACCCTATATTCATAGGGCATATACAATGGTATATAGTAACCAACCAGAATTGTTTATTCCGATTTATAATCCACGATTTGTATATGATCCATGTAGAAATAAGAAAAATGGATGGTTTGAAGCAGAATTAGAGGAGGAATATTCAGATAATAAAAGCTTAAAACAGTTAAAGGGATATAGTATGGATAGGTACTATATAAACAAAAATAATTATGTTATAAGAAGAAATAAACAGTTTGATTGGGAATGTAGTAGAAATAAACCAGAAGAAAAAAGTATTAAATCATTTGAAAAATATTACTATAAAATAAGAAAAAATGTTGATTATATTTACAGTCCCAATGAATTGTGGTATTTAAAAAGAAATGATTTAAACAATTCCAGTATAATTGATAAAAATACACTTATTATAACAATGGGAGCTATGCATAGATTAAGTGAATTAGCAAGATATTATCCACTAATATTAAAATCTCATTTAGAAAAAGAACAAGGATGGTTATTACGGGAATTTATTAATAAATCAATAGTACAATTTATAGATGCGATAGCATCTGAAATTACTGGTGATGATTTTAGACAGACAGGATTTCGCAATTAAAAGATTTTTACATAGCCGATTGGTTCAATATGAATCAGTCGGTTTTTTCATGCTCATTTTTATACATAGCCAATTCCGTAAAAAGGATTGGCTATTAAATTTTTCGAGGAAGGAGGGAAACCATATGACCAAGTGTAAAGTAATCGCCCTTGCAAATCAGAAGGGAGGAACAGCCAAGACCACAACTACATTAAATCTTGGAATTGGTCTTGTACATCAGGGGCGAAAAGTATTATTGGTTGATGCTGATCCACAGGGAGACTTAACAACCGCATTAGGGTGGATTGATGCAGATAATCTTCCGATTACATTGGATACGCAAATGAAGAAAATATTACAAGACGAATCGTTTGTGTATAATGAAGGTATTTTACACCATGAAGAAGGAGTAGATATTATTCCGACCAACATCGAGCTATCGGGAATGGAAATCTCACTGGTAAATGCCATGAGTAGAGAGCAGACCTTAAAGTTGTATTTGGCAGATTTGAAAAAAGATTATGATTATATCCTGATTGACTGTATGCCTAGCCTTGGTATGTTGACCATCAATGCATTAGCTGCCGCAGACAGTGTAATTGTTCCAGTTCAGGCTCATTATCTTCCATTAAAGGGCATGACGCAGTTAATGAAAACAATCGCTAAGGTACAGAGACAGTTAAATCCCAGTCTGAAGATTGATGGAGTATTGCTGACACTTGCAGATATGCGGACAAAACTTGCAAGGACAACAGAGGATAGCCTTAGAGAGAATTATGGAAAGCATATCAGGATTTTCAAAACGGTTATTCCAGTGGCTATCACGGCAGCAGAAAGCAGTGCAGCAGGACAGAGCATTTATGAGTATGACAAGAATGGAACTGTTGCAAAGGCGTATGCAGAATTTACGAGGGAGGTGATTCAGTGTGGCGAAAAGCAGAGAAATAAACATGAATCTTCCCTCAGTCGATGACCTTTTTACAACGCAGGAAGAAAGAGACCAGAAGAATCAGGAGTATGTAAAAGATATTTCTATTTATGAAATTACAGATTTCCCGAATCATCCGTTTAAGGTCAAGATGGACGATAAGATGTTGGAAACTATCGAAAGCGTGCGTGATCATGGCGTATTAGTTCCAGCACTTGTCAGGGAAAAGCCAACAGGTGGGTATGAAATGATTTCCGGACACCGCAGAAAAATGGCAAGTGAATTGGCAGGAAAAGAGACAATGCCATGTATTGTAAGAAATCTTAGTGATGACCAAGCAGTCATTGTTATGGTTGACAGTAATCTTCAGCGAGAAGAAATCTTACCATCCGAAAAGGCATTTGCTTATAAAATGAAGTTAGATGCTATGAAGAGACAGGGACAGAGAAGAGATTTGACTTCTGTGCCACTGGCACAGAAGTTTAAAGGTAAAACTTCAAGAGAAATATTAGGTGAGCAAGTTGGAGAAAGCCAAGACCAAATCCGCCGATATATCCGCCTTACAGAACTTATCCCGGAAATCCTTGAAATGGTTGATGACAAAAAGATTTCTATGCGGCCGGCGGTGGAGTTGTCATATTTGTCGAAAGAGGAACAGGAGGTATTGTACGACACCATGGAGTCGGAGGCTTGTACCCCAAGTCATGCACAGGCAATTAAAATCCGCAAATTTTCAGCAGAGGGCAGGTTGAATGAAGATGTTTTGCTGTCGATTATGTCAGAAGAGAAGCCAAATCAGGTAGAGCAGTGGAAAATCCCGAAGAACCGACTGAAAAAATACTTTCCATCGGGAACTACACAGCAGAAAATGGAAGAAACCATTATCAAAGCACTGGAATTATACCGGAAACGGGAAAAAAGCAGGGAACGATAGACATTTTGACACCAAGGGAAAAGTCTACCCGTTGGTGGTCAATGAGAAATCAGCCTTTTTCTGTTTTCCCCTCCCCACACCCTACCCCTTTGGTTTACCAGCAGATTACCAGCCGAAAAGACAATAAGGAGCCGGGAACATTTTCTCTTTCGGCAGGTCAGAGATTCCCATACCCTGCATGACAGCAGGGAGTAAACAGCATAAAGCAACAACAGGCGTTCCAGATGGACGTCTTTTTTGATTGAAAAGAAAGGAATTGTAGAAAATGAAGAAGATATGGAAACGAGTGTGTACAGGACTTCTTACCCTGATCACGATTTTAACTGCATTACCGACTACATCGGCTTACGCAGCAGAAACACAGTATTGGACAGAGTCCTCAGAGCGAGTCGGATATATTGAACATGTGATGAATGATGGAACCATTCATTCGACATTCAATGAAGGACACATGAAAGTGGAGGGCGAAACAGCCTATTGTGTAGATATTAACACCGGATTTAAAAATGGGTATAAAATCAGACACGATGCGAGTTCCAGTATGAGTGCTGCACAGATTGAAGATGTGGCATTGTCACTGGAGTATGTAAAGCAGTATAGGGGCAGTCACAGCAACCTGAATGCGAATCAGGGATATCTGTTGGAACAGTGTGTAGTATGGCAGAGACTGAGTGAGTATTTAGGCTGGCAGTGTGATAATGTACGAGCTGCATATTCTGAGATTTCACAGGATATTCAGAATGAAGTGTATGCAGGAGCGAGAGCATTTGTACAGGCGAACAAAGGTCGGTATAAATGTGGAGGATATATCTATACTGGAGAGGGACAGGATCTCGGACAGTTTTGGGCAGAACTGAATGTCGGAAATGCAAAAGTAAAAAAGACAACCGCAAATGAGATTGTCACAAATGGAAATGCGATGTATACCATTGCCGGAGCAACCTTTGGCATATTCTCAGACCAGAATTGCAGCAATCAGATTGGAACACTTACAACAAATGAGAATGGTGAGACAAATGAGGTTGAAGTGACTGCAGGGAATGTTTACATCAAAGAGCTTTCTGCACCGAAGGGATATAAACTGGATACGACAGTACACAGTCTGAAGGTTGAAGCCGGAAAAAAAGCCGTATTAAATGTTTCCGATGTTCCGAAAGTGACAGAGACACTGGTAGACCTGTTCAAGATTGATATGGAGACAGGAAAAGCAACCGCACAGGGTAATGCAGCACTGGCAGGGGCAGAATTTACCTGGCATTATTATGACGGACTTTATACAAAAGACAATTTACCAGAGAAAGCAACACGTACCTGGGTTACAAATACGGTAGCTGAAAAAGACAGTAATGGAAATATTCATTATGTGACAAAACTGGCAGATGCTTACAAAGTATCCGGAGATGCATTTTATACCCAGAATGAAAAAAGCGTATTACCACTTGGAACACTGACTGTTGAGGAGACAAAAGCACCAGACGGATATTTACTGGACGGAGCTTATATGCAGGCAGGAGACAGTACAGAACAGATAAAAGGAATGTATCTGACACAGATCACAGAGGACGGAGAGCTTGCAGTTCTTTCCGGAAGCAATCAGTATTCCGTATCTGATCAGGTAATCCGAGGTGGTGTGAAGATTCAGAAACGTGATTTAGAGACAAAAGATACTAAAGCACAGGGAAGTGCCACATTAAAAGATACTGCATTTGCAATTATTTCTTTGAACGAAAATTCGGTTCTGGTAGAAGGAAAGCTGTACAAAAAGAACGAGAAAATTAAGACGATTCAGACGGGGATTGACGGAGTAGCATCGACATCGGCAGATTTACTTCCGTATGGTAAATACAAACTGGAGGAGACAAAAGCACCGGAAGGTTATTTGACTAACGGAGCAAAAGCAATCGAATTTTCCATTACGGAGAATGGAAAGATTGTGGATTTAACTGATGAAAGCCATTCCATTTACAACCAGATTAAACGTGGAGATTTGGAAGGAGTAAAGATTGGAGCAGGTACACATAAGAGACTTGCAAATGTTCCTTTTAAGATTA
>ENA-OOWO01002070-OOWO01002070.1-human-gut-metagenome-genome-assembly--contig:-NODE-2070-length-12032-cov-3.980129_pt1 | contig 12032 bp, 9 predicted proteins | sample MGYA00241579_ERZ501327 | MGnify/ENA primary metagenome ERZ501327 (study PRJEB25962, sample SAMEA2042836) | human gut metagenome | biome: human gut; feature: human-associated habitat; material: faeces...
GTCCGTGTCACCGACACGGAGGGCAATGTAACGACCTCTACTTACGACATGGGTGAAATGTGAATGAAAGACCTCAAACTATAAATGTAACCATAAAATAAGAAATCACATTTGTTTAATTACGCTTTACGCTTTTACCTATATTTTATACTTTTGCTCTATAGAGCAAGAGTATAATTCTTTCAATATAATATGATTTGTGCAAAAAAAATAGTTAAATAATACTATATGTTTTTAAAATTACAGTAGTCTACGTCCTCTTCTTATTAAAAAGTTGTATATTTGAAACCAAAACAAAATAGGTTAGTGATAGTGACCTTTGTAATTTTCATTTTTGTCTAACATAAAAAATAATGAGTATGAAAATTAATTTTATTTTTTTGCTAGGATGCATGATGATTGCATTTAGTTCATGTTCTGATGATAATTTGGATTTTAAAGTCAAGAAAATGTTGGTAGAAGCATCTTCTTCAGAACAAGTCGTCTCCAATATGGCTAATGAAATGCCTATGGATAATCAATTAGAAGCAAACGAAGTGAATCAAATATTATTAAATAATTTGGTTCTTGATGGTAAGTTTATTATGCGGTCTAATCATAACAAGAAAGATTATCCTTCATTTTGGGGTGGCTCATATATCACTCCGAATGGCATGTTGACCATTTTATTCAAAGGTGACTCTTTGGAGGTTGCTAGACGAATTTCAACAATAAAATCATCAAGACTATATCGTTTTGAACGTTGTAAATATTCTTATCAGGAATTACAACAAGTTATGGAGGAGCTAGACAGACATGTAGAAAATGCAGAAGTATTTATCAAAGACAACATTTGTGGATATGGAATCTTGGATGCTCAGAACTGTGTTGAGGTAAGTCTAAAGCATAAGGATGATAATTTTATAAAGAAATTCAAAACTATATATAATCATCCTGCCATAACATTCGTTGAGTCCGGACAACTAATAGAAGAAACAGATTTGAATCCAGGTGGATACTTGACATGTTCTACAGATGGAAGCCATGGGTCTTTCGCCTTTAGAGCTAGAGAAAAAACTGGTGCCAAAAGAAATGGTATGGTAACAGCAGGGCACGTTTTAAGTGTTAACCAAAAGGTTTATGTCGCAGGTAAAGTAATAGGTACTTGCTCTGCATCTCAAAACTCAGGAAGTGTAGACGCAGCTTTTGTACCTATTGTAGACTCAGCTTTTGAACCATCAAATTTTATTGTAGGTACAGTTTACGAACTCTCTGTGGCTACAAGCCTTCCTGGAGTTGGCACTTTTGTCAATATGAGAGGTTCAACAACAGGCTCAAATGGTAAAGGTGGATATATAAAGTCAACCAATTATACTTTTACAAGTAAAGGGATAAAATATACTAATATGACAACAGCCACATATCTAAGTCAATCAGGTGATAGTGGTGGTATTATATACACATATGTGAAAAGTAGCGATACTAGATATACGGTAGGAATACATCTGGGAACGACAACAGTTAGTGGAGTCAGGGTTTTTACTAAAGCCGATCAAGCTTTAGCTGCTTTGAATGTTGAACGATATTAGGTGGAAATATGAAATTGATATTTGCATGTTTATTGTTTCTTTCTTGCTCTGTTGGTGATAAAAGTAATAGTCAAGTAACGGAAGCAAGTGCTTTAACTAGTAATGTGCAAGAGAATAAATCCGAGCAAGAGACCAAAACAGCAAAAGAGGCCAACTCTGTACAAGGAAACCTTGGCTTGGAACTCTCGCAGACGCATTTTACGAATAAACCTCAAGTTGTTACGTTGACTATAACCAACAATTCACCATGGACTTGTATCGTTGGTTATGAGTACTTTATCGAGAAGGAAAATAAAGGTTGGAAAAAGATTCCATTGAAGAATGCTGCCTTTATAGAGATAGGTCTTGGCATCCGACCAAACACTGCCAGAAAATTTCAAATTGATCTGGGCAATGTACGTCAGAAATATACGAAAGGGACATATCGCATTGGGAAGAAAATGAGAATAGAGACAACAGAAGGCTACAGAGATACAACGGGTTACTGCTCGTTCAACGTCTTATAATTAAGGCCACTTTGCGCACTAAAAGGTGTGTGAAGTGGCATTGTTGTTTATGAAACTATTGTAAAGAAGTTTTCTCAGGATTAAAATATAATAATTCTTGTGGAACGATAGAATATAGAGGGGAGAAATATACTATAACTCACTCTAAATTGGACTTTGATTGAAAATCAAGAAGTTGGTCGTTTGCCTAGTAACAATATGGAAACGAGCGACCTTCTGCTCGTTTCTGTATTTTGCAATATGCAAAGAACGCCTCAATTCGGGGGCAAAGATACGATATTTTTCTAAATATCCAATGATTTACAAGAGGAATTTTATGGAAATTAGAACTTTTGCGTAAAATCTGATGCTTACCAACACAATATGCATCCAAAAACAAACAGCAGGTATTCGGATATAGTTTATCCGAATACCTGTTGCCATAACGTTTTATTGCTGAAGATGATTCTGACATCGGCTTTCATGTACTGTTGCAATATTGGGGTATTTTGTCCCTGTGTGCTCACAGTGGCTGTAGCCATAAAATAGTTGCCATCTTCCCTATGTATGAGTTTGGCATTATGGCTTATGATGTTGCAGTTATAAGAAGCATCGTCGTTGCCCTCGAAAGATACATGAGCCGTCCTTGGCTCATCGAAAAGATACAAATACTTGTATGGTACAAACACCTGCATCGTTCTTTGATTGACGACCTCACCATTAGCCTCTATGGATATAGGATAAGGTATCTTGTAGAAAGCAACTGCGAGGGCGAGGACTATGATCGTAATGACAACCGTTCCCAAACTGACGAGACGAGGAGGAACCTTGCCTATCACGTTCCTCACCTTCTCGCTTCTCAACTCGATATTTTCTGATTCTCTTTCTTTCTGTTCCATATCAAAAGTATTTTTAGTTTCCCAATTCCAACTGATTCTTCACAAGGTTATAGTATGCCCCTCGCTTGGCGGTCAAAGACTCATGATTGCCTTCCTCAACCACTTTGCCATGGTCGATGACCACGATTTGGTCGGCATTCTTCACTGTGCTTAGGCGATGAGCTACAATCACAACAGTCTTACCCTTATAGAACTTATCCAAGTTCTCAACGATGCTCCTCTCGTTGTTGGCATCTAGCGAGTTGGTTGCCTCGTCAAGGAAGATGTAGTCAGGATTCTTATATACCGCCCTCGCTATCAAGATGCGTTGTTTCTGTCCCTGGCTCAGTCCCACGCCATCACGTCCAATCTTGGTGTTGAACTTCAGAGGCAAAGCCATCACATAGTCCTTGATACAAGCTATCTCGGCTGCTTTTAGCAACCGTTCCTTGTCTATGTCACCATCATCAACAGCAATGTTACGTGCGATACTCTCCGAGAAGATGACACCTTCCTGCATGACAACACCACATTGTCTGCGCCACCATTTCTTGTTGAGCTTGTTGATGTCAGTATTGCCTATGTTGATTTGTCCTTCCAAGACAGGATAGTAACCAAGCATCAAACGGATGAGGGTGGTCTTTCCACTGCCAGATGCGCCAACGATGGCTGTTACCTTACCTTGCGGAATGTGAATGCTCACATCGTCTATGGTTTTGCGCAAGGCATGTGGGTCGTACTTGAACATGATGTTCTTGATGTCAATGCCCTCATTCTTATCTTCAATAGAAGTTAGCAAGCCTTCCTTTCCGTTCTCATCATCCATCTGGTGAATCTCGTTGATTCGCTCCAAGCTAATCTTCACATCTTGCAGAGAATAAAAGAAGTTCATCAGTTGCTCCACTGGTGAGTTGAGCTGTCCGATGATGTATTGTACGGCAAGCATCATACCGAGTGTCATTTGTCCATGAATCACGGCAGTTGCAGCCACTACCGTGATGATGATGTTCTTCACCTCATTGATGAAGATGCTTCCTGCCTCCTGAGTTTGTTGGAGCTTGAGCGATTTCATCTGCACACCGAACAAGTCTGCTTGCGTGTCCTCCCATTCCCATCTTCTACGCTGCTCACAATCCTGCAACTTGATTTCCTGCATGGAGGTAATAAACTCATAAGTTTTGTTATTGTTGATGGCTTGCTGCTCAAACAGTTCGTAATCAAGCACCTTTCTTCGCTTCAAGAACAAGGTCATCCATGCGCCATAGAGGATGCTTCCCAACAAGAAGATGGCAAACACCAACTTGTTATAAAAGAACAGCACCACCGAGAACACCAAGAAGGTAAGTATGGCAAAGGTAATATTGAGTGTCTGCTGCGTGAGGAAGTTGTTCACACGGCTATGGTCGTTCATTCTCTGAATCAAGTCGCCCATGAGCTTCGTATCAAAGAAAGACATCGGCAACTTCAAGAGCTTGATAAAGAAGTCGCTAACCAATGATATGTTGATGCGCAAGGATATGTGTAGCAACAACCATCTGCGGATAAAGTCTATAGCCGTTCTGCTGATTGTAAGCATCAACTGTCCCAACAGAATAAGCCAAACAAAGCCAATATCTTGATTCTTGATGCCGACATCCACGATGGACTGAGTGAGGAACGGCAGGACAAGCTGCAAGAGGCTCCCGACTATCAAGCCCAAGATGATTTGCCCGAAGTACTTGCGATATTTCTTCACATACCCAAAGAGAAACCGAAAAGATCTTTTTTCTTTGACATTCTCTTCGCACTCCATATTATAGGTAAAGAATGCAGGAGTTGTTTCCAGAAACATAGCAATGCCCTTGTCTTCACCATTGGAACTGGTGCTTATCCAATGTTGCTTGAACTCATTTAAGCTATAAGTTACCATTCCTTTTCCAGGGTCAGCCACATAGAATTTCTTTTTCCTTTTAACCTTATATAGGACAACGAAATGATTTTGATTCCAATAAAGGATGCATGGTAGTGGTTCATTACTTAGCATATCAGTAGTTGCTCTCGCACATACAGTATGCAGCCCAAGAGTATTTGCAGCCTCATTGATACCTAGCAGAGAAACCCCTTCAGTTGTGGCAAAACAAAGTTTCGACAGAGAGTCCACCGTATACTCTCTGCCTAAATATTTACATATCATTTGCAAGCAAGCTACGCCACATTGCATGGAGTCATGTTGCTTATAAAACAGAAGACTCATTTCTCAATATATGATACAAGGTAACATTTATAAATGCAGCTTTTCTTATTCGGCTAGATGTTCATTGGAAACATTTATCCTATAAGACACTATCTGACAACCTCAATTGGTTAGAATCTTACTTTCCAAATATGCCATATATTATTTGTCCCACAGGTAGTCCTATTCCTATTTTCTTCTTTCCATGTCCTACATTTATGAATGGCGTAACAATTGGTTCCATTTCATAATGGTTTTTGGGTCCCATTCGTTCAACGACTTGTCCTCCCATCTGTATTCCAAAATGCTCTGATGGGTTATAGTTAATATAACCGCCAAACCTAGAAACCTCATAATAGCCAAGCATAGAGGGTGTCATAAAATCCCCATTTGGCATTAATGGCATGACGTTATTACCATAGTAATATGCAAATGCTGTAAATGAAAACGGAGACGAAAGTTGATAAGTTAATTGCCCGAAGATACCTAACTGTCTAAGCAAACCGTTATAATAACCATATTTGTTTACTATACCAGAAACTTGAAAATGTAGTTTTTCTTTTCTGAAAGAAAATCCTAACACCCCCTCTTCTTTATTCATCATACCAGGATATGCAGTAACTGCAACCATCCCTGACAATGTCATGTCATGACCTTGATATATTATTCCCTGTTCGGCAGACGAACTACTATATATAGGGATTCTACAATAAGATAATAATACTAATGGATGAATTGGGGCTATGGACCACAACTTTGGACTATAGGTATTAATACTATAATTGTTATAGAGACTATCTATCTGTTCATTATGGAATTCTTGAGTAGGAATATTATTCTCTCGCATCAAAATGATTTTTCTATCTTCCGACTGTGCATGACAACTAATTGCCATAAAAAAAGTAAAAATAATTTCTAGATATCTCATAATTAAACGATTTACATGTGAAAAATATTCTATTTGCCCGTTCCAAAGCGTGATGTGTCAATGCTATAATCCTTAGGCTTAAAGCCATTGAAACGCCAAATAAAAGTCAGCTTAAGATTACTAGTCATATCAAATACCTTCATTTTGTAATCTTGCCCTTTGTCGTTTATGGTCATTGTTGGTGACCACTGATTAAATATATCATCGACTTTCAAATCAAGTTCACAGCAAAGCTTTCTACCGAATAGCCATTTAGCTCCCGCATCAGCCTTCCACATACTTGACATGTTTGCAATCCCTTGTAATGAAGGTGATATGTATGAAAAATCTACGCTCAATGAAATGGGACTATTTTTGCTAAATTTTAAAGAACTATTAAACTTGCCATAGAAAATCCATTTATCGTTATCGAAACTTATATCATGGAAATGGCTTGCTTTTTCTCTCTGATTAAAAATATTGGCAGTGGTTGTTACCTTCCAAACATCCCCAATATTGAATGGGCTGTGTAAATTGATACCTACCAAACGTTTGTAATTCATGTTTATAGTCTGGTAGATTAGTCTCTGCGTATTCGGAGACTGGTATGGCAACCAAACTGTTGCTTTGTCATCATATTGGAAATACAGCGTAGCTACATATTTCTGTTTAAAAATGTAATTAAACTGTGTAGAATAGTTGACATATGGCAGGAGAGATGTATTTCCTATGGACACAATATAATTGTTTATATAATTTGTTCCACCATGAAGTTCCCAATATAATGGATATATACGTTGTGAACTAAGATTGACTTGGAATATACTTTTGGGATTCTTGTAATATGTAACACCAAGTTGCGGAATAAAGCTCCAGTTGTTCTGATAATTATTGTGGCAAAATTCACCTTTGCTCGAAATATTGAATGACAGTCCCCAATCAAAAGAACGCTCTGTGCCAACATATACACTGACTACATCTTCATTTAGTGTGTTCTTGAATTTACCCATTTCTACAGATTGATATACCTGTAAACTATGGTCAATTGAGCGCTGGTATTCAACGCCATAATTTAGTTTCCATTTTTTCAACAGATGCTCTTGGTCCACATAAAGATGAAAGCGATTAATAATCTGACGATTTGTCGAATTTAACAAGTCTGTAAAATTTTGAGAAAGGAATTGTTCCCTATTTTCATTATAATAGGTATAATCACCTCCGACTGTCATACCAATAGGAGTTTCGTATCTTAATGCTATGTTGTGATAATTTATTGGTGACTCAAAATTATAGTTATTATTAAAGCGACCAAGGGAGCCTACATATAAACTTCTTATTTTTGAATCAGATACAATTTGCCCATTATAGGTCAATTTTAATGATTTCCACCCCATTGATGTGTATATAGTATTCGCCCAGTTATTTCCAATTCGGTGCATATCATCTTCTATCATTGTATATGTTCCGTTAAGTAGATGGTTAGAAAATGTATGTTCGTGTCCCCAAGATTTAGTTCTTGACAGACCATAATTAAGGTCAAATGTCCAATCCTTAATGGCATATGTAGCAGACAAAGCTCCACCATAAGAACAATAATGAGCCTGATTATAACCTGTGCGAAGTTGCCCTTGTAATCCATCAAGCGGCTTTGGTGAATTTAAAACAACATTAATAACTGCTCCATTGACATGATACTTTGCAGGAGCAGAATACATAATTTCAACATTCTTTAAACGGTCAACAGGTGTTGTATAGAGCAACTGATAAAGATTTTGCAATGGCATATTTGTCAATTCTCCGTTAACAATAATTGTGACATTAGACGCTCCTGTCAGCCAAATCATGCCATTATTATTTGTGACACCAGGCGTATATCCAAGAGCCTCCAATATATTGCTTACAGGTTTATCTTTGACAATTTCAGTTAAGTTCACAACTAAAATGCCATTTTCATCTTTTATATGAGGCTTATTGCTTTTGATGATAATCTCATTAAGTTGTTGAGTTGGTATTGTATCACAGTTGTTACTTGCACACATTTTAATACCAACAAAAACTAATATTAAAAGAAATAACAAACGAAGATGTTTCATATTACCATTTAAATAGATACAAGAATAGCCCTGTCATAACTTTAAACTGCAGTGAGTCTAATATGCAAAATGGCCGAGACTATTCTTGTCGTTTTGTTTAACCATTCTTATACCTTTTTTAAATATAGAAAGAACCGTGTACCCCGGGTTCCCCTTTGTAAGGTGCAGGAGCAACAATACTATGCTTATTAGTTTGGATATCATTGGTGAATGGCTTAACGGTCTGTCCACCTTTAAGTGAAGCAGCTTCTTGGGCAAGAATATCCAACTCCTGCACCGAAATTTTCTTAATTTCTTTCATACCTAAATTATTTTATTCGTATTTATTATGCTTACGCATTCTTCTCTGAAAATGCTATAATATAGAAGCCCTTGACTATATAGGGCAGTTATTGTATCTTTAATATCTGTTTCCGAAGTTGCTTTAAAATGTTCTAAAATTTCTGTTAATGACCGAACTTTTTCATTACAAAATATCAATATTTTCCAATGAATACCGTTCCTTTCAAAAGATAAAGTATTAACCTCTATGTTATCTCGTCTCTCTTGATAAATTATTGTATTATTTGATAACACAATCAACTTGTATGAGAAGGTATGCACATCAAAAAAATGGTCTGTTGCAACAAAATTATTCCAAAGTGGATTTTGATATTTCCTTACCAATTGATAGATTTTAAATTCATCGTCATGACGAACATACCCCTTAGGTAGTCGTTCCATTACAGGGTCATAATACATTTCGTTCGTCTTTTCGTTTAAACATATTTCCTTATAATAGCGTGACATTTCATTAACAGCTAGCATAGACACATTATGTTTGATGTTGCCTACACTTTTATAAAACCTCATAAAATACAGATTATCAATACTTTCTAGTATATCTGCATCTGTTTCGTCTAATAAACCTCTTAGTACATTTAATCCTACTACGTTAATGTCATACTCAATTGCCCATTTAATGAACAAAAGATTGCTAGCAAAACTATTTTTCTTGTTAATCTTTACAAGTATATTGTCACTGACGGATTCGTATCCTATTTGAACATAAACGAAACCAGCCAAGGCCATTTCTTTTACTTCAGTCTTGGAAATGCCTCTTGTAATAATTTCCGCCAAATTAATCTTAAAATTAGGATAATCTTGCTTTAAACCAGATAACAAGGTTAATAGGTTATGAAAACGAGAATAATCATTGCCAATAACATCATTATCAAGAAATGAAAAATTGAACACATTATATTTGGATATCAAAAAACGAATTTCGCTTATGATATCTTCTGGCGATTTTACTCGATAACGATAACCTTGATTCAAGAAACAAAATTTGCATCTATTCCAATGACATCCACGACTGCTTTCAATTGTTAAATTTATTTTATCCCTCGTTCCCTTATATACATTGAAATAATCATCGAAATCACTATTGAAGCAGTCATTTAGTGAAGGATAACTCTCAATACGTTGAAGTGACAATTCGATATTGTTATTTTTTACACGATATGCCATATGAGGAACAATCGCAGGATTATCCAAATTAAATGCCAATTTCACAAGACTAATTTCTCCTTCTCCCCATAATGCAAAATCAAATTGAGGAAAATTTTGGAGAAAAGCTTTTGCCAGATTTGGATTACCAATTCCTCCAATAGCAATCTTACAGTTTGGGTAAAGAATCTTTATTTCTTTTGCTAAAATAGAAGCAGGAATCCATTGAAAAAGATTCATAGAAAATCCCATCATAAAAGGAGTCTCTTGTAACTCAGAGCTTAAGACTTCCTTAATACGATTTTTCAATAATGACACAGCATCCCTTATATGCTTTTTAAAATCAAAAGAAGAACTAAAATAGTGTGGATTTAATGATTTTAAAATAATCTCTTGTTTTAACAAAGCATCTTTGTCATTTTTCTCTATTGCGATGTAGGCATAAAATACCCCTAAATAATCAACTTCTGATATTTTGTCCATTGAAGACTCTCGCAAATAAAATCTTATAATATCCTCAAAGAGAATATTCCAATATAAGATTTTACAATTAAAGCCAGCTTTTTGTAATGCACCTTTCAGTACAGTCATGGCCGGTGAAGGCATGTCTGTACTAGCAGGAGGAAGCCAATTCAATACAATTTTTTTATTCATAATGCTATTGTTATTAACAAACAAATTAATGCCTATCATTTTACTAAAGTCTTTTTCCTATATGTTGCAATCTTTTAAAAAATGAACAACTATTACTTAAAGACTATTTTATAATGCAAATATAAATATTTTTTCAGAGTTATCACATATTTTTTATGTTAAAGATTAATAAACATGCATATAAAAGGTGTTTTTCTAGAAATAGGCATAGAGAATGCTATTGCCTATTTCTATTATAAATTGTAGGTAGCTATTTCAATTTAATCTTTATTTTAGTAATGTTCAAAAAATAACTTGCGCAGAAAATTAACGATAGTAGTGTGCTATTCCTAAGAGTGTACGATAAAAATTGCACAAGATATTTTTTACATGTTACTTAGTGAAATCCTCGTAGGTTTTTATAAACAACGCTGTCTTTATATGTACCCATTTTTACCATTTCATAGTGACGAAGGATAGAATCCTCATAAAGAGCCACTCGATTTCGAACATCGTCAATAACATTTTCATCACGTTGCACAGAGAAATGCTTTTCTATGTAGCGAATATTCGGGTCGTCAGACGGCAATACCATTCGCAATGCTCGATACTTCAAGTCTGCCTCTTCCCAATCTTGATGCTCTCGCCATTGGGTGAGATTTCCCCAAATGGAGATAACGAGAGATAAAGCCAAGCTAACGATGAAAAAAAGAACAGACTTGGAGGTAGGCTCAAAGCGGTGGGTGACAATCTTCTTCTGAGATGCATTGCTTATGTTGTCAAGTCGCTCTTGCAAGTCTTTTGATGCTGCATCTTGCTTTTGCTTCAACTGCTTAACTGCATCAAACAATATTTTGCCTCGCTGTTCTCCGTTACTTGCTTCTTTTTTGGTAAGTTCGATATAGATACATATTGCCTCTCTTAATCTTGCCAATTTGTCAATAGCCTCCCCTTCTTTTACAGCCATAGCAAGGATTGCTTTTTCAAGCTTGCTTATATTAACACTTACAGAGACTGGAGTGCTTTCCGCCTCTGTATTCTTTGGTGAGGCAGAAAGTTCATCGACTTTCTGCTCCAATCTCTCAACTGTGCCGTAGATGGCTTCCAATAGTTCTTCTTTCATTGTATATTACTTTTGTTGTTTGAATGGTTTGTAACTTGCATCAAAGGCTAAAGCCTCTTCTGCGTTTCTTCTTTTTCTTCTTGACTGATTCATCCTCTGGGAATGGCTCAAAGGTCTGAGCATTGGCTGGAGCAAAAAGTCCAATGGAAGAAATACCGTCCCAAGGGTCCTGGCTGCTCTCCGATATGGATGGCACCTGCTCATTCTTGCGACAGCCCTGCTCATATTGCTGAGCAGAGCTGGCTCTTGCTGATAAAAGATTCTCCGTTCCCTCAAATCTCGCATTCAGCTTGCCAAAGCTATAGCCTCGGCTAATTTGCGTACCCTTGAAACTATATCCGTCCTTGCAGAATCGGATGCCTTGCACCTTGGTTCGCTCCTTGTCCTTATAGACAAACTCCAAGAGAACACCTCGCTTTGCAAGCTCATTCTTGAACTTTTGCCAACTACCTGCGGTTTTCAAGGCACCTTTAACGGCATTGTGAATCTCGTATTTTGCACGCTCCGCATTGCGCAATTTGCGAGTATTAGTATTGCTCTTGTCCGTTCCGTAAGTAAGTCCATATTTGGATTTAAGAGCCTTGGTCACCTGCTCATTACGCCTGTAATCATTCCTGTCTGATATGAGCTTGCCCTCGTTATTGA
>ENA-OOWO01002074-OOWO01002074.1-human-gut-metagenome-genome-assembly--contig:-NODE-2074-length-12016-cov-6.715910_pt1 | contig 12016 bp, 10 predicted proteins | sample MGYA00241579_ERZ501327 | MGnify/ENA primary metagenome ERZ501327 (study PRJEB25962, sample SAMEA2042836) | human gut metagenome | biome: human gut; feature: human-associated habitat; material: faeces...
GGTTTTATTGTTTAACTTTTAATTTTTCGGTAAAAATTTACCGAAGTATTGTTATAAGATTGCAACATCTTAAACTAATATGGGAAAAATAAATCCTCCTCATTTAAATTAAGGTGGCTTTATAGATGAATTAATAGAGTATCTAGATTATTTTATTATGAGGAAAAATGAACATATATCATATTTAAATAATGAATATCCTTCTGTTAGGATAATGAATGTTTGTGGAAAAATATTTGCCTGCAATTGAAAAAATATATCATGTTATTAAATAGAGATGAGCTATATGAGAAACTAGAAACTGCTATACTTAATCTTCCAAAGAGAACTTTTTTAAATTATCGTGAACCATTAAATATTAGATTGTATGAAAAAGATTAAGACTTTAGAAAAAATTCGTTTGTCTGACAAGACAATAAAAAAATGAAGGAACAGGCTTCTTCCCTCCTTCATGCTTTTATGAGACAACAGGTCCAGAAGGATGCCTTTTCCCTGATCCTAATATGAATTATGGCAGTGGTTCCCCACTTCCACCGAGTTGTACATGTGGGTGCTCTGGTTGTATTTGGGATGATGATGGTACTGGCTTTTCTCTTGGCATGAATATGAATAAAATCGGATAAATTATGAAAAAGACATGGTTGATATGCTTGGTTCTGGCTTCGTTTGTATGCGGATGTCAGAGTAAGAAGGAAAGTAATGCTGTCCTTTTTGAGAAATTCTTAGATAAGAATGTTGCGTCATTCGCCAAGGTCATGGCAGAAAGCGGAGTCGATACAATACAGGCCAAAAAGTATTGCAGATGTGTGTTTACCCAGCTGTATGGCATTGACTCTACATTCTTCAAACTTCCTAACGATAGTATCAATAGCCTAATCGATAAACATAGTCTATTGATAGAAGAGAAATGTGGAAATCTGAAGAAATGATTATCACTATTATTCCGCTCTACAGTCGGAAATCGGTTTCTCTCGTCATCCTTTCATTATCCGTTGAAACGTCCTGTTGATGGGGGGGGGGGCCGGTAGTGAATAGGGACCCTACATTGTCCCCTCAGTCTCCTTTCAGCCTCCTTTCATTCGTAATACTTTTGGGGGCGTGACACAAATACTGAAGGCAGATTTGAAAGGACGTGATAAGCCTGGCTGAAAGGAGGATGAAAGGGTATCCTTACATTATTAACCGTCTGATTATATGAATGTTTTGATTAAAATGTAAGGATGAACGGAGAACGAGAATAACTGACTTGGTGAGGGGGAGTGATGCAATCTACCCTTACACAAAAAGATGCCGAGCTTTGCTTAAAACCTCAAGGCCTTTTGGCAACGCGTATATACGCATCGGGTCACGCGTATATTCGCGTTGGGCTACACGTACGTACGCATCGGGTCACGCGTACGTACGCGTAAGCCTATACATATATATGGATATCCGATGGTGTGAAATATAAGGAATCTATTGTTAACTTCTTAAATACTGTTCTCATGAAGACATTTTTAAATTATTTATTTGTGTTATGTCCGTCCATTGTCATATATGGGTGCAGTAATGACGACAAAGATATGGTAATTTGTCCATATCCTTCCTTTGAATGTGAAAATGCAAAAGGAGATTTGATATATGACACAGAAAATAAACAATAGGAAATTCATCTTGCGCCTGATGGTGAAACTCTTATTTCTTCAATAGAAGACCACGGCTCTCATGTTTGGGGACCGCTATCGACTCAATTGGCCGTTACGGTCACGGGAAATGGAAATGGCAGCTTCTTCATGTTCGGTTTGAATTTTCTTCGCATAACTTCCATTACAGGAATTACCTGTATATTTCTCGCTACAGAATTCTTTTCATAGCCTAAATGGGCATCCATTTTACCTTCAAGCATTTTCTCCAATACCTGGGCATGTAGTTGCTTCAGGAAATTGCTTACATCGTTCTGTCTTAAACCGGCTAAGGAACTCCTTGCTTAATACCTCATCAGGCACTGCTTGATTCTTTGCTTTCATAATTTTCTTCATTTTGCAAATCTATAAAATAAAAAATACGGAACTCAAGCTGAATCCCGTATTTCACATTTACACAAAATATTTTATAGTGCCAAAAAAGGATTGAATACTAAAAAAATCACTTTTTCAGCATCCTCGCTCATTACGACACACCTTCTTTATACCTCTATCTTGAAAAAATTATCTCGGAGACATATTATTCTCCATACATACGTGCACGCATTTCCTTAATATGATCCGAAGTGATGTATTCATCATATTCCATCATCTTATCGATAATACCGTTCGGAGTTAATTCAATGATACGGTTGGCAACCGTTTCGATAAATTCATGGTCATGAGAAGCGAACAATATATTTCCTTTATAACTCTTCAAGTTATTATTGAAAGCTTGAATAGACTCCAAGTCCAAGTGGTTGGTAGGTGTATCAAGAATCAGACAGTTGGCATTGCGCAACTGCATACGGGCAATCATACAACGCATCTTCTCGCCTCCAGAAAGAACATTCACTTTTTTCAGCACTTCTTCACCCGAGAACAACATACGCCCTAAGAAACCTTTCATATAGACTTCGTTTCCTTCACCAAACTGACTTAACCAATCTACCAGATTTAAATCGCATTCAAAAAAATCAGTATTATCCAACGGCAAATAAGCAGTGGTTATTGTTACTCCCCAGTCGAATTTACCGGCTTGCGGCTTACGGTTTCCATTAATGATTTCAAAAAGAGCAGTCATGGCACGAGGGTCACGGCTCAAGAATACAATCTTATCCCCTTTTTCAACATTAAAGTTCACGTCATTAAACAAGACCACTCCATCTTCTGTCTCGGCACGCAACCCCGACACTTCTAGAATTTGGTTTCCCGGTTCACGGTCGGGAGTAAAGATAATACCCGGATATTTACGAGAAGACGGTTTAATTTCTTCTACATTCAGTTTCTCCAACATCTTCTTGCGACTGGTAGTCTGTTTACTCTTTGCCACATTCGCACTAAAACGACGGATAAACTCTTCCAATTCCTTTTTCTTCTCTTCAGCTTTTGCCTTTTGGTTCTGCTGCTGACGAAGTGCCAACTGACTGGACTCGTACCAGAAACTATAATTACCGGCAAACATATTCACTTTGCCAAAGTCAATATCAACCGTATGTGTACAAACAGAGTCAAGGAAGTGACGGTCATGACTCACCACCAATACGGTATGCTCAAAGTTGGACAAATATTCTTCCAGCCATGTCACTGTGTCCATATCCAAATCATTGGTCGGCTCATCAAGCAACAAGTTATCCGGATTTCCGTAAAGAGCCTGTGCCAACATAACACGCACCTTTTCTTTACCACTCAAGTCACCCATCTTCATATAATGCTTGTCCTCCTTGATACCAAGTCCGCTCAACAGCATAGCCGCATCGCTTTCGGCATTCCAGCCATCCAATTCAGCAAATTTCTCTTCCAACTCGGATACCTTCAAACCATCCTCATCCGTAAAATCGGTCTTGGCATACAGTTCTTCGCGCTGCTTCATAATATCCCATAATACTGTATGCCCCATCATAACCGTGTCCATTACAGTATATTCATCAAATTTGAAGTGGTCCTGACTCAATACGGACAGGCGTTCCCCCGGCCCCAGTGTCACAGACCCTTTAGTCGGTTCCAGTTCACCTGAAATTGCTTTCAGAAAAGTAGATTTTCCGGCACCGTTTGCACCGATTACTCCATAAATATTGCCATTGGTGAACTTCATATTCACATCATTATACAATACTCTTTTACCAAATTGAATGGCTAAGTTTGAAACTGTAATCATCCTTATATACCTTAGTTTATATATTATTTCGATTTTTGAAAGTGCAAAGGTAGGCATTTTAATTCAGAAAAGTATGCCAGTGTGACATATTTTCCCTACTTTTGCAAAATATTTGAGACAGGGAAACAACTAGGCACGAAATTTGTTAGCAATAAATTAACCTAAAAACCCTGACTGATTATGAGTAAGAATAAGAAAAACAAAAAGTTTAATAAGAATATGAACCCAACAGAGAAAAACCAACCTCAGGATGAGGAAGTTTTGAAAAACCAAGAAAAGACAGAAGAAGCTGCTCTTGACGAAGAGACTCAGAAGGAAGCAGCAGAAGAGCTATCTGCCGAAGAAAAGGTAAATAAGGATTTGGCTGACGCTCAAAAGACCATAGAAGAACAACATGATAAGTATTTACGTCTTTCTGCCGAGTTCGATAATTACCGCAAGCGTACCATGAAGGAAAAAGCAGAGTTAATTAAAAACGGTGGTGAAAAAACAATCTCTGCCATCCTGCCTATTCTAGATGATTTGGAACGCGCTTTGAATATTTCAGAGACCTCGGACGATGTAAAAGCAATGCGCGAAGGTATCGAACTGATTTATAACAAATTCTTAAAGGTATTAAATCAGGAAGGACTTCAGAAGATAGAAACTGACGGCAAAGATTTTGATACCGATTACCATGAAGCCATTGCATTGGTTCCCGCACCATCTGAAGAACAAAAAGGAAAAATTCTGGACTGTGTTCAAACAGGCTATAAGCTGAATGATAAAGTAATCCGCCACGCCAAAGTTGTAGTGGCTCAATAAAATAGTATCATAAAACAACATGGCAAAAAGAGACTATTACGAAGTGCTGGAAGTGGACAAGACAGCCACTATTGATGTTATAAAGAAAGCATACCGCAAGAAAGCGATACAATATCATCCTGATAAAAATCCGGGAGATAAAGAAGCTGAAGAGAAATTCAAAGAAGCAGCCGAAGCATACGATGTGCTAAGCAATCCCGACAAACGTGCCCGCTACGACCAGTTCGGTCACGCCGGTATGAGTGGAGCTGCCGGTGGCGGTTTTGAAGGATTCGGACAAGGTATGTCTATGGACGATATTTTCTCTATGTTCGGCGATATATTCGGAGGACGTAGTGGAGGTTTCGGAGGATTCAGTGGTTTCGGTGGAGGCGGACGTGCCTCTCAACGCAAATTCCGTGGTTCGGACTTACGTGTTAAGGTCAAACTGAGCTTAAAAGAAATTTCTACGGGAGTAGAAAAAAAATTCAAACTGAAGAAATATGTAGCATGTGATCACTGCCACGGCTCAGGCGCCGAAGGTGAAGGAGGTACGGAAACTTGTCCTACATGTCATGGAACAGGTAGCGTGACACGTACTCAACAAAGTATCTTTGGTATGGTGCAATCACAAAGTGTATGCCCCCAATGTAACGGTGAAGGTAAAATCATCAAAAACAAATGCAAGGTTTGTTCGGGTGAAGGCATCGTATATGGCGAAGAAGTGGTGGAAGTTAAAATTCCTGCCGGAGTAGCCGAAGGTATGCAACTGACAGTAAACGGAAAAGGTAACGCCGGAAAGCACAACGGAGTACCGGGTGACTTACTTGTTGTCATTGAAGAAGAATCACATCCCGACCTGATTCGTGATGAAAATGATTTGATATACAACCTTCTATTGAGTATTCCTACAGCTGCATTGGGTGGAACTGTAGAAATTCCGACTATCGACAGTAAAGTAAAAGTAAAAATTGAAGCAGGAACTCAACCAGGCAAAGTGCTACGATTACGAGGTAAAGGATTGCCAAATGTAAACAGCTATGGATATAGTACAGGTACCGGCGATTTATTGGTTAATGTCAGTGTATACGTACCCGAAACACTGAACAAAGAAGAAAAGCAAATAATGGAGAAGATGCAGGAATCTGACAACTTCAAACCTAACCTGAGCATCAAGGAAAAGATATTCAAAAAGTTTAAAAACTTCTTTGATTAACTATCTCATAGCCGTTGTGCTATGACCAAAAAGTTACTTTCATCCACTATAGAGAAAATGTTTTCATCTTTACAGTGGATGAAAGTGTATTTTACCTCTTATATCTGCCCATTTTTATCATATACTATCACAACGGACAATAACTTTTACGATTATGACTTACGAAGAAACACTGGATTATTTATATAATAGTGCCCCCCTCTTCCAACACATAGGAAAGGATGCCTATAAAGAAGGATTGGAAAACACTTATCTTTTAGATGAATATTTCGAACATCCTCATCGCAAATTCCATACCATCCATATAGCCGGCACCAATGGAAAAGGTTCATGCTCACACACATTAGCAGCAATTCTACAATCTGCAGGATATAAAACAGGCCTCTATACATCTCCCCACCTAATTGATTTTCGTGAACGAATCCGCATCAACGGAACTCCGGTTTCTCAAAAGTTCGTAATTGACTTCGTTGAAAAGCACCGTACCTTCTTCGAACCGCTGCACCCCTCTTTCTTTGAGCTTACCACCGCTATGGCTTTCCATTATTTTGCTACTCAACAAGTGGATGTAGCCATTATTGAAGTGGGACTGGGCGGACGCTTGGACTGCACCAATATTATTCATCCCGATCTCTGTCTCATTACCAATATCAGTTTTGACCATATACAGTTTCTCGGTAATACGCTGGCAAAAATTGCCGGAGAAAAAGCCGGTATTATCAAAGAAAACACACCGATCATTATTGGTGAAACAACTCCCGAAACCAAACCTGTATTTATTGAACGCGCACAGAGTGTTCACGCCCCTATCCTATTTGCCGAAGAAGAACATCTCTTACAAAGTTCTTCTGTCAACGAAACCGGTGAACGAATTTATCAAACAACAGACTTCGCCGAACTAAAAGGAGAATTGGGAGGACTTTGCCAACTTAAAAACACCAACACACTGCTTTCTTCCATTCGCCAACTAAAAAAGATAGGCTACCACCTCACCGAAGAAAATGTGCGCGAAGGCTTTGCCCATGTTTCAAAACTGACAGGACTGATGGGACGTTGGCAGAAATTGGAAGAACACCCTGCATTGGTATGCGACACCGGACACAATGTAGGAGGCATTTCCTACATTGTGGAACAACTGAAACATCAAAAATATGACCGCCTGCACATTGTAATGGGCATGGTGAATGACAAAGACATCAGCGGAGTGCTTAGCATGATGCCCAAAGATGCCATTTATTATTTTACCCGTGCCGATGTAAAACGCGCCCTGCCGGAAAATGAGTTGCAAGCGTTAGCACAACAAGTCGGTTTGCAAGGTCAGAGTTACCCCAATGTTAAAGCAGCAGTTGAAGCAGCAAAACAACATTCCAGTGAAAAAGATTTTATTTTTGTCGGCGGAAGCAGCTTTATCGTAGCTGATTTATTAAAATTTCACGTTTAGCAAGTTCACTTTTCCACAAAAAGTTTGGGAATACCGAAGAAAATCTTTTTATTTGCAATAGTTTTGTACTTACTATAAAAAGATTTTCAATAATATGATAAACACATCAACTTCCGATGAGAATTTGTGCGGTCTGAAACGGACCGACTTTCAAAAAACAGTAGATGGGAAACAAACAGACCTTTTCATACTAAAGAATGAAAATGGAGTTGAAATAGCTGTCACTAATTACGGTGGTGCTGTCTTAGCTATAATGGCTCCCGATAAAAACGGCAAATTTGCTAATGTCATCCAAGGACATGATAGTATAGACCATGTAATCAACAGTCATGAACCTTTTTTGAGCACGTTAATAGGACGCTACGGTAATCGTATCGCAAACGGAAAATTTCTTTTAGATGGGCAGGAATACTCACTGACAATCAATAACGGACCAAACTCACTACACGGTGGACCAACCGGTTTCCACGCACGTGTTTGGGATGCCGAACAAGTAACTCCGCAAAGTTTGAAGCTACATTATTTATCGGCTGATGGCGAAGAAGGCTTTCCCGGAAATTTGGATGTAACAGTAGTTTATACACTGAGTAATCAAAATGAATTCATCATAACCTACTCAGCAGTAACAGATAAAACAACATTAGTCAATCTCACTCACCACGGTTTTTTCAGTCTTTCAGGTATTGCCAATCCTACAGCAAGCGTTGAAAACAACATCGTAACTATTAATGCAGACTTTTACACTCCAATGGATAATGTATCTATCCCCACCGGCGAGATAGCCAAAGTAGAAGGTACACCGATGGATTTTCGTACTCCTCATGCTGTGGGTAGCCGCATCAATGACAAATTTGAACAACTAGAGTTTGGTGCCGGCTATGATCATTGCTATGTACTCAATAAACGCGAACAAGGAACCCTTAGCTTTGCTGCTAAATGTGTTGAACCTGAAAGCGGACGCAGCATGGAGGTTTACACCACTGAACCGGGTGTCCAAGTATATACAGCCAATTGGCACAATGGCTTTGAAGGCGCTCACGGTGCCACTTTCCCTGCCAGAAGCGCTATCTGCTTTGAAGCACAACATTTCCCTGATACTCCGAATAAAGGTCATTTCCCTTCTTGTGTATTAAAACCGGAAGAAGTATACCAACAGATAACCATCTACAAATTCGGCGTAGAAAAATAAGCAAAACAATTTTAAAATAAACATAAAGAACGATTTAACAATGGCTCAAAAAACAAAACAATGGGGTGCTATCATCATCATGATTGCCCTTTTTGCAATGATTGCCTTCGTGACCAACCTGTGTACACCCATGGCAACAATTATCAAAAACCAAGGACCAATTTCAAATGTGCTTGCACAGATTGGTAACTATGGTAACTTCATCGCTTACCTCGTAATGGGTATTCCCGCCGGTATGCTTATCTCTAAGTATGGCTATAAAAAAACCGCCCTTATCGGTCTTGTCGTAGGTAGTGTGGGTATCCTTATCCAGTGGATCAGCGGTCTGATGGATGTAGATAATAATCTTGGTCTTGTATTTGCTGTTTACCTGATTGGTGCTTTTATCGCCGGTCTGTGTATGTGTATCCTTAACTGCGTGGTTAACCCCATGCTGAACCTTCTCGGAGGTGGTGGTAACAGCGGTAACCAGCTAATTCAGATTGGCGGTGTGTTCAACTCTACCGCAGCTGTAGCTTGTTATATTCTGATGGGAGCTCTCATCGGTGATGCTGCAAAAGCCAAAATTTCCGATGCAACACCTGCCTTGATGATTGCACTTGCTATCTTCGTTGTGGCTTTCATCGTAATTTCATTCACTAAAATTGAAGAACCTAAACAAGCTCCTGTACAGCTAGACCTTATCAAAGGTGCTATGAGTTACCGTCATTTTGCATTGGGTACTTTGGGTATTTTCGTATATATGGGTATCGAAGTAGGTGTACCTAACTTCGTACAACAGTACCTCATCAGTGACTACGGACTCCCCGCCAGCACAGTAGGTATGATTGTAGCCGTTTATTGGTTTATGATGCTGATTGGTCGTTTCGTAGGTGCCAGTATTGGTGAAAAAGTATCGAGCCGCACCATGATTACCGTTGTATCATCAGCTACTATCATCCTCGTTTTGTTTGGTATGTTTGCACCTACCATCACGGTAGCTTTTCCGGGTGTGAATTGGGGTACACTCGAAATTATTTGGGAAGAAATTCCTTTGGGCATCTTCTCATTCCTACTGGTAGGTCTTTGTACTTCAGTAATGTGGGGAGCTATTTTCAATATGGCAGTTGAAGGTCTTGGCAAATATACAGCCATCGCTTCCGGTATTTTTATGACAATGGTATTCGGTTGCGCTGTAATGATGTTTATCCAAGCTACAGTTGCCGACCTCGTAGGCTACATTCAGAGTTTCTGGTGTGTAGTAGCTTGCGCTGTCTACCTGCTGTTCTACGCCCTTATCGGCAGCAAGGTTACAAGAAGAGAAGCAGAATAATAATAAATGCGATATATTAACCTTTAAATTATAGAATTATCATGGACATAGAATATGTAAGAAGTCGCTTCATCAAACATTTTGATGGCACAACAGGTTCAGTATATGCTTCACCCGGTCGTATCAACCTCATTGGTGAGCACACCGATTATAACGGTGGTTTCGTATTTCCGGGTGCTGTAGATAAAGGTATGATTGCTGAAATCAAACCTAACGGAACAGATAAAGTACGCGCTTACTCTATCGACCTGAAAGACTATGTAGAATTCGGTTTGAACGAAGAAGATGCTCCAAAAGCCAGCTGGGCAAGATACATCTTCGGAGTTTGCCGTGAGATGATTAAGCGCGGTGTAAACGTAAAAGGCTTTGATACTGCATTTGCAGGTGATGTGCCTTTGGGTGCCGGTATGTCTTCATCGGCTGCACTGGAAAGCACATATGCTTATGCTATCAACGATTTGTTTGGCGACAACAAGATAGATAAATTCGAATTAGCTAAAATAGGTCAGGCAACTGAACACAATTATTGTGGCGTAAACTGCGGTATCATGGACCAGTTTGCTTCTGTATTCGGTAAAGCAGGTAGCTTAATCCGTTTGGATTGCCGTTCATTGGAATACCAATATTTCCCATTCAAACCGGAAGGGTATCGTTTAGTATTGGTAGACTCCGTAGTTAAGCACGAGTTGGCATCATCTGCATACAACAAGCGTCGTCAGAGCTGCGAAGCTGCTGTTGCCGCTATTCAAAAGAAACATCCACATGTAGAGTTTTTACGTGATTGTACAATGGAAATGTTGCAGGAAGCTAAAGCTGATATCAGCGAAGAAGATTACATGCGCGCAGAATATGTCATCGAAGAAATCCAACGTGTACTTGATGTTTGTGATGCATTGGAAAGAGGTGATTATGAAACTGTCGGCCAGAAAATGTATGAAACACACAATGGCATGAGCAAATTATATGAAGTTAGCTGCGAAGAACTTGACTTTTTAAATGATATCGCATTCGATTGTGGCGTTACCGGCTCACGTGTTATGGGCGGTGGCTTCGGCGGATGTACTATCAACTTAGTGAAGAATGAACTTTATGAAACATTCATCACTACTGCAAAAGAAAGATTCAAAGAAAAATTTGGTCGCAGTCCGAAAGTTTACGATGTAGTTATCAGCGACGGTTCTCGTAAATTGATCTAAACTCACAGATATGTGAACTTAACACAAAAGTCAAAATAAACTTAATCAGCCGCCATTGACCAATCAAAAATCAATGGCGGCTTTTTTCCAAAACAAAACTATATTATGAAAACCTTATGCACATTATTATTGGCTTTGGGAACCTTATGTTCCATACAAGCCCAAGAACGTAAAGTCAACCAGCCTCCGTTTATTGTTCGCAACACATCCACAGTGGAGATCAACCAAATCACACTTTCCGACACCGCTACCGTTTTGGATATCAAAGCATATTATCGCCCACACAATTGGATTAGAATCAGCGGAGAAAGCTATCTGTTAGCTGATAACGGTAAAAAATACCCCATCCGTTCGGGCAGTGGCATCACCCTTGACAAAGAATTTTGGATGCCCGACAGCGGTGAGGCTACTTTCAGTCTGATATTTCCTACCCTGCCGGCTACCGTAAAAACGATAGACTTTATAGAAAGTGACTGCGAAGACTGCTTCAAAATATGGGGAATTTCTTTAAATGGGAAATTACCCGAATTAGTGTTACCGGAAGAGGTAAAACAAAAAACAAATGCCGTAGAAATATTACCGGCTCCTCAATTGACAATGGGAAAGGCTACACTGAGTGGAAAACTTTTGGACTATAAACATAACTATCAACTCAACCTAAATGCCTACCTTTGTGAGTTATTGACCGGTAATGAAAACGAAATTCCCATAGAAATCAAAGAAGACGGCAGCTTCTGCACAGCAATCGACCTCTCTGCTCCGACCAGCCTTGATTTAGTGATGGGAAGAGAGAAAATCAGTACATTGTTTATGACTCCCGGAGAAGACACCAAAATAATCATTAATTTACGGGAAATCAGCCGTTCACAAAGCAAATTATTGAAACAGAACAAACCGGAAGGAGAGAAACTATATTTCTCAGGCACAATGGCGCAACTCAACAAAACCCTGAACAGCAAATGGGCAACCGAATGGGAAGGAAAAGATTTTCTAAAAGAAATATATAACCTTAATTCCGCAACACTTTGATTTAAATTAATTTATAAGTTCCTGAGCAACA
>ENA-OOWO01002076-OOWO01002076.1-human-gut-metagenome-genome-assembly--contig:-NODE-2076-length-12011-cov-1.799933_pt1 | contig 12011 bp, 10 predicted proteins | sample MGYA00241579_ERZ501327 | MGnify/ENA primary metagenome ERZ501327 (study PRJEB25962, sample SAMEA2042836) | human gut metagenome | biome: human gut; feature: human-associated habitat; material: faeces...
TCCCAGAAAAGAGGAAATATACTTTCCGCTTCTCCGCGGAAGTTTTTCACTTGTTGCAGTCTTTCCTCCCACACGATATCCCTCAACCTGCCCGTTCTTCCCTGTTCCCTCCGCAACTACTGCTTCCAAAAGTTCTCTTAATGTCTGTGAAGTTTCTTCTGAAACTGCTCCCGGCTTTATAGGATATTCATATTGTATTATTTCTTTCGTAATGCTGTCCTTCTTTTCATTGCCAGATGCGGGGTTACAAGCTTTCCTCCATTAATTCCTGCGCTTACTGCCCGAAGCAGCTGCAAAGGTGTAATCTGTATTGACTGCCCAAATGACATTGTAGCAAGTTCTACCGCACCTATTTTACTAAGTTTATGCATAATGGAGTTTGCCTCTCCCGGAAGATCCACTCCTGTTCTTTCGTAAAGCCCCAGCTTCTGATAATACTTTAGCATATCTTTTGCCCCGACTCTTGCTCCGATTTCCATAAAAACCGGATTACAGGAATTCATAAATCCCTGCTGAAACGTTTCCGCTCCATGCCCCTGCGTTTTATGGCAGCGTATTTTTCTATCCTCCACAAGCTTAAATCCTGAGCAGAAAAAAGAATCCTGTAAAGTTACTTTTTTCTCTTCTAATGCTGCCGTAGCTGTTACGATTTTGAATGTTGATCCAGGCTCATAGGAATCGCTGATCACAGGATTTCTCCACATATTGTTTAACTTATCATTTTGAGTCTTTCCTTGCTCTTTATATTCTTCAATTAAAGTAAACGGTTCATTTAAATCATACTCTGGAAGGCTGACGAGGGCATAGATTTCTCCATTTTGTGGATTCATTAAAATAGCAGAGACTCTTTTGGCCTTTTTTGCTTTTAAAACTTTCTTCGCTGCCTGCTGTACATAACATTGTATATTATAATCAAGTGAAAGATACAGATCATCTCCACTTACCGGCTCAATTCGATCCTCCGCAAGGTTCTCCACTTCGATTCCCTGATAATCTGTCATCGTAAGTATCTTTCCATCTGTTCCTTTTAATGTAGAATCATATCGGGACTCTAACCCTAAAATACCCTGGTTATCTGCTCCTGCAAATCCCAGCACTTTAGATGCCAGTGTGCCAAATGGATAGTAGCGCTTATAATCTTCATCTACCTTGACCCCGGAAAGTCCCGCTTCCCGAATCTCATCTGCGATCGCTTTTGGTACATTACTTTTTATTTTTTCTCTTGATGATATCTTCTCTACCTTTTTTCTTACTTCTTTTTCAGAAATCGCAAGCTTTTGTGACAAAAGCCGAATTACTTTTTCCGGTTCTTTTATCTGATAGTAAATGACAGAAACAGAACATACTGCTTGATTATCCGCCAGCACTATTCCATTCCTGTCATAAACTTTCCCTCTTGCTGCCTTTATCGTTCGTTCTCTTTGCTCAATGCTTAATGCTCTTTTACTTAATTCTTCTGAGCGAAAAACGGTTAGATAGATCAATCGTCCGGTCAGAAGTAAAAATGCCAGAAAAAAGCATAAGAAAACAAGATTGTATTTTCTTTTCTGAAATAAATGAATCTCTATATCGCTCACCTCAGAAATAGTTTATTAATCAGTATACGCAAAAACTTATTCCTTAGTACTTATTGCCGGTTTAATTCCAAGAACATTTACTATTTCTTCCATACAGGACTTCTCAAGTTCTACTGCTAAACCTGCATTCGCCTGGAATGATACATTCGGTTCATCAATCGTTACATAAACCAGTAACTCGGGCTTTTCTACCGGAGTAAATCCAATAAAAGAAACATAATAATCTTTTTTATTTCGTGGTATCTTTTCAGCGGTACCAGTCTTTCCTCCGATTGTATATCCTTCAATCTGCGCTTTCGTACCGGTTCCGTTCTCCACCGTTTCCTGCATATAGGAACGGATCGATGCTGATGTTTCTTCGGAAACGGTCTTTCTTAATACTTCTTTTCCAACATCTTTTACGACATCTCCACCATCATTCTGAATCTGTTTTACGATATGTGGCCGGTAATAATTTCCTCCATTAATGAGAGAACAAAAACCTGCTGCCATCTGCATCATCGTACAGTTAAAGTTCTGACCAAAAGCATTCGTTGCAAGCGTGACACTATTGGAATAATTCGAGGCATTATATACAAGATTCTTTGTTTCTGCCTCGCCTGGAAGATCAATTCCTGTGCTTCGTCCAAAGCCAAAAAGATTCTGATAATTATAAAATGTTTCTGAACCTTCATTAAATGCGATATTCATCATAGCAACATTACAGGACTTGGCAACTGCATCTTTTAAAGTGATATTTCCATGTACATGAGAACATCCAATGTTACGCTTTCCTACCATAAGAGAACCTGTACAAAAATAACTTTCATTTCCGGTAAGTGCCCCACTTTCTAATCCTGTCGCCACAGTAAATGGCTTATAAGTAGATCCCGGCTCGTTTGTATCACTGATGATCGCATTTCTCCAGAGTTCATAGAACGCATCATAAATCGTCTTTTTCTTTTCTGTATCTTTATCTTCCTGTTCCGTTGTTTCTTCAGAGGATTCTTCTCCTGACCCCTCTTCTGAAGCTTCTTCTGCTTCTTTCTCTTGGGTATATGCTTTCATTTCATCAATCTCACTCTGAGAATATAAAGATAACAGCTTCTTCTCATCCATCGGCTCATTTAAATCATATGGATTCGAACTTGCCATTCCCAAAATCTCACCATTTTGTGGATCCATAACTAAAATATTTGTTACCTTACTTCCAATCTTACTGTCAAAATCATTTAACTTTTCTTCTATGATTTTCTGGATCTGCATATCAATCGTACTCACTACGGAGTTACCGTTCTTTGCTTCTTTTACAGTCTGTTCCTGATCTAACTCCTCATTAAAATAATAGTATGCACGTCCATTCACTCCATTAAGCTGTTCATTATAAGACTGTTCAATTCCCCAGTTTCCTACATTGCCTGAAGATGTAAAGCCTAAAATACGACAAGCAAGAGAATTATATGGATAAATTCTTTTATAATCTTCTTCAAAAGAAATCCCCTTTACTTGTCTGGCACTTTCAATCTTTTCCTTTTTAGCATCCGATACCCCTTTCGTGGAATCATCTGCCATATCAAGGAACTTCTGAAACTTTGCAACTTCATCGTAGGTCATATTCTTTTTATAAACTACATAATAGGAATCTTTATTCCCTTCGATTACTTTTTTTAAGTTCTTTTTACTAAATCCAAAGTATTCATGTAAAGCGTTAATTGTTGTCGCTTCATATTTCTTCTTCCGAAGCAGAATATTCTTTGGTTCTAATACCAGTGTATAAATCTTTTCATTTGTTGCCAGGATATTCCCATTTCTGTCATAAATTTTTCCACGCTCAAAAGGAATAACCGAGCTATCATGCTTTTGTTGTCCGAGTACCTTTGTCTCAAATTCACTGCCTTTGTTTACTGTCCAGTATGTAAGCCTTACTGCCAAAATGAAAAAGAGGCAGATGATACCTATAAATACCAATATCAGCTTACCTCTCATCTGGTCAGTCAGGCGTTTGATCTTCTTTACTTTCTTCGCCACTTTGCCACCTGCTTTTTACTTTCCTGAATTTACACTCTCATATTGTCTGAAATAATCATTAGACTCTCCTTTATAGATGAGTATGTTTGAATCTTCCGGGTAGATCATATGTAAATTCTTTTCTGCATATTCTTTGATTTCATCTAAATTAATGGACTTATCAATCTCTGCTTTTATTGCATTCTGCTTGCTGAGTAATGTTGCCTTCTCTGTCTTTAAATCTGAAATCTGCTTTTCCATTACATTCAACTGTACGGTTCCATGCAGATAAAACATTGCCGCGGACGCACATAAAACTACTGCGATTACAGCAATCAGCGTATACTTCCAGTCAAATGCCAGAAATCGGGCTGTATTCTTCTGAATTGCCGTTTCTGAATAAGCACTTGCTGTCTTGCTTCGTTCCACTGCATATTCTGATTTACGAGCAGTATTCCCTGCACGCTTTGTACTGCCGGACTTTGTACTGCCTGCAGTTTCTCTGTCTAACTTTTTAACGTTACTTCCATAAATATACTCGTAACGTTCTGATGTATCACGAAACGCCATATTCTAACCTCCAACCTTCATTCTTCACTCATAAAAAAGGAAATCTCTTCTCCTGTGATCTCACGTCCCAAACCGCCTGCTACCAGTGCAGAAGTGTCACCAATGGTCTCAGCAGCAGATACCAGGAAGATAATGCATGCTGACATGATGGCTCCTGCGTGGAATTCCGGTTTGATCGGCAGCAGATGTGGAAGTGCCACGATGCCGCCGGACATGATCATACTTAAATCTACTTTACCCATAAAGATTGCAACAATATAACCAACGATCAGACCAGCTAATACTGAAAGCTGTTTTAAATATCCCTTAGCAAACATATTCCAAAGCAGACAGGTTGCTAATGTGATCAGACCTAACAGCAGGTTTGAAACGGAACCAAAGTCGGTTGCATAGCCACCGCCAAAGGATCTGGCACCTACAGTAAACAGTGAGAAACCAATAGCGGTTACTACAGATGCTGCTACGATCGGGCTTATGATCTTTCTCCAGTACTTTACAAAAAGTCCCAAAGTTCCTTCAAACAGACCACCGATCAATACGGCTCCTATTACTGCCGGATACCCGTAATTAGCTGAGATCGTACTAAGTACAGTTACGAAGGTAAAGCTGACACCCATTACAACGGGAAGTCTGGATCCGATCTTCCATAAAGGATATAACTGGATCATCGTTGCGATACCTGCTGCGAACATTGCGTTCTGAAGAAGCATACCAAGCTCTGCTCCGGTAACCGGTACCTTTGCGGCACCTGCGATCATGGTGATCGGTGCCAGGTTAGATACGAACATTGCCAAAATATGCTGAAGACCAAATGGAATGGCCTTTCCAATGGGCACCCGCCCGTCTAGTTTGTAAATGTTGCTGATACTGCAGTTTGCATTCTCTTTCATAGTTTTTGCTGCCTCCAATCTTCCCCCGATTATTCTTTATGGCTTACCTTGTAAACCTCCTCCACAATACGTTCCATGGCATTTAAGATATTCTCATATCCTGTGCAGCGGCACAGATGCCCGGAGATCAGTTTTTTCAGCTCCTCTCTGTTATATTTTTTTCCTGTTCCTACAATTTCTACTGCACTCATGATCAGGCCCGGAGTACAGAAGCCGCACTGCACAGCTGCTTCTTCAATGAACGCCCTTTGGATCGGAGACAATTCCCCGTTTGGTCCCTTCAATCCTTCTACGGTCATTACACTCTTTCCGTCTGCCCACATGGTGAGATATATACAGCTGTCAATGGCCTCTCCATTGACCAGCACAGTACAGGCACCACATTCTCCTACTTCACATCCTTTTTTTACGGATGTAAGTCCTAAGCGGTTGCGCAGTGTATCCAGAAGAGACTCTCTCTCATCCACTGCAAGTTCTGTTTCCTTTCCGTTTACTGTCATATGAATGATCTTAAGCATCCTCTTCACCTCCTGCTCTTCTTATAGCCTCTGCCAGGCCACGTTTTGCCAGCTCTTCGATCAGCTGAAGACGGAACTCCTTAGAAGCTCTCCAGGAAGATCTTGGATTTACTTCTGTGAGCGCCAGCTTGGCAAACTCTGCTGCTGCCTCTTTATCAGAAACAGCCTTTCCTCTTAAATACTCTTCTGCTGCGTGACATCTTAAAGGTGTAGGTCCGGCAACCCCGTATCCCAGTCTTACATCTTCAATGGTCTTTTTGTCAGCAGACAGTTTTACACGTACAGCGCAGCCTAAGGTCGCGATCTCCATGGCTTTACGCTTTCCATATTTAATATACTGTCCGTACCAGCCTTCATAGTCCTCTTTTTTGATAATGAAACCGGTGCAGACCTCACATCTGTCTCTTACTGTGCGTCCTGGTCCTGTATAGAACTCATGGATCGGCACCTCTCTGTGTCCTTCTGGTCCTTCTAACTGGATCAGCGCGTTTAGGGTCCACATACTTGCTGCGGAGTCTGCGGATGTAGCGCCGTTGCAGATATTTCCGCCAATGGTACCGGTATTACGGATCTGAGGTCCGCCTACCATATCTACTGCTTCGCCTAACATAGGAACCAGCTTCTGGATGGTGGGATCATTGGTAATATGGGAAAATGCAGTTGCAGCTCCGATCCACAGATCTCCGTTTTCCAGGACTTTTACGCCCTTTAATTCTTTAATATTGTGGATGGATACCAGGGCTCTTCCTGCATCCTTTCCCTCTCTTACACGGATGAGTACGTCGGTACCGCCGCTGATGACTTCTGCCTCAGGCTCCCGTACCAGTGCTTCTACTGCATCCTTTACATCTTTTGCTTCATAAAATGATTTAATATCAAACATACTCATTCACCTCCCTAGATCAGACCTTTTTCCTTGAATTTTTCGATCAGTCTCTGTGCTGTCATAGGACTTACGTTCATATGAACACCGGTAGCATTTAAGATCGCATTTCTTACTGCAGGCGCAACCGGGATTGCAGGTGGCTCACCCAGAGACTTGTTTCCATAAGGGCCTGTTGGGTCATCTAACTGGATAAACTCCACATGAAGATCCGGCGCATCCATAGCAGTCGGGATCTTATAATCCAGCAGGTTGTTGTTTAATGGACGTCCTGTCTTTTCATCCACTAATAATTCCTCGGAAAGTCCAAATCCAAGGCTCATGCTCATACCGCCATGTACCTGTGCCTCTGCTGTCTTTGGATTGATCAGGATACCGGAGTCATGAACATTGATGATATCCTTTACAGTTACCAGTCCCAGTGGCATATCTACTTCTACGTCTACAAAGCAGCAGCCGGAGGAGAATGTATTATCCAGACACTGGTTGGTCACTTCTGCAGTCAGATGAATGGATTTATCTAATGAATAGAAGGCTGTATCTGCTACTACTGCCACATCAAAGAGGACCGGATCACCACCGTGTACAACGATCTTGCTGTCAACGATGTCTAACATATCTTCCTTAACCTCATCTTCCGGATGGAGTCCTAATGCTTCACGAAGCTTTCCGGCTGCCTCTTTTACCAGATCTGCGTACACAGTCTTAGAAAGATCCGTCACATCATGATTTAACATGTATGCTGCATAGTCCAGAATACGGTGTCTTAATTCCGTTGCACATTTCTTGCAGGCCATACCGGATACATAAGTCTGTCTGGAAGCATACGCACCTGTATCAAATGGTGTCAGGTCTGTATCCTGGGTGGATACGATAAATACCTTATCAAAGGAAATGCCTGTAGTCTCAGAGGCCATCTGGCTGAATACTGTATCTGCGCCCTGACCGATCTCTGTAGCACCCATGGATACCTGCATGGAGCCGTCCTGGTTTAATACCATACGTACAGAAGATGTCTCAAGGGAGATCGGATGTACACCTGTCTTGTAACAGAAAATAGACATTCCCACACCACGTCTTACAGGACCGGTCTGGTTTGCATACTCTTTTCTCTTTTCATCCCAGTGGATGTATTTCTTTCCTGCTTCCATACATTTCTTTAAGCCATATGTATGGAATGTAATACCATTTGCAGGATCTACGAAACCGTCTTCCATACAGTTCTTCATACGGAATTCATAGGGATCCATGCCAATAGCTGTTGCCATATCATCTGTAAGACATTCTGCAAACCATGCTGCCTGTGGGATACCATATCCACGCATAGCACCGGCAGTCGGTGAAGAAGTATAAACAGTCCAGCAGTCAATCTCAGCACCTAAACGGTCTCTGTACAGATCCTTAAATACATTTCCGCAGTTAGCGCAGATAGCATGGCCATGGGAAGCATAACCTCCGTTGTTTGCATAAGCGTCTAACTGTCTTGCAAGAACCGTACCGTCCTTTGTTACCAGGCCGCGGCATACACCTTCGATGGCGTGACGGGTTCTGGTTCCGGAAATCGTCTCCTCACGGCTGATCTCCAGTCTTACAGGTCTTCCGCCTACGCTCATTGTCAGGAACGCATTTAACGGTTCATACAGCACATCCTGCTTATTTCCAAATCCGCCACCGATATATGGCTTGATAATACGGACTTTACCGATCGGAATACCCAACGCCTGCGCTGTACAGCGGCGTACAATATGCGGGATCTGAGTAGAAGAAACAACGGTTACTTTTCCGTTTACATCTACATAAGCCCAGGAAACAGGAAGTTCGATATGGCAGTGGGAAATACGTGGTGTATCGTATACTTCATTGATCTCCACCAGATCTTCCTCTTTATATTTTTCTTTTGCCTGTTTTAAGCCGTCTTCAAAGGTAAAATCCTTTGGTCCCATAGTCATATGGGAGTGAACGATCACATTATCTTTACGGATATCCGGATGCAGTGGTGTTGCCCCCGGTGCCATAGCTGCCTTTACGGTAACGATCGGCTCATATTCCTCATATTCTACCTTTACCAGACGGGCTGCCTGTGCAGCTGCTACCTCATTTTCAGCTACAACTGCTGCAATATCATCTCCATACAGCCTTACTCTCTGGTTTAATACTCTTCTGTCGCAGATATCCTGATGCTTTGCCTCTACGCTCCATGGATGACCTGCAGTTGGAAACTGGCAGTCCGGTGCGTCAAAGCAGGTAAGGATCTTTACAACACCAGGTACCTTTAATGCTTCTGTAAGATCAAAGCTTTTTACAAGACCATTTGCAATAGTAGAATGGATCACCTTTCCATGAAGGATATCCCTTGGCTCTAAATCTGCGCTGTATTTCGCTTCGCCAGTTACTTTTCCATATGCATCAACACGGTTCAATCCCTGACCTACAACTTTCATAAACGCTTCCTCCTTTACTAACCTTATGTTCTCCCGGAATCTTTCTGTACTTAATCATGTGAGAAGTTTTTTGTCTGCTGTACCTGAGAGGACAGCCCCTATCTGATGAAAAACAGCCCTTTCCACTTCCCCATTTTGACCTGCCAAACCCCATCGCAGATGCTTACAGGATAGTTACGGAAAACGTACCCTGAGGGTAGAAAAAAAGAGCTGACTACATAAACTATGTAGTCAACTCTTAAGGTAGTTGGTAGAGACTCTGGGCCGATCCCCAGGATATACATATCAGACAATTGATTTATTTGATTGTCTTTATTATATATCTAACTATTTTTTTAGTCTAGATTGAAATTTCTCAAAAATATTTTATTGCATTTGTGCATATTGCACAATTTTATGTAGTTTTTATTAATGATTAATCGCTATTCTCAACAAAAAATAACGAATTTCTTTCATTTTGTCTACTCCAGAGCCTGCCGGATATCCTCAATAATATCGTCTGCACCTTCAATACCTACACTAAGGCGGATCATAGACGGGTCTACGCCTGCTTCTACTAACTGCTCATCTGTCAGCTGTCTGTGGGTATGGCTTGCAGGATGAAGAACAGCTGTACGGGAGTCAGCCACATGAGTCTCAATGGAGCACAGCTTTAACTTATCCATAAAGTCTGCTGCGCCCTTTCTTCCGGACTTTAAGCCAAAAGAGATAACGCCGCAGGTACCGTTTGGCATGTATTTCTTTGCCAGCTCGTAGTACTTATCTCCCTCCAGTCCCGGATAGTTGACCCAGGCAACATCTTCCCTGGATTTTAAGTAAGTAGCTACCTTTAAGGCATTTTCACAGTGCTTTGGCATACGAAGGTGCAGTGTTTCCAGTCCTACATTGATCAGGAAAGCATTCTGCGGGGACTGGATGGATCCCAGATCACGCATCAGCTGGGAAGTTGCCTTTGTGATATAAGCCAGTTTTCCAAACTTCTGTGTATAGATAATGCCATGATAAGACTCATCCGGCTCTGTTAAACCGGTAAACTTATCATGATGGGCTTCCCAGTCAAAGTTTCCACTGTCCACGATACAGCCGCCCAATCCTGCACCATGTCCATCCATATATTTTGTAGTGGAATGTGTGATGATATCCGCTCCCCACTCAAACGGGCGGCAGTTTATTGGTGTTGCAAATGTGTTATCTATAATTAATGGAACGCCATGAGCATGTGCTGCCTTTGCAAACTTTTCAATATCTAATACAGTAAGTGCCGGATTGGCGATTGTCTCGCCGAAGACAGCTTTCGTATTTGGCTGAAATGCTTTTTCTAATTCTTCTGCCGGTGCATCCGCATCTATAAAAGTACATTCGATTCCCATTTTCTTTGCTGTTACGCCAAGCAAATTCAAGGTTCCGCCATAAATTGCAGAAGCACAAATCACATGGTCTCCGGCTTCGCAGATATTAAAGACCGCATAAAAGTTTGCCGCCTGTCCGGATGAAGTTAAAACTCCGGCCACTCCGCCTTCCAGATCTGTAATTTTCTCCGCTACCATATCATTTGTCGGATTCTGAAGTCTGGTATAAAAATATCCTTCATCCTTTAAATCAAATAAGCGTCCCATTTCTTCAGATGTATCATATTTAAATGTTGTGCTTTGATAAATCGGCATCATTCTCGGTTCGCCTTTCTTTGGTTTCCAACCGGAATGTAAGCATTTTGTTTCGATGTGTAGCTCTTTTCCCATTTCTCATATCGCCTTTCTTGGTATTATATTTCTTTTATTGTACCACTTTCAGACATATCCTGCCACTGACATCTTATTTTTCTCTTAATCTTACACAGTTATCGACAATTATCGACGAAACTTCTTCTGTCCATAGACAATCAGACCTACAAATACAACGATTCCAATTGCAAGAATTATCAGCTTATTTCCGCTGTCTAATTTATTCATGGAATCTAAAAATCCAAGCACCATCATATCAATGCCGATAACTGCAATTGCACCACCTGTTGCCATCATAAATTTTCTTTCGTTCTCCGGTGACACACCTTTTGAAAATCTCTCACGAATCATACTTGGCTTTCCCCAGATAACAAGATATAAACCAATCACTACAACTACTGCAGCTAAAATAATCATCATCAGACAATCTCCTCTCATTTTCGCTCACTCCTTCCCTTATAGTATATATAAGACTCAAAAAGTATTTTGACCCTAACATCATAATACTGTAAAATTAATATCAAGTAAAGAAAATATAAGACCAACGAAAGGATTGCCTGATTATGAAAGAACAAATTTATACCATTCCTTTAATGGATGCTTTTAATGCCGGTGATGAGTGCCCATTCTGCTTTATCGAAAGAAATCTGGAACAGCATGCCATGGATTTTGTACTTGGCGCCGGTGCTTCTTATATGGAAGATGATATCCGTGCCGAAACCGATAAAGCAGGATTTTGCCGTGAACATTATAAAAAGATGTTTGAATATGGAAACCGCTTAGGATGCGGTCTGATTTTAACCACTCATTTCAAAAAGAAAAACGAAGAATTAAAACAACAGATAAAAATGTTTTCTCCTGCAAAAGCTTCTATGTTCAGCCATTTTAAAAAGGCTCAGTCTACTGCGGATGCTCCAAAAACTTCTATCGGTGTCTGGGCAAAAGCACAGCAGGAAAGCTGCTATATCTGTAACTATTATAAAAATACTTATTCGCGCTACCTCGATACGTTCTTTGAACTCTATCGAAAAAATCCTGAATTTGTCGAGCTTTTCAAAAAAAGTAAAGGATTCTGTCTCCCGCATTTTGCTGATTTAGTCGAAAATGCAGAAACAATTTTATCAGACAAAGAAAAATCGGATTTTTATGAAACGTTATTCCCACTGATGACCGAAAACATGCAGCGTGTCACTGACGACCTTGAATGGTTCTGTGACAAATTCGATTATAAAAATAAAGATGCAGATTGGAAAACTTCAAAAGATGCAATTCCAAGAGGAATGCAAAAAGCTGCTGGCAGCTATCCGGCAGATCCGCCATACAAATCGGCTTTATAGAATTTTAGATGCTCTGGTAACGTAGTTGCCGAGCAGGTAAAGCGGACATTCGCAATCCGCTTCGCTACTTGCTCATGAACGCAGTCGC
>ENA-OOWO01002087-OOWO01002087.1-human-gut-metagenome-genome-assembly--contig:-NODE-2087-length-11950-cov-2.636738_pt1 | contig 11950 bp, 12 predicted proteins | sample MGYA00241579_ERZ501327 | MGnify/ENA primary metagenome ERZ501327 (study PRJEB25962, sample SAMEA2042836) | human gut metagenome | biome: human gut; feature: human-associated habitat; material: faeces...
TCCTCCTGCGTCCATAAAGTCGTTGTTTACAGTTAAGATTATGCACTCCAACGGGCAGAACCGTATTCGATACCTTTTCGGTATTTCTTCGCGTTCTTACCTTTGAAGTACACCATAAGCCGGATAAGGACAGCCCCCACAATACCGATAAGCAAATCCATAGGGGCAAGGCTCGGAAGCGGGTTTGTAAAGGCAGCAGAAAAGCCGTCTGCAAGGGAAAGCACCTTGCCGGAAAGGTCAGTTCCCGGAGAGAGCCGCACCGCCTGTCCGATTTTGTCAAAGAGATAGACAAAGAGCAGATAGGGGGCATTTAGGATAAGCAGCTTTTTAAGTTCCGGCTTCATAGCGATACCTCCCTGTCCTTTTTCTTCACTTTGTCCCTCTGTGCGTTCAGAGCTGCCGCCTTGTCTTTTAGAGTGGAAAGCAGCTTGCGGATAGAGGGCTTTTTATCCCTGCCTAATTTCTTTGCGGTAAATTCCCGAAACGCTTCGGTCATAACGTCAATATCCTTGCCCCGAAAAGACACAAGATAGGTCGGCGGCTTGCCGTTCTCAATCTTCTTGACGTTGTAATCAAGCCCGTTTTTCCTTGCGATAGGGTCAAAGGCTTTGATATTCTGGTCGGTAATCTCAATGTTGGAAACCTTTTCTCCCGGCTTCATAAGCTGCCGCATAGTGATTTTCCCATGCGGGGCTTTGGTTATCTGCCCTTTGCCTTTGGCAAGCAGGGCTTTCATAGCCTTTTGCAGCACTTCGGCGGTCAGCTTAGATGTTTTGATTGCTAAAGATACGACTTTTTCGTTGACTTCATCTTGCATGAAATCCCTCCTTTCGTGGTTTTATTAGGGTGGTATGCCGCTTCGGGGCATAAAAATAAGGCGTACATTTTTCATGCCGCCTTTAGATACGCACCCGCAGCCCATTCAAATCCGAAGCCCTCACACCCACAAGATACCAGTTGTCCCCGTACTCCATGCGGGTCGGCTTCCATTTGCCGCGTACAAATACTTCAAAGCAATCCCCACAATGCAATCCTCCGTAGTAGTCGTTAAGGTCAAAGCGAATGTCGTAACGGTCTGCCGTTTCATCAAAAATCAAAGCTCCTGTTTTCTGTGCCATATTAAAATCCTCCTGTTTTTAATAGCCGCCGTACATATCGTGGTTGACAAGGGCGGTGTAATAGCTGTCAATGGTGTTGGGTGCGTTGAAAAGTACCGCTTTCAGATATTGCTTGATGTTGCGGATTTTCGTGGTGTTCTCTTTCATGCAGTCAAAGACAAATTCAATGTGGCTGCTGTTGAGTTTCATAAACTTTGCTTTGACAAGCTCTGCCGGATAATCGTCCCCGGCGATACGGATTGTCTTTCGTTTGGTGCAGACCGTTTCAAGGATAAGGGACACAATCTCGTCCAAGCGTTCCCTGTCAATGTCGGTATGCTTGATAAAATGCTCATACTCGATATTGTCCTTGATGATTTCCTCATACACACTGTATGCGTCTGCCGCTTCCGTTCCTTTCCGTTCCGGCTCTGCCGTTTCCTCCCTCAAAGGAGAGGGGTTAGGGGAAAGGATAGGAATGGAATGGTTATTTGATAAATCCGTATTTGATTTTTCTTTTTTTGGTAAGTTAGTTCTTTGTATATCTTTATTTAATTGCGTTGGATTTTCCGACGTCGGGTTATCCGGTGTCGGATTTTCCAATATCGGGTTATCCGCTGTTGGATTTTCCAATACCGGACAATCCAATGCCGGGGGCTGTGGCTGTTCGTAAATGGTGTACTCGATAGCGGTCATTTTACCTTTCTCGTCGCGTCCCTGCCGTCTTGTGATATATCCGGCTTTTTCAAGCTCCCATACAGCGGTGCGGATAGCGTCGATACTTTCCCGGTTGATATAGGACAGTCCTGCAAGGGTATAGTCCCAATCCTCCGGCAAGGACAGCATTTGTGATAACAGCCCTTTTGCTTTTAGGGAAAGCTCCTTATTGCGTAAATGGTGGTTACTCATAACCGTATATCCTGTGTTTCTCTCCACGCGGAAAACTGCCATAGCTTCATCAACTCCTTTGCTTCATATTTGTTACGCAGTAGAACAGCAATTTTGAGGGTTTAGGTATCAATCCCTTACTGTGTGAAAACCGCACCCGCAAAGCCTTATGTAGCAAAGCTCTTTTTGCCCCTACTGCGTAACATGAGGGTAAAAAAATAGCGGCGTTCCTTGTTTCCCTGTTGGGATAAGGTAACGCCGCCTGTGCGGTACATTATAATATTTTAACTTCTGTTCTATCATGCTATATGGTTCTATCCGTAGAAATCTGTATGCCCATTTATCAATACATAAAATGCGTTGGACTCTGGTTTTCGACTATCTTTTTACACCCATTTCTACACCCAAATGGCATGAAAGTATATGATTTTGTATGAAGTTTTATGAATTTACAATTTCAAAAAACTTTGTAACCATGCGGTTTTACGGACTTTTATTGATGTATATAGATTTATGAAAAAAGGCTAATTTACAACGATACCTAATTTCATAGTTTTTTTCTTCCTTTCGGTTTTTCTGCATTTGAAAAGGAGGATAACCCTCCTATACTATCCTAATAGTATAGCGAAAAGGAAACGGCTTGGCAAGGCGAAACCTCAGCATTTCCCGTCTTTTTTGTCTTTTCTCCCCTTTTTCTCTTTTTTGTCTTTTACGCCCTTTTTGTATTTTTTGCCCAGAACGGCGAAGGCAGACAGAAGGAGAAAGAAAAGACCTGCAAAGGCACCATAGTTTCTCAGATCGTTCTTTGTGATGAAAACGCCGTTTGCCGGAGTTTCATGGATTGCTTTTGCCGGAACGCGTGTGTGGGTTCTTTTTTCCTGCATAAGAAAGACCTCCTTTATAAAAAATAAAGTTTTCTGTTTTTCTTTAGTATACACCTTTTTTGGAAAGATGGGATGAAAAATCCTGTTTTGATAAAAAAAGAATATAAAATGGGGGCGAAGGGAGAGGGAAGGCGTTAGGGAGGAAAAAGAGGGAAGCAACGGCGGTTTTGCCTGAGAGATTAAAGAAACCTTAAGACCTTGGGACTAGGCAGAGGGGCGCAGTTATGATATAATTTATAGTGACATTTCGGCAGATGTGCCTGATGGAACAGTAGAAAGAGGAATTTATAAGAACAATAAATAGAAAACGAAAATCAAAGGGGGTAAAAGTTATGAAGCGCAAGTTCGCGTTAATCCTGTCTGCGGTGATGGCAGCTTCCAGCCTGCCCTTGACAGCCTATGCGGCAAATTTCAAGGATATCAACGATGTGCCCTGGGCAGGGGCGGAAACAGTCATCAACAGTGTGGCGGACAAGGGCCTTTTAAGCGGCTATGAGGACGGTACCTTCCGTGCGAAAAACAACGTAACCTACTGCGAGGCAATGCAGATGGTTTACAATGTGCTGGTGAAAACAGGGGTTGCAAAATCCATGGATGCGGTGGAGGCGTATGCCTACATGGGTACGCTGGATACATATCAGGTGCCGAAATGGGCGCAGATGGCAGTTGCCTATGGGCTGAAGAACGGCATCATTGACATGCAGCTGGTGGCAACAAAATTTGCAGGCGGCAACACAGCGGCAACAAGAGAGGATGTTGCGCTGCTGTTCGGCAATGCGCTTGGAATGTATTATGACAAGGAAAAGGATGCGGCAGAGGCAAAGAAGTTTGCGGACTACTGGAGCATTTCCGGCGAGAGACTGGTGCAGATTGACCTTCTGAAAAGACTGGGCGTTGTGAGTGGGGACAACTACAATAACTTCAACCCCAAGAAGAACATCAACCGTGCGGAAATGGCTGTTATGCTGAACAAGACAAACGGCATCCTAACAGAGGGCGTTGAGGAAAGCGGCACGATTACCAACATTACGGTAAACGAAAACAAATATTACAACTTTACGGTGAGGATGACACAGGGCGGCACGGAAAACGTGATGGCAACACTGGGGCAGATGCCTGTTTATTCCGGCAACACCACACAGACCGTTGCACTGAGCAGTCTGAACAAGGGCGATCAGGTTTCCTTAATTCGCAGCGGCAACAGCGTGATTGCAATGCGCGTGACAAAGGGTTCTACGGCGCAGTCCAAATATGACATGACGGGGTATGTGGATTCCTATAAGAATGACAGCCTTAGCTTTGAGAACGAAAACACGGGCGAAACCGTAAAATATCCCATCAAATCCGGCGCGAAAATCGTTGTCGGCGGACAGACGGTGACAAGAACACAGCTGAAAACCCTGCTGGATGACCATTATAAGGAGCACGCCTATGCAGGCATCAAAACAACCATTGAAAGAGAAAAGAAGAATGGGAATTATGAGGATGTTACCTATATTGATGAGCTGTATATCACCTTTACGAATGAATACACGAGAGTGGGCGAGGTAAAGAGCTTCTCCACAAACAGCGTGAATATGAAATTCATCGGCAGCAGCAGCGAAGGCACCTATTACTTTGCGGCAAACTGCGAATTCTACATCGGTGACACCAAGAGCACAGCGGCGGCACTGAAGAAGCTGGCAGATAGCGGTACGGTTTATGTGAAGGTTACGGTCAATGCGGATGAAAAGGTTTCCAAGGTAATTATGTCCGAGGATACCTTTGACGAGGGGAAAAAGGACACCAGCAGAACCTATAAGGTAAAGAGCCTGAATGACAAGAAGCTGGTGGTAGAGGAGAACAAGGAAACCACAACCTTTACTTTTGGTTCCACGAACCCTCTGGATAACATTACATTCTACGGCTATAAAAATAAGGACTGGGAGAATCTGGGCAACGTAGATAAGGCGGAAGCATTCGCGGATGATACGGATGATACCATGTACTGCAAGGTTGTGATGAACAAGAGCAACAAGGTGACAGAGATTTATCTTTCCACAGATAAGCAGGCTTGGAACAAGACAAGCGACGAGAAGAGAGAACGCAAGGGCACAGTGGCTTCGATTCAGAATGATGTGCTGAAATTCAAGACCTCTTCCGTAAGCTACACGATGCTGGATAAATACAACACGAAGGATTCTGATAATACTATCAAAATTGGCAGCACAGAGACACAGTCCAAGAAGCTACTGACAAGACTGGCGAACGATTCCGCATTTGAGCTGTATGCGGAAATTGTTGCGGACGGCAACAATAAGGTGACAGAGGTTGACGCAAGACTGACAGCGGCAACCGGCAAGCTGGTGGAATACGACCAGGATAAGAAGAGAATCAAAATCGAAACAAGCGGCGGCGAATATGAACTGATTACAACCTCCAAGCCGAAGCTGACGGACGAGGACGACAAGAAATTTACACTGGACGACATTGCAACCTCCAAATATGTTGGGGAGGAAATCAAGCTGGGCTTCAACAGCAGCGGCGTGGTAAATCAGTTTACATTAGTAAATGGTCCGAATGTGGGCAGCGGGCTGACGAAGGTAAGCGGCATTGCAACCTCTGCGGCAAACGGCTTGCAGGTGGACGGCAAGAGCAAGGCGTACAGCTTCTTGAGCGAAAGAAAAATGACGCTGCGCGTTTACGGTTCTCCTACAGAATCTCTGGATACGGTGAAGAAAATGATTGCCGACCCGAATGTGAAGGTTTATGTAGAAGCAGGACTGGATGATCAGGAAAGAGTGGAAACGCTGAATGTTTACATCAGAGAGGCGGCAGGCGAGCTGACCTCCCGCGACAGCGATTACATCCGCATCCGGACGGCAAGCGGCAACAAGTTCTCTCTGGATCTGCCCGGCAAGGTGAAAACCTGCAACGTAAAGGGTCTGAAGCAGGAGGATCTGGAGGATGGCAATGCAGATAATAAGGGCTATACAGTAAAGGTTGTCCTTACAGATGCAGGCGTTATCAGCAGCATTACGGGTTAAAAAATGAAATCGAAAGCAGGCTTCGGAGAAGCGTGGATTCAATAAAAAAGAGAAGGAGAGCGAATTGCCGCTCTCCTTTTTCTATGGGGGATTGACAGGGGGAGGATAAAAGTGTAAAATTACACTAAGTTAAAAAGTGTAAATTTACACCAATTATGCCGAGAAGGAGGTCTTTCATGAAACGAGACATCAAGCTGTACAACCTGATTTTCCCGATGTGGGGAATATATTTCTATGCCATTTTGTTTCCGTATTTTTTTGTGCTTTTGCTGCCGGCGAATTTTATTGTGGATACGGTAATGCTGCTGCTTCTGTTTTTCCTGTTCAAGGTGCCGGAGAAAAAGGAGCTTTACCGGAGGGGCATTTGGAAAGCATGGGGCTTTGGATTTCTGGCGGATTTTCTGGCGGCAGGGGTTCTGGTCATCCTCAGCAGTGCGGTTTCGCTGCCATTTCATATATATGCGCCGTTTTCCTCTGTGGGAGCGTTTTTATTTGCAACGGTTGGCGTAGTTCTGGCAGGGGTACTGATTTATTTCTTCCATATAAGGTTCGTATGGAAGGGAATTTTATTAGAGGAAGGAAAGAAAAAGAAAATCGCACTGGGGATGGCGATACTGACGGCACCATACCTGATGTATCTGTCGCCGCTATAAGTCGCCGCTATAAGAAGGGAAGAAGGAGCATGACGAAGAAGGAATTTGCCGCGGCACTGGACAGTGCATTGAAGGCGGTGCGGAAGGAATATGGATTTACGCAGGAAAAAATGGCGGCGGTGCTTGGGATTTCCAAAAAGACCCTTGTGGAGATTGAGAAGGGGCGCAGCTCTCTGGGATGGACGGGTGCGGCGGCATTTGCGGCAATTTTCCGCGAAAGCTGCATTTTGCAGGCGCAGTTCGGCGGAGATTTGGATGATTTGGTGGAGGCGCTTGCCTTTGCGGAGGCAGAGCCGCAGTACCCGAAAACAATGGGCGGAAGGGTCTGGTGGAGAGAGATATGGAAGGAGAAGGGGTATCGGATACAGCAGAATGTGGTTTCGGGGCATTTTCGCTTACTGGATAGAGAGAATCGGCGGCTGATGGCTTCGTTTACACTGGAGCGAGTGATGGAGCGGCTAAAAGAGGAGTTGCAGTAAGCGTATGGGTACAAAATGATGGATTGCACCGATACAATTATTTGTTTTACTGTGCTGCTACTGGCGGACAGACGATGGATATGATATCCTTACGATAACGAAAAAACAAGTAAGGTGGGAGATGCAAAAATGAAAACGAAAGAGCTTTGTATTCACGGCTTGCTGATTGCTTTGGTGGCAGTCTGCACGATGGTATTCCAGATTCCTGTTTCCGCAACACAGGGCTATGTACACCTGGGGGACAGCATGATTCTTCTGGTCGGGGTATTCTTCGGGGCAAGATACGGCATGGTTGCCGGCGGTATTGGCTCCGCACTGGCGGATGTTCTGAGCGGCTACAGCCATTGGGCACCCTTTACGCTGATTATCAAGGGTCTGATGGGCTGGCTGATTGGTAAGATTGCATCCGGCGCAGGCAGCAGAGCGAAATTCTACACAGGGCGCAACCTGTTGGCGGCTTTTGTTGGCGTTGCATGGATGGTATTCGGCTACTTTATCGGCGGCGGTATTTTGAAGAGCAGCTTTGCGGTAGCGGCAACCTCTATTCCCGAAAACATTGTACAGGGCGTAGCAGGTGCAGTGATTTTCTTTGTGGTAGGCGCAGCGTTCCACAAGGCGAATATTTATAAGATAGTTTCAGAACAACAATAAAGGAAAATATAAAATGAATATTTGATGCGTACTTAGAAAAACCGAAGGAGCTCCTCCTTCGGTTTTTCTTTTGCACCCGTTGACCGAGAGAGCAACGATGTGATACGATGACGGGAAAGGAGGTTTTGAGATGGAACGGCTTTTTGAGATGGACGGGCAGCTTTTGCTTTGGATACGGGAGGTTTTTGCAAGCCCTGTTATGGATAAAATTATGATTTTTATTTCCTCTCTGGCGAACAAGGGGATGCTCTGGATTGGGATTGGCGTGGTGCTTCTGCTGCTTGGCGTAAAGGGACGAAAATGGAGCAATCGCGGGCTGCTGGTGCTGCTTTCTCTGGCATTCAATATGGTTATCTGCAATCTTCTGCTGAAGCCCTTGGTGGCGCGCACGCGACCGTATGACCTGCTGGGGTACGAGATTCTGGTGCGCAGGCTGGGGGATTATTCCTTTCCTTCCGGACACACCTCGGCATCCTTTGCGGCGGCAACGGCGATTTATGCCATTGACCGCAGATGGGGAGCGGCGGCGTATGTGCTGGCGGCACTGATTGGATTTTCCCGTCTGTATTTGGGGGTACACTTTCCGACGGACGTTCTGGCAGGGGCGGTTGTAGGGATTCTGGCGGCAAAGGCGGCGCAGTGTCTTTTGGAGAAAAAAATGCATTTCAATAAATAAGATATCTTATTTTTTAAATTTAAACTGGTTATCTTTTGATAAAAGATTGAAAATATTGCGGAAAAATGGAAAAAATATTGCAAACCGGCTTATTTTAAGATAAAATGGAAGTCGCTATAAAAATATAAGAGATAGAAGATAAGAGGAAGGAAGTTTAGAGCAATGGCGATACCTGTAATTTATCAGCTCATTACGATGGTCATTTTGATGATTATCGGCGTGGTGCTGCACAAGAAGAATTTTCTGTCACTGACGAATGCGAAGGGGCTTTCTATCGTGCTGACGCGCGTGGCGGTTCCCTGTAACATGGTAGTTCTGCTGCAGAGGGAATACTCTCCTGAGATTTTCAAGGGCTTTCTGGTGACCTGCGGTGCGACGTATCTGATGTGCTGCATCGGTGCGCTGCTGTTCTTTATTGTCGGCAAGGCGATGAAAATGCAGCCGAAGGAGCTGGGGCTATTCAGCGGCGGCGGCGTTTACAGCAACGTTATTTTTATGGGGCAGCCGTTGATTATGGCAATGTACGGCGTAGAGGGACTGATTTTCTGCGTAGCTGTCATGTTTACCTGCAACGTATTCTTGTTTACCGTCTGCTCTGTGCTGTTTGCAATGGGCAGTGACCTGAAAAAATCCGCAGGACAGATGCTCAAGGATGCGTTTATCAACCTAATCTGTCTTTCCGCGATTATCGGCGTATTCTGCTTCGTGAATTCGATTTCTCTGCCGCAGCCTATTTTTGATGTGCTGCAGTATTCCGCAAATACAACTGTCTGCCTTTCCATGATTTACATTGGGTCTTTGCTGGCGGCGGCGAATGTGCGCGAAATCTTCAAGGATAAAAAGGTTTATATTTTCAGCTTCCTTACGCTGATTATTATGCCCATCATTACGAAGCTCATCTGCGGAACCTTCATGAGCGGCATGGCACTGAGCGTACTGGTGGTGCTGATGGGGACACCTGCGGCGGCGGCGTTGCCCTCCTTTGCCGATCTTTACGGCAATGATGAGAAGAGAGCATCGGAATATGCCTTTGTTTCCACAATTCTTTCTGTTATCACACTGCCGCTGGTGGCGCAGTTCCTGTGTCAATAAGGAGTGGGGCGAAAGCAGGACTTCGGCTTGCACGGATATGAAAATAAACAATAGGAAAAAAGAACTCTCTCCGGTTATTTGGGGAGAGTTTTTTGGATTGTACGGGCGGAAAAACAGCCTGCTTGTGCAGATTGTTCAAAAATAACAAAAATTGTATACAAAATTAGTACAACTGTGTGGAGGATGTGACTTGATTTTTGGAAACCCTTTCGTTTATACTTAGTTGTGGGACAGAATATGACTTGACCCGCAGGGAACGCATGAAAAATGATACACGTCGATTCCCCCTGCGCCATCAAAAACAGGGCTTTCTGGTGCAGAAGGATTTGGCTGTGTATTTGTTTTTTTCGGAGCTTTTCCGGCAGAACCGACCGGAGGGGTGCGAAGGGCGCTCCCGTGGGAACTGATTTTCCGCCCCGGCGGGAAGGAAGTTATATTCCGCATTTTTATTATTATCCACATTCTAAATTTTTTAAGAAACAGGGGGATTATTATGGCAAGTTTAATCTATCTGGCGCCTGTACTTGGTATCGTGGCGCTGCTGTTTGCTTTCGTCCTGGCAGGTAAGGTTAACAAAATGGACGAGGGTACAGACAGAATGCAGGAAATCGCTGCAAGCATCAGAGAGGGTGCAAGAGCGTTCCTGTCCGCAGAATACAAAATTCTGGTTATCTTCGCAGCTGTACTGTTTATTCTGATTGGCTTCGGCGTAAGCTGGCCTACAGCAATCTGCTTCGTTGTTGGTGCAATCTTCTCCACACTGGCAGGCTTCTTCGGTATGACAGTTGCAACAAATGCAAACGTAAGAACTGCAAACGCAGCTAGAACAGGCGGTATGAACAAAGCCCTGTCTATCGCATTCAGCGGCGGCGCAGTTATGGGTATGTGCGTAGTTGGTCTGGGCCTTCTGGGCGTAGGCGCAATCTATGTATTGACAGGCAATGCAGACATCCTGTTCGGTTTCTCTCTGGGTGCTTCCTCCATCGCTCTGTTCGGCCGTGTTGGCGGCGGTATCTACACAAAGGCTGCCGACGTTGGTGCTGACCTGGTAGGTAAGGTTGAAGCAGGTATCCCTGAGGATGACCCTCGTAACCCCGCAGTTATCGCCGATAACGTAGGCGACAACGTTGGTGACGTTGCAGGTATGGGTGCTGACCTGTTTGAATCCTATGTTGGTTCCGTTATCTCTGCAATCACACTGGGTCTGGTATACTACAGCGCAGAAGGCGCTCTGTATCCTCTGGTACTGGCAGCGGTTGGTATTCTGGCTTCCATCATCGGTACATTCTTTGTTAAGGGTGACGAAAACGCAAACCCTCACAAGGCTCTGAAGACAGGCTCCTATACAGCAGCAATTCTGGTTGCGATTGTATCTGTGATTCTGTCCAAAACCTGCTTTGGCAACATGAAGGCTGCCATCGCAGTTATCGCCGGTCTGATCGTTGGTCAGATTATCGGTATCATCACAGAAATCTACACCTCCGGTGATTACAAATCCGTTAAGAAGATTGCAGACCAGTCCGAAACAGGCCCTGCAACCACAATCATTTCCGGTCTGGCTGTAGGTATGGAATCCACAGCTATCCCCATCATCCTGATCTGCGTAGGTATCTACATTGCATACACCGTATGTGGTCTGTATGGTATTGCTCTGTCCGCAGTAGGTATGCTGGCAACAACAGGTATCACTGTAGCGGTTGACGCTTACGGCCCTATCGCCGATAACGCAGGTGGTATCGCAGAAATGGCAGGTCTGGATCATTCCGTAAGAAACATCACAGATAAGCTGGACGCAGTTGGTAACACAACAGCAGCTATGGGTAAAGGCTTCGCAATCGGTTCCGCAGCACTGACAGCACTGGCTCTGTTCGTATCCTATGCAGAGGCTGTTGGCCTGTCCACAATCGACATGCTGAATCCTCGTGTTATCATCGGTCTGCTGATCGGTGGTATGCTGCCCTTCCTGTTCTCCGCATTCACAATGCAGTCCGTAGGGAAAGCTGCATTTGAAATGATTGAAGAAGTAAGAAGACAGTTCCGTACCATCCCCGGCATCATGGAAGGTACAGGCAAGCCCGACTACAAGAAATGCGTAGAAATTTCCACAACAGCAGCACTGAAGGAAATGCTGGTTCCCGGTATCATGGCAGTTGCAGCTCCTCTGGTAGTTGGTCTGCTGCTGGGCGTTGATGCACTGGGCGGCCTGCTTGCAGGTGCTCTGGTAACAGGTGTTATGATGGCTATCTTCATGTCCAATGCCGGCGGTGCATGGGACAATGCGAAGAAGTACATCGAAGATGGCAATCATGGTGGAAAAGGAAGTGAGGCTCACAAAGCAGCCGTTGTTGGTGATACAGTAGGAGATCCGTTCAAGGATACTTCAGGACCGTCAATCAACATCCTGATCAAACTTATGACAGTAGTATCTCTCGTATTCGCACCATTATTCTTATCAATTGGTGGATTACTGTAATACATATTATGAGATTAAAGAAACGAGGCAT
>ENA-OOWO01002095-OOWO01002095.1-human-gut-metagenome-genome-assembly--contig:-NODE-2095-length-11917-cov-5.513236_pt1 | contig 11917 bp, 8 predicted proteins | sample MGYA00241579_ERZ501327 | MGnify/ENA primary metagenome ERZ501327 (study PRJEB25962, sample SAMEA2042836) | human gut metagenome | biome: human gut; feature: human-associated habitat; material: faeces...
TTTTATTGCTTATTATCCGCACCCAAAAAGTTGCATTTATAAGTTGAACTCAAGTGTTATTTTTGAGTATTTTGATAGATGCAGATATATTTTGCTACAATATTTTGCCAAGACTTTTCTCTATGAAAATATTGTTCTTTGATATAATCCTGCATTTGTTTTTTTAGTTCTTCATCTTTGAGTAGATGTATAATAGCATTTGCTAATGCATCAGAATCTTTAGGAGAGACAAGAATACCACTTTTTTCATTATCAACCATTTCCTCCAATCCTCCTACATTTGTGGCTACAACAGGCTTGCATAAACTGTAACTGGTCATTATCACTCCACTTTGTGTTGCATCGGTGTATGGACATGCTACAATTTCAGACTTTTGAAGTAGATGTGCCAATTCTTCCATATCAACATATCTGTTGATAAGATTTATGTATTTTAGATTTGAATACTTTTGAAAATTGAAATACAGTTTTCCTCCTCCTGCTATGGTTAAAGTTGCGTCAGGGATAACTTCATGTACTTTTATCATCGCTTCTGTCAAAAACTCTATTCCTTTGTAGGGGGAAATCCGTCCGAAGAACAAAATATTATGTGAATTTCTGGGACTTGATTGCTGTATTTTAAATGTGCGAATGCAATCATATATTCCCAACTTGTTTATATCAATATGGTTGATGTTGATTTTGTACAGTTTGGCAAACTGCTTTTTCTGTTTTTCGTTTAGCAATATTATCCTTTTAGACAGTTTTGCAGCGAGATGACGGAATAGGTCCGATTTCATGCTTCGTTCTCCAGAATGGGGGAACGGATCATGAAATGTTTGAACTAACTTATTTTTATACCTGTAGAGTAACGTATCATAAAACTTTAAGAAACAGTCTGTATGTATTATATCGAATTTGCCTTTTTTGATAAATGTGTATAATTTCAGTGTAAGCTTTAGATTGTTTAAACTGGAATCTTTTGGAGAAGTACGGTTTACAATGAACACTTTGTCTAAATTCATGTATTCAGAATAAATATATAATTCTTTGTATTTTGAGGCAGGTATGATATCATTGCATGGTAGTTGCTTTTCAATATTGAATAAAGTACTTTTTAGAGAGTAGGGAGTTAATGTAATTAAATATGTAATATCATGTCCTTGTCGTATAAATTCTTTGATTAATGGAAAATCGCAATCGGCAAAAGAGGGGGTTGATAAGTAAAGTATTTTCATGATAGAAGTGCTTGTTTAAGATAGGCAATAGAATGTTGTCTCGCTTTTTCTATGTGATGATTGACCAAGGTATAGTCAATGCTTTCCAATGCGTTTTGTATGTCATATTCTTCATTTATGACCAATCGTTCTTTTAAGTTGCACAGAGTAAGCAGATTGTCTACTCTGCTATTAAACTTTTTAGGGGTAATTGTGAGAAAGTCTTTTTGGAAGTTGACGGAAAAGGCTGTTCCATGAAAAGAGCTGACAATACAATAGTCGGCATAGTAAAACAAAGACAAGAATACAGAAGGGGTTACACGGAAAAAATCGTAATCTGTATTTTCTATCTTACTCTTTTTCCCTCCATAATAAATACCAGCTATTTTTAAGCCTTTATTTCGAGAAATAATGCCTGCCATTTTCGAAATCAGTTTATCTTGTGTTTTGGTTTCCACTGAGTATACTACTGCATAAGGTTCGTGGATAAGTCTTTTACAAGCATAATTCTGCCAATCTTCTTTTGTTAACAGCAAAGTAGGGTCTAATACAGTGGTTGGTTTTATAGGTAAATTCAGTTCGTTTAATAATTGTTCTGCTTTTTTTTCTCTTACAGATATAGCTTGATATTTTGACAGTAATTCTATTATTGTTTGCTTTTCATGTTCTGGTATGTACTCCATTCCTATACTTGAGGCATAAGAAATTCTTGGCTTTTGTTTGGGGGCGAAATCCAAATAAAATGATTTGTCAATGCCTTTATTGTAGGAAGAATTCCATACTTGATCGCTTCCTGTAACATAAATATCTGCTTGAGGTGGATTTTGCGCTAACTCATTGAAGGAATAATATTCTTTTTTTGTTAAATATTTTTTTAAAAAATTTTTATCTTTTTTTCTTAATTGCATGCTCTTATACCAATTATAAGTTCGATAAATCCATTTTAAGGGATTGTATGTACTTGCAATGTTGCTGTGTAGTAGATAGTTGAAACTCTGATGCTTTCTGCAATAATCAATAATATGGGGAGAGAAATGTAAATTTTCTATCGTCTTGGCAAGCGCTAAGGCTTGCAAATAAGTACCGAAGTTTACATTATCAATGATTGTTATGATACTGACTTTTTTTAGTGATTTGTTCTTTTCCATATCCATGCGATAAGAGTATTATTTCTTATTTTTCTTTTATAATAAGACAAGTAGATTTTTCGAGGATTTTCATTGTTCAGGTAACTGTCTCTGAATTTTACAATATCTTCGAAAGCGTTTCTGTATGATGTATCTCTTTCCGGAGGTCTTGTAGTTGGAGTATATAGATTCTTATTGCAGGTCTGTACAGCGATATTCAAACTGGACAGCTGGTAATGCGTTTTTGATTTGACCTGTTCCCAAATATTGTTACCTTTATTGCTGTTAATTAAGATGAGAGAAACTCCATCGGGAAGATTGGGGAAAGTAGGGTGGTATTTGTGTATATCCCAAAAGTCGGCTAAGGTAATATCACCTGTTCGTTCTACTGTTGTAAATGGACATTGATAACAATCTTCTCTTGTAATGTCCCCTTTTATGAATGCCAGATAATATGCACGCATGTTCTTATCATAGATGTGATATTTCCTTTTTCCACCTTTTTTCACTGACAAAGCAGAAGAAGAAGAACAAGACCATCCAGCTATTTTTTTGTCTCTGAATTTATAGTCTATAATCTTTTCTTCTAATTCTTTTTCCATATTTTCCAGGAAAGCGTTGAAAAGTTTTTGGGATGGAGTTCCGTGACAGATGAGGTCGGATGTAATCAAGTTGTCATAAGGCTTTCTTAGGAAAAGTTTTAATGCAGAGACCTGGCATGGAGTACCTGTGAAATAAACTATTCTGCCTTGTTTGAGGTGTTCTTTTATTTCTCGAAAGGAGTTTCCTATATCGGAATGTACATATTTAGAACCTCTTAACTTTTCTAAATCCTTTTCAGTTTCTGCTCCTATGTGATGTAATTGCATGTTTGAATCCCAAGCAGCACCGTAAACAATACCGCCTTGGTCAAGTACATACAAAGCAATGAGAGAAAATACTCCTCCAGAACTACTTTTTTGCAGCGTTTTGTTGTCAAGAGTTTGTACAGCTAGTGTTTTTATATTTACGGATTTTGTTTTATCTCCATTTTGCATTGGGCATACTTTATTGCATAAATTGCAATTGATGCATTTTTCAGAATCAATTTCAGGATAAGCAAAACCTTCTTGATTTACTTTTAATTGAATGGCTTGATGCGTGCATATCTGGATGCATGCATTACATTCGGAACACATGTTTTCTTTCATACAGTCTGTTTTTGGTCTTAGGGCGAAATGCATAATATGAGCAAATAAAAATAAACCATTGCATAGGGTTGCTTAAATGGGGGTTTGTAAATCCTATTCCGTAGAATAGCAATAGAATTAGCCATTTATTCCACCATGGGAATACTGATAATTTTTCTTTTTGAAAGAGGAATAAATACCACAACAAAGGTATTCCTAGTACTATTCCATAATCTAATAATATAGAAATAATGCCGTTTTCTACGGCTGCAAGATGCATTTTTGCGGCAACTTTATCATTAAGATGATTTCCTCCGATTAATAATTCAGAATTGTTTAAATAGTCAAAAGCCCTGAATGCTTCCAATCGCGCCATTGTGCTGTTATCATGCTTTCCTGACTGCTCATTAAAAAGCCTTCCTCCAAAGTCTGATTGAGCAATTTGAATGATACCTCCAATAAAAAGAGGAATGCCTATTAGTAGTATAGTTCGTTTGAGTTGTTTGCTTCCTTTTTTGAATAATTGTATGAGTAAGGGTATGGATGTTACAACGGTTATTGCTATATTTCCCCGTTCATTGAAACATAACAATGCAAGAAGGTTTATCAGAAAATAAGTAATTTTTTTATTGGCGGATAAATCGCTAGATAATATAAATATGTTGATTACGGAGACCAGCATGGCATTCCCTAATGGGTGTCCGAATAAGGCAGAAGAACGGAATGACCAAGAGTCTCCAGCTCTATTCATGGCGGAGTATGTTTCTTCTGTAGCTAGTAATACTGTAAGGTTCAGTCGTTCATACAAGGCTAATAGGCATTCTGTAATAAGTAGTGCAAGAAGCATTTTTTGTAAAGTAGATTTTTCTTTTTCACTGGCATTTTCTAAATAAACAGCGAATATATAAGGAATAAGGCTAAACATCAGAATGGATTTGAACATGTCATTTTGCCCATCTAATAATTTGAATAATAGTATAATAATGCTGATGGATAAAATATACATAATATGAATATTTCTTTTTCTGAAAAAAAATATTTGTTTTTTTACTATTTGTGAGAAAAGAAATAGGGTAATGGGTAGAAAAGCTACAGTTGTAACATTATTTTGAAATCCTAACAAGGTAGATAAATTGGAATTAAAAAATAAAGCACAGAAAACAGCTACGCTAAAAAGGACTTGTTTCATATCTTGTTGGGTTAATATTTTAATTTTTTCTTGATGTATTCAAGAATCATTTTTTTCTCATTTTTAATTCCGAAAGTCCATACAGTGATGATAACAGTAAGGCATGAAATTGATGTAAGAATCATGAAAGAGGAAAATGATGGTATTGTATAAAATGTATATTTCATTGATAGGGATATTGGAATTGAAATCAAAGAAACGATGAATGTAGGTAAGAGCACTAGTTGAATGTATTTTTTCAGATTAAATCTTATTTGCTTTATGCAAAAATAGAATCTTGCTATACCGGATAGGATAGTGAATAATATGATAATATAAAAAGGTAGCATAACATTATCATTTATTGACAAGACAATGTAGCTAACAGGCAAGATCATTATTATAATGGAACTGACCACTATTTGATATTGCTTTATGTTTCCGGTAGCTGATAAGGATGTCATCATAGGGACTCCAAACAATATTCCCATTAAAGCATCAATTAATATCAGGCATATGAAAGAATTACTATGCAGAGGGACTTCTTCCAACCAAAGTGCTAAGATATAATCAATGTTTAGGCAAATAGGCAATGATATGATGAGTAGTAAGAAATAGGAAAATTTAATTCCGGTATAGACTAACTTTTCCATTTGGACAATTTCTCCATTGGCATAGTTCTTGGTGATTTGAGGGTTTAGGGCAATTTGAAAGTTGGATATAAAGTTCATAACTGTAGATGATACTTGTAAGGCAACTCCTCGTGCAGCATTGATAGAAGGACCGAAAAAAATATTCAATACAATGTTTACTCCTTGGTCTTTAATAATCCATGCTATACTACCAAATAAATTCCAACCCGCAAAACCTGACAGCTTTTTGTATAGTGCTTTATCGTAAAATAATTTAAAATGGCATTCTTCAAAATGTTTCCTACAATAGATTTGATAAATAAATCTGATGATAAGCTGCATTATAAAAATTAGTATAGAATAAATGATTAATTTGTCATTACTGACAAGGCTTATTGAGTATGCTATTGCTAATTTAAATAAAGCTTCTAATATACTTATATAAGCATATATTCCCATTTTTTCATGTGCTATTAGGACCGCGTTGTAAGGTACTTGAATTACGTTTATGCAAAATGTCAAAATGGAAAACTGGAAAACTATATTTGCAGCAAATATGCGATTGTTAGGGATATTTAATGAAGTATTTAAGAAATAAAGTCCAATACTTTCTGCTGCTATAATGACTATTAAGGCTATGATAATATGTATGTTTAACGAAGCGGAGAATATAGCATTAACCTTTGATTGGTTATTTTTTCCTAATTCGAAGGTTAGGAAACGCTGTGTGGACGAAGACATGCAGGCATTGAGGAATGAGAACATCATAACGACTCCTCCTACAACATTATAAATTCCATAGTCTTCTACTCCTAATTCTGCTAAAATAACTCGTGATGTATATAGGGTTACAAGCATAATTAGAATCATGCGGGTATATAGGAATAATGTGTTTTTTGCTATTCGTTTGTTATTTGATTGTTGTTCGGTCATGATTGTAAATTTAGTTATTTGGTATGCCAATTGTATCTGTTTCCTTTCCCATGCAACATTTTTCTTTCGGGTGATCCTGTTCTAAAAGGTGCTTCTCTGAAAGGGAAAATAAAATGTATCTGAATATTTTTTAGAGTCTGTTTTGCTTGCCGGATTTGACGGTTTATCCGGCTTATGATAGGGAAGGTAGCAAGAGACTTCCGAAAAGGGTTTCTGAGATTGGTGATGCTAAGTTTGAAGTAAATAAGTTGCTTCAGCTTTTCCTTTATTCTTCCAATGTGAAGAAATCAGACTCTTGAAGAGTGACGAGAATGTCTGAATTACTTGCCTTGTCTTGTTGGTTTCAGGCAAATGTGGCGAAAATACCCAAGGGTTTGATGCCGTACCTGTAAGCAATCTATTTTCTCTTTTTACAGGGGAAGGAGAATAGCTTTATTGCTCTGATAAATTCTTTTTTTATTTCACTGCTTCCACAAACCCCACCGGCATATCCACTCCGGCATATCCCAGCATTTCCAGTCGCACTACCACCTTGCTGCGTCCGTCCACGTTCACCAGTTCTCCTTCCATTCCCGCCAGAGGGCCTTTGATTACCCTCACCATTTCACCGGGAGCCAGTGGTGTGCTGCACATTTCCACCGCCTCTTCGCTATAGTCCAGCATAAACTTGAAACGCTCCATCTGCAGGTCGGGAATCACGGCAGGTGTATGTTCGCCCCTCAGCACCATGTAGCGGCTCACCGACGAGAGTGTCAGCACTTCCGCACGTTCCTGCGGTGTGGCGTGCACAAAAATCATCATCGGAATCACCACGCGTGTCACCTTCTGACGACGGTGTGCCCATTGGCGAATCTCCTCCTGCACGGGCAGGAAGTTCTCGATTCCCATTTTCGTGAGACGCTCGGCAGTCTTTTTCTCGTGACGGGAAAGCACGTAGGCTACATACCATTTTTTCATTCTATATCAGTCAAGGGGGGAGTGGAAAGGAGGGGATAAGGTGCGCTACGCGGTCGTCAGTGTAATCTCACTGCCGATCCCTCCTTGTTATTCTCTGCAAAATTAGACATTAATTTACGAATTACAATATTTTGTTCATAAAAACTCAAATATTTAACATTGTAATTGCGGATTTTTATATTTTTGCTCCTTTTTAATTTTTAAATATTTTAAGAATATGAATAAAAAGAAGATTTGGAAACAAATCAGGACAGATGGAACAAGGTGAGAAGTGTGGAAAAAGAGTTGGAGGAGCTGGAGCGAGACATTGAGAATGTATCGTTCCGACAGCTGGCGGAACTGAAGCGGATGTGTAGGAGGGGCTATAAAATATTCTCCAATCAACAAGAAAAGAAGAAGAAAGGGGAAGATTGACCGGCAAAAGAAAAAGAGGCAGGAAGAAGATCGATTGACCTAAAAGAAGGAAGGGGAGGAGTGATAACGGAGGATGTATGTAAGCGTCTCCGTGAGTCTGTATGGCTGTCCTTCTGGGGCTTCTTATACCGTTGGGGTATAAAAACGAAGCATCATGGATTTAAAAGAATACAGATTGGGAACAATTTGGAAAGGTTCCCTTGGAATATTGTCCTTACTGTTAAAAAGAATAAATAAAAAGAAGAATGCCAATTGTACACTTTAGTTCTGCCGGCTGTTTGTTAGGATGCTGATAAACAGTAGGTAAACGGTGGGTGATTTGGCGTAAAGTGTAATATTTCGTCAGTTTTAGATGTCGTACTTTCGCACATTGCAATTTTGAATTGCAGGCGAAGGGCAACGTTTTTTCCCTATCTTAAATTAAAACCCCATTTTAACATGGATTTTAATGATTTGTGCTCTTTCTATTTTAACGTGCGCGAACAGCGTTGCATTGAAATGTCACTGGAAGAGTTTGTAAATTACATCTGCAACGGACGATGGAAATCGACGGTCGAGATGTATCACCGCCTAATGGCTGAGGGCGATAAGAGTAAAGCCAAAGAGTTGAAGAACAAACTGCCCGGCCTGGTGGTGGCGGGGTATTGCGAGGGAAGCCATGCATTGAAGAACCGCCGCACGTGGAGTGGGAATGCCATGTTTGATGTCGACCATACGCAGGGACGTACACAGGAGTTCCTGCAGAAGCTGAAGGCGGTGCCGTGGGTCGGGGCAGGTTGGCGAAGTGTATCGTACGATGGTCTGAAAGTGGTGGTGCGTATCGAGGCTGCAACAGTCGAAGAGTATGTGCAGGCTTATGCGGTGGTGGCGTGGCATATCGGCCGCGTGATTGATTTTCCGTGTGACATGAGTTGCAAGAATCCCACTCGTCCGTGTTATGCGTCGTATGACGAGGAAGCCTTCTGCAAGCCCGCTTTCGAGCTTTTCCCTTGGCGGGAATTCCTCAAGGAGCATCCCGATAAAGCGACGCAGATCATGGAGGAGCTGAAGGTGAGACCTGCCGCACCGGACAGCACGACAGGAACCGCTTCGGAATCTGCTTCGGAGCCTGTCTCGGAGCCCCCGTCGGGCATCCTGCGCACCTTTTTTAATGACTTTCTGGCCCACAACGCTTTCATTCCCGGAGCCAAGAATGATTTCTTGCTCAAATTGGGTCGTATAGCCCGATATAAAGGACTGTCCGATAGTGAGTTGAGACAACTGGAAGCGTTGGCTGTGGAGCGTCTGAGCGATGCCGGGTGTCCGCCCGAAGATATCATCCCGAAAATGGATGCCGGATATCGTTATGTGGATAAAACTAAATTGTCTGATTATCAGCGTAATAATGCTAATGGTTGGGACCACAAGGACCAGGGACCATCTTTATGCTTTCCCGGTCCCGTGGGAGAGGCTGAAAAGGCTGAGAATGAGAAGCTTGAAGCGGACAAGCTCCACAAGAACGCTCCCCGCTTTCCGAAGTCGGTGTACGACGCCCTTCCCGACCTTCTTGTCCGTGGCTTGGAAGCAGCTCGAAACAGCCGTGAAAAAGACCGTCTGCTGTTGGGGATGCTTGCCAATCTGAGTGCTTGTCTTCCCGGTGTGTGGATGAATTATGCCGACATGTGCTACACTCCTCATTTTTATGCGATGAGTCTTGCCGGTGCGGGACGCGGCAAGGGGATTGTGACGCTCGGCTCTATTCTGCCCGATGCCGTTCAGCGCTATCTGGAAGACAAGAACAAGACGGTGCAGTCGGAGTATGACAAGAAGCAGTTGGCATGGGCGCTGGAAGAGCGTTTGGCCATTCAGGAGAAGCGTGTGCCCGACATCGACAAGCGTCCCGAGCCTCCGGTGAAGCGCATGCTCAAGATTTCGCCCAATATCTCGAAGAGTCAGTTGATTATTGCGCTTGAGGAGGCCGGTGCGCAAGGGGTGGTGATTAATGCTTCGGAGCTGGATATGCTTACCAATGCCATGAAGCAGGACTGCGGAAAGCATGATGATGTGCTTCGTGCCGCTTTTCACCACGAGGAGGCATCGTCTTATTATAAGACGGATAAGCGCATGGTGGTGGCGCATGTTCCTCATCTGGCATTGTGTCTTACGGGCACTCCTTCTCAGCTTCACCGTTTCATTTCGTCGTTGGAGAACGGTATGTACAGTCGTATGGCTTTTTATATCGGTGAGGGACGGTGGAAATGGATTTCGGCAGCTCCCGTGGAGGGTAGCACCGACCATGTGAAGCTGTTCAGGAAATTGAGCGAAGAGGTGCTTCGTATGTTTGTCTTTTTGTCCGGTTCGCCCACTGAGGTGTGTTTCACTCCCAGGCAGTGGGAGGAGCATACGCAGCGTTTCAGCAACGTTCTTCAGGAAGTGGTGAGTGAAGATGATGATTCGCATGGGGCGATTGTGTTTCGTCACGGGTTGATAGCGGCCCGCATAGCCATGGTGCTGACGGCGTTGCGCAAGTGTGAGCCGATGTGGAATGTGCAGCAGTGCCGGTGTACGGATGAGGATTTTCATACGGCAATGGATATGGTGAAAGTGTTGTTGGAGCACAGCTTGCTGTTGTCTACCACCGTGTCTGCCGTGGAGTCGGGCAAGGAACCCAAGCCGATGAAGAAGTTTTATCGCATACGTTCGGTACTGGCAAAGCTTCCCGAAAGCTTCACTTATACGCAGTTGAAGGAGGGGGCCGTGGAACATGGAATACCTTCCAGTTCGCTTAAAAGATACCTTGTCCGTTTGCTTGAGATGCAAATCATTGAAAAAGAGGATGGTATGTATCGTAAACTCTGTAAATCCTGGTCCGGAAACTCATAAAGGTGGGCCCTGGTCCCAGTGGTCCCAAGGTTAGATATCATTATGTTGATAATCAGTATGTTGATTGTGAATCATATTGGAAATAACCGCAACCACCGGGAGGGCACCTGTGAAAGCCTCCGCTGCACCGTTTTTTTGTTGGTTTGAGTGGGTGGATTTCTATGGTGTATGTGTGGAATTCAGGGCAGACCCGTGTGTCCGCCCGATAGCATTCACCCTGAAAAAAGACCTTGATGTTCTCGAAAAACATCAAGGTCTTTTTCCCAAACATAATAGTCTTTTCCTGAAAGACGGAAGAGTTTTCCGGAAACACTTTAGTGCGTTTTTGTGCTGTTTTTCTTTCGCAACTCTCTTTTCCGCTAAGGCTCTCCCAGGTATTTCACAATGATTTCCACCTCCTGTTTCAGGTAGCAATGGCGGTATTTGTTGTAGCCTGTGGCATTGAGTTCTTCCGTCAGGCGGGGGATACGCCGTATCCATCGATAAAGGTTCTGCAGGGCGGCTCCGGGTTCGCGTCCGGGGCAATAGAGCGACGCCAGTTCCGCCTTGTCGTAAGTGCGGATGGCGAATGTTTCTTCTTCTTTCTTCATTATTCTTACTATGATTATTTATTGTTCTTTAATGTAAATATAACAATAAAATCTCTGATTATCAAATGATTAATGAAGTTTGTTTCGACATGCTCCGTTCTTTTTTTTGAGGGGGAGGAGTTCCTTGTGGAGTAGATGGAATCTTCTCCGGCGGAACTCCGAATGGTCTCTGTTTTTTAAGTCTTTCTCATGGAGGATGAAGAAAGTAGGTTACAGAGATTCGATTTCTGTAAGGGAAAGGCCGGTGACTTGCATGATTTGCTCAGAGGTCATTCCCAAGGATTTCAGGTTGCGAGCCGTTTCAAATTTTTCTTCTCGACGTCCTTTCTCAATTCCTTTTTCAATTCCTTTTTCAATTCCTTTCTCAATTCCTTTCTCGATCCCTTTTTCAATTCCACGTTCTTCTACTGTATCAGACAAATTACACATCAGGCTCAGCTCCTTTCCAAATCCGTTTTCCATTTGAATTTCATACTCTTGTTCCAGACGATCTTTCTTCTCTTTTTCCAGCAGCTCCGTATTGAACAACGTCTGCAGTATTCCAAGGAACTGATCATCTGTTTCTTTTTTCGTATTCAGACATACCATCACGATCGACAGTTTGTCATATTCTTTCCTTCGATCCGGGATTCCCGGTATCAGATCTGTTTTTTCCAGTTTATACTCTGAAATAGCATTTCCTATGTACTTCGGTGCATTCATACAGATCCAGATCGAATACACCTTTTTTATCTTATCGTATTCCGGGATTTCAAACTCCGTTCCCAGCTGTGCAGATATCATTCTCGCTCCATAGAATACTCCGCGTGTCGTCAGGGAATATCCCGCATAGTATTTCTTCTGCGCCTCCACATTAATAATCAGACGGA
>ENA-OOWO01002109-OOWO01002109.1-human-gut-metagenome-genome-assembly--contig:-NODE-2109-length-11874-cov-3.770031_pt1 | contig 11874 bp, 7 predicted proteins | sample MGYA00241579_ERZ501327 | MGnify/ENA primary metagenome ERZ501327 (study PRJEB25962, sample SAMEA2042836) | human gut metagenome | biome: human gut; feature: human-associated habitat; material: faeces...
GACGCAGGAACGCCTCAGCGAACGCGTTGGTAAGAAGCGTACCACCATTGCCAACTACCTGCGCCTGCTCAAACTGCCCGCCCCCGTCCAGATGGGACTGCAGAACAAGCAGATAGACATGGGACATGCCCGCGCGTTGGTAACGCTCGGCGACCCCAAACTGCAAGTAAAGATTTTCGAGGAAATCCTGGAGCACGGGTATTCCGTACGCAAAGTGGAAGAAATAGTAAAGTCACTGAGTGAAGGCGAAACCGTGAAAAGCGGTGGTCGTAAGATTGCCCCCAAGCGCGCCAAACTGCCCGAAGAATTCAATATGCTGAAACAACAACTCTCGGGCTTTTTCAGTACCAAGGTGCAACTCACCTGCTCGGAGAAAGGAAAAGGCAAAATCAGTATCCCGTTCAATAACGAAGAAGAATTGGAACGTATCATCGGCATTCTTGATACGCTGAAGAAATAAATGAGAAAAAAAGGAAGAATATATCAGTTAGCCATTACCCTGCTTCTCTGTTTTTTACAGATGGCAGGGATTGCTATGTATGGTCAGGACCGTCCGCGTGCCGCTTCCAAGCGTGCGCAGCGGCATCAGACCGATACACTCAACACCGTGGTGAACCGGGACAGCCTCACTGTTGCCGACAGTCTTGCAGCCGAAAACAAGCGGAAGATGCTGGAAATGACTGCCAGCCCCGACCTGAAGGAACAGCCCGTACCTACAGACAGCCTGCAAAAGGCCATCGACCCCAAGCGATGGGTGCCCAACCCCACAAAAGCCACCTGGCTTGCCCTCGTCATTCCCGGCGGTGGACAAATCTACAACCGCAAATATTGGAAACTGCCCATCTTCTATGGAGGATTTGCCGGTTGTGCCTATGCCCTCACGTGGAACAGCAAGATGTACAAGGACTATTCGGCCGCCTACAAGGATGCCGTAAATGGTAATTTCAACTCCAGTACCATTACCGACCTGCTGCCTCCCAACTATAACTATACCGAAAGCCAGCTGACGGAGACACTGCGGAAGCGTAAGGACACCTTCCGACGATACCGCGACTTGAGCATCTTCGCCTTTATCGGTGTATATCTATTGTCCGTTGTCGACGCATACGTAGACGCAGAACTGTCCAACTTCGACATCACCCCCGACCTCAGCATGAAAGTGGAACCTGCCATAATCAACAGTCAGATGACCGGTTCCTCTAATAAGAACGTCGGCGTGCAATGCAGTTTCCGATTCTAAAAACGAAAATTAAAGCATAAATTATTACCTAATGATACACAAGGCCATATATATGAAAAGAATTATTCTCGGTTCCTCGCTTCTGTTTTGCGCCCTCTTCGCCGTTCCGGCCATGCATGCGCAAGAAAGCGTGGAAGTACTTATCCGCGAAAACGGTACAGAACGCCAGGAATCCATCGAGCTGCCCAAAAGCATGACCTATCCGCTGGACAGCCTGCTCAATGACTGGAAAGCCAAGAATTACATAGACCTGGGAAAAGACTGCAGCACCTCTACCGTAAACCCGATGTTCAGTGATTCTGTATACATAGACCGGTTGTCGCGCATGCCGACCGTCATGGAAATGCCATACAACGAGATTGTGCGTAAGTTCATCGACATGTATGCCGGACGCCTGCGCAATCAAGTTGCCTTCATGCTGAGCGCCTGCAACTTCTATATGCCCATCTTCGAAGAAGCACTGGATGCCTACGGCCTGCCGCTCGAACTGAAATACCTGCCCATCATAGAATCCGCTCTCAACCCTTCTGCCGTATCCCGCGCGGGAGCTTGCGGACTATGGCAATTTATGCTTGCCACCGGAAAGATATACGGACTGGAAAGCAATAGCCTCGTAGACGAGCGCCGCGACCCGATAAAAGCTACCTGGGCGGCAGCACGTTACCTGAAGGACATGTATGACATTTACAAAGACTGGAACCTGGTGATTGCCGCCTACAACTGCGGTCCGGGCACCATCAACAAAGCCATCCGCCGCTCGGGAGGGAAAACCGATTACTGGGAAATCTACAACTATCTGCCCAAAGAGACACGTGGCTACGTGCCCGCCTTCATTGCCGCCAACTACGTAATGACCTACTACTGCAAGCACAACATCTGCCCCATGGAGACTGACATTCCCGAGGCTACCGATACAGTGCAAGTCAGCCGTAACCTTCATTTCGAACAGATTTCCGACCTATGCGGCATCAGTCTGGACCAGATAAAAAGTCTGAATCCCCAATTCAAGAAAAGCATCATCCCCGGAGAGAGCAAACCGCAGACACTACGCCTCCCCATCAACTACATCAGTGCGTTCATTGACAAGCAAGACACCATCTATGCCCACCGCAGTAACGAGCTGTTCAAGAACCGCAGAGTCGTGGCCGTTTCCAATACACGCTCGGCAGCACGTAGCAGCAAAGGCAGTACCGCTACGGGGAATGTCACCTACCACAAGATACGCAGTGGCGAGAATCTCGGCAGCATTGCACGGAAATACGGTGTCACTGTCAATCAGTTAAAAAGTTGGAATGGATTGCGCAGTACCAGAATCTCCGCAGGAAAGCGCTTGAAGATTTATAAATAAAGACATAAACGCTTGCCCGGTGTTGAAAATTGCTTATTTTTGCAAAAAGTGAAGTGAAGAAAGGAGAAAGCAGTATATGGAAGAAAATATAAGTCAGAAGGAAAAGGAAAAAGCCGAAGAGGAAATGATCGAACAGGCATTCCAAGAACTGTTGAACGACTATTTGGCCACCAAGCACCGCAAGCGCGTCGAAATAATAACCAAAGCATTCAACTTTGCCAACCAGGCGCATAAGGGCATCAAGCGTCGTTCCGGCGAGCCCTACATCATGCACCCCATTGCTGTGGCAAAGATTGTCTGTAATGAGATAGGACTGGGGTCTACTTCCATATGCTCGGCATTGCTGCACGATGTGGTGGAAGACACTGACTACACCGTAGAGGATATCGAAAACATCTTCGGTCCCAAAATCGCCCAGATTGTAGACGGGCTGACAAAGATTTCCGGCGGTATCTTCGGCGACCGTGCCTCGGCGCAGGCGGAGAACTTCAAGAAGCTGCTGCTCACTATGTCCGACGATATCCGGGTTATCCTCATCAAGATAGCTGACCGTCTGCATAACATGCGTACACTCGGCTCCATGCTGCCCAACAAACAGTTCAAGATTGCAGGCGAAACACTCTACATCTATGCTCCTCTCGCCAACCGCCTCGGCTTGTACAAAATCAAGACAGAACTGGAAAACCTGAGCTTCAAGTACGAACATCCGGAAGAGTACCACGAGATAGAAGAGAAACTGGAAGCCACCGCTGTAGAGCGCGACAAGGTATTCAATGAGTTCACCGCTCCGATACGGGCGCAACTGGACAAAATGGGACTGAAATACCGTATCCTTGCCCGTGTAAAGTCCATCTACTCCATCTGGAACAAAATGCAGACCAAACATGTCCCCTTCGAGGAAATCTATGACCTGCTTGCTGTCCGCATCATCTTCGAGCCTCGCAATATAGAGGAAGAGCTAAACGACTGCTTCGACATCTACGTCTCCATATCCAAGATATACAAGCCCCACCCCGACCGCCTGCGCGACTGGGTGAGCCATCCCAAAGCCAACGGCTACCAAGCCCTGCACGTCACCCTTATGGGTAACAACGGGCAATGGATTGAAGTACAAATCCGCAGTGAGCGTATGAATGACGTTGCCGAACAAGGCTTTGCCGCCCACTGGAAATACAAAGAAGGCGGAGGCAGCGAAGATGAAGGCGAACTGGAGAAATGGCTGCGTACCATCAAAGAAATTCTGGATGACCCGCAACCGGACGCCATCGACTTTCTCGATACCATCAAACTAAACTTGTTCGCGTCGGAAATTTTCGTCTTCACCCCGAAAGGCGACCTCAAGACCATGCCGCAGAACTCTACGGCACTGGACTTTGCCTTCTCCTTGCATACCGACATCGGCAGCCACTGCATCGGCGCCAAGGTAAACCACAAATTGGTCCCCCTAAGCCACAAACTGCAAAGCGGTGACCAGGTAGAGATATTGACCTCCAAATCGCAACGCGTGCAGCCGGAGTGGGAAGTATATGCCACCACCGCCCGTGCCCGTACCAAGATTGCCGCCATCTTGCGTAAAGAAGCAAAAGCCTATCAAAAAGAAGGTGAAACCATACTGAACGAATTCTTCAAAAACGAGGATATACGTATGGATGATGCCGCTCTGGACAAACTGACCAGGCTGCACGGCTTCCACACCCGCGACGAGTTGTTCGTTGCCATTGGTAACAAGCGGGTTGTGCTGGGCGATGCCGACAAGAATGTGTTCAAGGAAAAACAGAACAGCAACTGGAAGAAGTTCCTGACCTTCTCCTTCGGTAACAAGGACAACAAGGATGCCAAAGAACAACCGGAAGAGAAAGCACCGCAAGAGAAAATCAACACCAAGCAGATTCTGAAGCTGACGGAAGAGACCATCTCAAAGAACTATATCATGGCTGACTGTTGCCACCCCATTCCGGGTGACGACGTACTGGGATACATCGACGAACAGAACCGTGTTGTCATCCACAAGCGCCAATGCCCCGTTGCCACCCGCCTTAAAAGTAGCTACGGAAACCGTATCATCGCCACCGAATGGGACACTCACAAGGATTTGTCGTTCCTCGTCACCATATATATAAAAGGTATAGACAGCATGGGATTGCTGAACGAAGTGACCCAAGTCATCTCCCGCCAGCTCAACGTGAATATCCGTAAACTGACCATCGAAACCAACGATGGCATCTTCGAAGGAAAGATACAGCTCTATGTACACGATGTGGACGACGTGCGCACTATCTGCAATAATCTGAAGCAGATACAGAATATAAAACAAGTGACGAGAGTAGAGGAATAAACGGAGTGGTATTCTACTTCAGTCCTTGGATATTTTCCTTCAAGTTCTCCACATCCTCGTAGGTAAACTCATCCAATGCCAGTTTCATGCCTACCAGTTCTTCGCGGATAGCTCTGAGGCGATCTACGATTTCAAAGTTACGTATCGTAGCTTCCTTATTGTCTTTTATCCGTTGGCGGGCGCCGGGCAAGGTCATCCCGCGCTCCTTCACCAGATGATAGATAAGTTTCACTGTCTCAATGTCCTCCTTACGGTACTGGCGTATTCCCCGCCCTCCTTTCTTCGGATTGAGTTGCGGAAACTCCTTTTCCCAGAAACGGAGCAGCGATTCGTTGACGTCGAACATGGCAGCCACCTCACTGATGGAGTAATATAACTTCAAATTCTTATCTGTATTCAACATGATGTAATCCTTTCTTTATCAATCATCCGTCAATCAAGCACCTTACCATTGTTCGCAGCAATCTGTATCATGCGGTCATAATCCTCAGCACTGAGGTCCATAAAGTAGTAGTTGACGGGATTCACAACCTTTCCCTTGACGTGTACTTCGTAGTGCAAATGCGGACCAGTGCTCTTGCCCGTACTGCCTACCCCGCCAATGACCTCACCACGTACCACTTTCTTGCCTAACTTCGTCCGGAAATCGCGCAAGTGTGCATATACTGTCTGGTAACCGAATCCGTGATCTATCACGATTCTATTGCCATAGCCCGATTGCCAGCCCATCTGCACCACAGTACCGTCTCCCGTGGCATAGACGTCTGTACCCTGAGGAGCCGAAAAGTCCATACCCTCATGGAACTTGCTGGTACCATAAATGGGGTCGATACGCGTACCGTAACCGGAAGCAGTCTTACGGAGGTCCTTGTTCGAAACAGGCTGTATGGCAGGAATGCAACGCAGCATTTCATCATGATTCTTGCACATCTCCACCACGTCATCGAAAGAGCATGACTGAATATAGAGCTGCTTCGTCAGCATGTCCATCTTCTGGGTGGTATTGATAACCAGGTCAGAGTTTGCCATATCCATCAGATGCTCATAGCGGTTGGTGCCGCCATATCCAGCCTGACGGATGGCAGAAGGAATAGGGTCGGCCATGAAAATCACCCGGTACAGATTGTCGTCACGCTGCTGTATGTCCTGCAGCACTCCCATCGCCTCGTCCAGCCGACGGGAGAGCACGTTGTACTGCGCCTGCAGTTTGCTGTTCTCCTTCCGCAGCTCCTTCTCCGACGGAGAACCGAAGATAAGCAGCAATACGATGAAACTGCCCGCACCCAGCCCCATACCGATGAACAAACGGCGGAGAATGCTCAACGCCCGCTGCCTCACGGTAGGATAAATACGGTCATACGTCTGCGTCTGGGGATTATAAATGTAGTAAACTTTGCGCATCTTAGGAAATATTTCGCTTGTCAATGCGACAAAAGTAATAAAAACAAGCTATCTTTGCACAGTTTTTTCAAGAATATTAAGACTAAGTAGCAAGTAGTTAGTAGTAAGAAACGGACAAAAAACGACAGAAGAAGATAAATCAAACTAGAATCAGATAAATCAATAGAGAGTATGTTGACTGCAAACGAAATCAGAGACTCTTTCAAGAGTTTCTTCGAAAGTAAAGGTCACCAGATAGTGCCTTCGGCCCCGATGGTGATTAAGGATGACCCCACGTTGATGTTCACCAATGCGGGAATGAACCAGTTTAAAGATATCATTTTGGGCAACCACCCGGCGAAATACAAAAGAGTTGCTGACTCGCAGAAATGCCTTCGCGTAAGCGGAAAACACAACGACCTGGAGGAAGTAGGTCACGATACCTACCACCACACCATGTTCGAGATGCTGGGCAACTGGTCGTTCGGCGACTACTTCAAGAAAGAAGCCATCTCCTGGGCATGGGAGTATCTGGTGGATGTATTGAAACTCGACCCCAAAGACCTCTACGCCACCGTATTCGAAGGTAGCGCCGAAGAAGGACTGGAACGCGACAACGAAGCTGCTTCTTACTGGGAGCAGTTCTTGCCGAAAGACCACATTCTGAATGGCAACAAACACGATAACTTCTGGGAAATGGGCGATACGGGACCGTGCGGTCCGTGTTCGGAAATCCATGTGGACTCCCGTTCGGAAGAAGAGAAGGCCAAAGTACCCGGCAGCCAGCTGGTGAACAAAGACCACCCGCAGGTGATTGAAATCTGGAACCTCGTGTTCATGCAGTTCAACCGCAAGGCAGACGGCAGCCTGGAAGGACTTCCCGCCAAGGTTATCGACACCGGCATGGGCTTCGAGCGACTGGTGCGCACACTGCAAGGAAAGACCTCCAACTACGACACCGACGTGTTCCAACCGATACTGAAAGCCATCGGAGACATAGCAGGCAAGAAGTACGGCGACGATGAGAAGTCGGACATCGCCATGCGTGTGATTGCCGACCACATCCGTACCATCGCCTTCTCTATTACCGACGGACAGCTTCCAAGTAATGCCAAAGCAGGTTATGTCATCCGCCGTATTCTCCGCCGTGCCGTTCGCTACGGCTACACGTTCCTCGGACAGAAGCAGGCATTCATGTACAAGCTCCTCCCCGTACTCATCGAGAACATGGGTGCCGCTTATCCCGAACTGAATGCACAGAAGGAACTGATTGCCAAAGTTATCAAGGAAGAAGAAGATTCCTTCCTCCGCACTTTGGAGACGGGTATCCGCCTGCTGGAAAAGACCATGGCAGACGCCAAAGCCGCCGGCAAGAACAAAATCAGCGGAAAGGACGCCTTCACTTTATATGACACCTTCGGTTTCCCGCTTGACTTGACGGAGCTGATTCTCCGCGAAAACGGCATGACTGCCGACATCAAGGAGTTTGACGCCGAAATGCAACAGCAAAAACAACGTGCCCGCAATGCCGCTGCCATAGAGACCGGTGACTGGATTACGCTGAAAGAAGGTACCACTGAATTCGTGGGATATGACTATACGGAATACGAGACATCCATTCTGCGCTACCGCCAAGTGAAGCAGAAGAACCAGACCTTATATCAGATTGTACTGGACAAGACTCCATTCTACGCCGAAAGCGGCGGTCAGGTAGGCGATACCGGTGTATTGGTAAACGAGTTCGAAACCATCGAAGTAGTAGACACCAAGAAGGAAAACAACTTGCCCATCCACATCACCAAGAAGCTGCCCCAACATTTGGAAGCTCCGATGATGGCATGCGTAGATACCGACAAACGTGCTGCTTGTGCTGCCAACCACTCTGCCACCCACTTGCTGGATGCCGCACTGCGCGAAGTATTGGGCGAACATGTAGAGCAGAAGGGCTCTTTGGTTACACCAGACTCCCTGCGTTTCGACTTCTCACACTTCCAAAAGGTGACGGACGAGGAAATCCGCAAGGTGGAACACATCGTTAATGCAAAGATTCGCGCCAACATACCTTTGAAGGAATACCGCAACATTCCTATCGAAGAAGCCAAAGAACTGGGCGCCATCGCTCTGTTCGGCGAAAAGTACGGCGACCATGTACGCGTTATCCAGTTCGGTTCTTCCGTAGAGTTCTGTGGTGGTACACATGTGGCTGCAACCGGAAACATCGGTATGGTGAAGATTATCTCCGAAAGCTCCGTGGCTGCCGGTGTGCGCCGTATCGAAGCCTACACGGGTGCACGCGTGGAGGAATTGATGAACACCATCGAGGACACGCTGCACGACCTGAAGGCGCTCTTCAACAACGCACCCGACCTTGCCGGAACCATCCGCAAGTATATCGACGAGAACGCCGGACTGAAGAAGCAGGTAGAGGACTTCATGAAAGAGAAAGAAGCACAGCTGAAAGAAAGACTGCTGAAGAACGTGCAGGAAGTCAATGGCGTTAAAGTCATCAAGTTCTGTGCCCCGCTGCCGGCAGAAACAGTGAAGAACATCGCCTTCCAGCTGCGTGGCCAGATTACGGAAAACTTGTTCTTCGTGGCCGGAACAGAAGCCGAAGGCAAGCCGATGCTGACCGTCATGCTGAGCGACAACCTTGTGACAGGTGGACTGAAAGCCGGTAACCTGGTGAAAGAAGCCGCCAAACTTATCCAAGGCGGTGGCGGTGGCCAGCCCCACTTTGCAACTGCCGGCGGTAAGAATGTTGATGGACTGAACGCTGCCATTGACAAAGTATTGGAATTGGCAGGATTATAATCGAAAATAATTGGCGAAACACTTGACATCGCCTCTGCGATGTTGTATATTTGTAACGTCATTTTTTAGATATTTAAAAATTAAACTACCGGGAAAGGAGGAGCATTGCTTCTCCTTTTCTTTTTACCCTCCACAGTATTCCATTTGAAATGCCACATGCCGGCTCCCCAAACTCCACACCTTACCATCCTAAATGCCACACCTTAGCAAGTGAAATGGCTGGCATTTACCCTCCAAAGCCCTGGGGTTTCCGTGAAAAGCCCTGAGGTTTGGGACAGTGAAGTGGAGGGAACGGATGATTAGTCCAGAACAAACAGACAATGCATTCGAAGCAAACGAATGATGCATACAGAACAGACAGATGATGCACAACAGAAACAAAAACGGGAAGCCTAAGCCTCCCGTCTGTTAATCTTTCGTAAATCTACTCTTGACAAGATTTTCACTAAAACCTCATTCCGTCCGAAGTAGAAACATCTCGCGATAAACCACCAGTGCACCTTCGGGCAACAAACCGGAAGGACAGAAAGGAGTTACATTTTCCGCAAGTACACATTTACCATTTCCCGAGACCGTCCGCGTAAAGAGCCTCTTCTCTCCATTATAAGTAAACTGCCACAGTGCATATGTATCTCCGTTCTCATCTTCCACTGGAACTGTCTCGTATATTCCCATTAGCGGTTCCTCCTCTTTCCCCGTCGGATAGATTTCCAATACACCTTTCCACATACTATTGGAGAAATCTTCGGGTACCAGCACATAATACCCGCCATCCTTCACCCAAGGACGCTCGGCAAGCGCCTTAGAGACATCACTCAGCAGTTCCGTCAGTGCACCATTACTGATACCATACTCGGAGCCCATCTTCGTCAACGTATATTGCCTGCGACCTTTCACCGTGATGCGCAGTTGGGTCTCCTCACCGGAACCATCCATCACCTTCACAATCGTCTCTCCCTCTGCCAACGGATGAATTTTGATACGCTGATAACCGTTGACCTCATCGGTAAAAGTCACGGAAGCCACCGACTCATGTTCGTTAATCACATTATAGGAACCGTCACCACCGTCAATGCCCAGCACTGTATCTTCGTTTGTTTCAGAAAGATAATAAGAAAGATTAGACACCAGATTATCACATGTCCCAATCTGATAAATAGGCTCCACGCCTTCGAAAAGTACCATGCTCCGGTAATCGTCCTCGCAACCGGAAGCGGTAAACAGCAGTGCTATCAAGGCAAAGAGAGAATATAGCTTCTTCATACTTGTTCTGTTATAGTTGTTCTATCTACAAAAATACAAAAAATACCGGAATACTGCATCGGTACCCCTCTCTTTTTCAAACGATTTGTTCTTTCGGATAGTTCACCAAGTAGAGCGTTCCCGTGGCACGGGTAAAAGCCGTATAGAGCCAACGAAAGTAATCGGGTGTCAAATATTCGTCCGTCATATAGCCCTGGTCCAGAAATACATTCCTCCACTGCCCGCCCTGCGCCTTGTGGCAAGTCACGGCGTAGGCATACTTCACCTGCAAAGCATTGTAATACGGGTCTGCCTTCATCTTCTTCATCCGCTCACGCTTCACGGTGATGTCGGCATAGTCTTCGAGGACGGAATAGAAAAGCCGGTCGTTCTCTGCCTTAGGCAGCGCAGGCGAGTCGGTATGCAGCGTATCGAGCAGCATGTTCACTTCCAGTTCAAAGTCGTTATAGTCAGGAAAGACCAGCGTCACGTCCGCAAAGCGGAAACCATACAGCTCCCGCGTACGGCGCACGCGGCGCACTACGGCAGTCTCACCGTTGGCAATGAAGTCCATCTCCTTCTCTTTTTCCGTCCAGAAGTAGTTATTTTTCGCCACCATCAACAAATCACCGGTGTTCAATTCATCCTCACGCCAGAGAATCTGCGCACGGATGCCCTTGTTGTAGATGTTCGCCCGCTTATTGGAACGGCACACCACGATGGTTTCATCCAGCCCGTCGCGGTCGTAGCAAGAGCTCAGCGTCTCTATCAGCTCATTACCGGGCAGAACTTTAATATCGGCAAACCCCGAAACCTTTATCTTTGGCAGGCTGTAACAATCGTCTTCCGCTATCAACTGCCTCAGGCGGGTGGCATTCCACAAGATACCCGACTGCTGCTCCTGACGCACTACCTGCGTCAAGTCCACCTCCACCACTTCCAGCCCGTAGCCTTTCAAGGCATCGGCAAAGAGGGCAGGACTCTGCTCCTCCCCCACTGGCGGCAGCTGTGCCGTATCGCCCATCAGCAGCAAACGGCATCCCTGGCCGGAATAGACAAACTGCACCAGGTCGTCCAGCAACCTGCCCGTGCCGAACATGGAACCGGACAGTCCCTCATTGGAAATCATCGAGGCCTCATCCACTATATAGAGAGTGTGAGTTGTCAAATTATCGTTCACAGAAAAATTGCTCAGCTCGTTGGAGAAAGATTGCTGTCTATAGATTTTTTTATGAATTGTAAACGCCGGATGCCCCGCATACGATGAAAAAACTTTTGCCGCCCGCCCGGTTGGTGCCAGCAATACCGACTTCTGTTGCAGCTTATCCAACGTCCGCACCAAGGCACCGACCAACGATGTTTTACCCGTCCCCGCATAACCACGAAGCATAAAAACCACCTCGCTACAAGGTGATAGAAGGAACTCCGATAAAGATTTTACAGCAATTTCTTGCTCAGGAGTTGGTTGGTAAGGAAAATTTTCCTTAATTTGCCTTTCTAAATAGTTATTTATCATTT
>ENA-OOWO01002110-OOWO01002110.1-human-gut-metagenome-genome-assembly--contig:-NODE-2110-length-11870-cov-1.617435_pt1 | contig 11870 bp, 8 predicted proteins | sample MGYA00241579_ERZ501327 | MGnify/ENA primary metagenome ERZ501327 (study PRJEB25962, sample SAMEA2042836) | human gut metagenome | biome: human gut; feature: human-associated habitat; material: faeces...
ACTTGAGTGGATCGGAAAAAATTTATAAAGCACACACCAAATTCCAGTTTTTAAAGCTGTACATGAAAATGTATGGCTTTATTTTATAAAAACACATTGATAATTATCTATGTATATGCTAATCTACACACATAGATAAAAATCAATGCGAGGTAAATGAAATGGAACTAACAAATGTTGCATTAATCTGCAAGGCACTTGGAGATTCAAACAGATTAGAAATAGTGCAAATGTTGTCAGATGGCGAAAAATGTGGATGCAGGCTCTTGGAAAAATTTGAAATTACACAGCCAACCCTGTCTCATCATATGAAGATACTGGTGGAATGTGGATTGGTGAATGATCGCAAAGAAGGTAAATGGCATCATTACTCTTTGAATTGTGATACTTTATTAGAATTCAAGAATTTTATTGGCAGTTTGACATGTGAGTCATGCTGTGACAAAAAAGATAGCTGTTGTTAGAGGGGAAATGCTAAGATGAAGTTTTTTCAAAAGTATTTATCTGTGTGGGTCATTCTATGCATGATCATCGGTGTATCCATAGGACATTTTGTGAAATTTCTGCTGGGTGTGTCCAATGTAGCAGTGCCTTTTAATACAATATTTTTAAGTGTCGTGCTTTTTGTAGTAATACCGCTTGTTGGTGGAATTATTACCAGAATGGCTGTAATCAGAAAACATGATGAGAATTATTTAAACCAGCAGTTTTTAAATAAATTTGATTCAGTTACAACTATAGGGCTACTATTGACATTAGTGCTGATATTTATGTTTCAGTCGGAAGTTATTCTGAAAAATCCTATACACATAATACTGATTGCAATACCTTTGATAATTCAGACATTTTTGATCTTTGGAATCGCATACGTAGCGTGTTATCTGTTAAAACTGCCACACAATATTGCAGCACCTGCAGGAATGATAGGAGCATCTAATTTCTTTGAACTTGCGGTGGCAGTGGCGATTGCATTGTTTGGAACAACAAGTGAGGCTGCACTTGCTACTACTGTGGGTGTCTTAACAGAAGTTCCGGTAATGCTTATGCTTGTAAGAATTGCAAATAAGACGAAAGGAAGGTTTCTATGACAGTAAGAGAAAAAGCAGAACTGATTGTAAAAGATATAAAGAAAGAACAGGGAACAAATCCGGTTGTCATTTTTAAACAGATAGCAAAGAAGGAATATGTCAGTATTCATGGACCGGAACACCATATATTAGATGGTGCAAGTTTGCTAGTAGCCTACAAAAACGCAGGTGGAGAGATAGACTTAGAACAGGCATTGGACAGGCTGATGGCAGAGGGGCTTCGGATGCCGGGGGCAATGTGCGGTTTATGGGGAATATGCGGAGCAATCACATCTATAGGTGCTGCACTTGCAATCATCGACGGAACAGGTCCGCTTTCAACGGATGGAACATGGGGAAATCATATGCAGTTTACCTCGAAAGCAATCGGAGAATTAGGAGCCATAAACGGACCAAGATGCTGCAAGAGAGATGCAATGATAGCATTTAAGAATGGTATTGATTATGTGAATGCTCATTATGGAGTAACATTGCAATACGAACAAATGCAATGTGGATTCACAGATTTTAATGAGCAGTGTATAAAGGAGAGGTGTCCATTTCATGAGTAATGTAAAAGTGGCATTTATTTGTGTCCATAATTCCTGCCGAAGTCAGATTGCTGAGGCTTTTGGAAGACATCTGGCATCAGATGTGTTTCAAAGTTATTCGGCGGGTACAGAAACAAAACCACAGATTAACCAAGATGCTGTCCGTATTATGAAGGAATTATATAATATAGATATGGAAGCAGATGGGCAGTTCAGTAAGCTGGTTAGTGATATTCCAGATCCGGATATTGCAATATCAATGGGATGTAATGTAGGGTGTCCATTTATAGGCAGACCATTTGATGATAATTGGGGACTTGAAGATCCAACTGGAAAAAGTGATGAGGAATTTAAGATAGTCATTGAACAAATAAAGCATGATATTTTGGAGTTAAAAAGTAGATTGAACCATAATGAGATTAATATAAGTTATTTTAAAAGTATCATAGATCAGGATAGAGCCGCAGTCGTTATATGCAATCTTAATCATGAAATAATATATATGAATCCTGCTGCGGTTGTTAATTATGGAAAGCGTGGCGGAGACAAGCTGATTGGCAGAAGCTTGCTGGAATGTCATAATAAGGAATCACAGGAAAAGATAAGACAGGTGACAGAATGGTTTGCACAGGACGAAAGCCATAATATTGTGTATACATTTCATAATGAGAAGCAGAATAAAGATGTATATATGGTGGCACTTAGAGATAGTGGCAAGCTGATTGGATACTATGAGAAGCATGAATATCGAGATAGAGAAACAATGAAAATGTATGATTTATGGTGAGTTCCACCTAATGAGGAAGTAATAAAAAATATTGTAGACTGCTTTCTGTGCAAAACCAATGTTCATGTCAGATATCAGAGATACCTTGATGACTGCTATTGGCCAGATTCAGGCAGATACGCGCTCTGAATGATCCGGTACTGGCTGGAATCAACATTTTTGCCATGACTGCAAATGCATTTGATGAGGACAGAAAAAAGCACTGGAATGCGGTATGGATGGATTCTTAACCAAACCAATTGTTATTGAGGAATTGATCAGTACATTACAGAAAAAACTGGATTAGTTAAGAAAAAATAAAGTGATGCTAAGAAAACGTACGGTGATAATTGGCAGAATAATGCGGGTGAGGCAGATCATATTGATCCGTTAGCTAATTTTGTTAAATGTCATAAGCGTAATCCATTTATATCAAAAGAAGATTTAAAAGATATAGGAAATAGAGATGATAATATTCAGATATTTTCAATTATATGCGTTATTGTGTTAAAAATATATCGGCCTATATTGCAAAATATACAATAAATTGTACAAAACTACTAAAAATATTTGAAATAATTATATAAAAATAGCAATTGTACCCAATAAATTAATGTGATACAATCAAGGAAACTAAAACAGAAGAAATAGTTTCCTTGATTTTTTGTTTTATAAGCGTCACTGATACACAACATTAAAAGGAGCATTATGAATAATAAAGAGAAGATTTTACAGGCAACGATACAGGCATTTAATCAAAAAGGCCTTAAATTTACAATGGACGATATTGCATCTATTCTTGCAATGAGTAAGAAGACAATATATACAATTTTTAAAGATAAGAACACTCTGTTTATGGAGATGGTAGATTATCTGTTTGACACGATTAAAGAGAGCGAATCAGAGATAATTGAAGATAATACATTATCAACAATTGAGAAGATAAGACGTATTCTTGGAGTTATGCCTGAGAGTTATAAAGATATTGATTTAAGACAATTATATATGTTAAAGGACAAATTCCCGGAGATATACAGACACGTTGAAGAACGTCTGGAGAATGGATGGGAGACAACGATTAAGCTTTTGGAACAGGGGATTGAGGAAGAAGTGATAAGACCGGTTAATGTATTGATGTTTAAGATGATGATGGAGGCATCAATAGAACAATTTTTCCAAAGAGACATTCTTATAAGGGCAGGAATGACATATACACAGGGACTTGATGAGATTGTGGGAATATTATTAGATGGCGTGGCAGTTAAGGAAAGTCATTGAAAATAAAAAGGAGGAATATATAATGCAGGACAAATCAAAGGTTATATTTAACAATGAAATTGATAGAAAGGCATATAGAAAAGCTATTAATTCAAAAAAAAAATACACAAGAAAATATGGTGATGACAGCAATGCCGACTATAAGGTGACAATAAAGAAGAACAAATACATAGGTGATATGCTTGGCGTGTATGATGTGAGGGTTGCAGATAAGCCTGCAAGCGTATCTAACGGTAATAAAGAAGAATTTGATACTGATAAAGGTATTATAGTTGGCAATATAAGAATGGGTTTTGGACATTACAGAATATCAATGGCGATTGCTTCAGCAGCTAATGCACTTGGATATGTTCCTTACTGGATGGATCTTAATTCTTACGATAATACAACCTGTACTAAAGTTATAAGGGCACAGAACGACCTGTATTCGCTTGGTTCAAGGTTATCACAAAAGAGCTGGCTGTTTAACAGACTGGTGTGGGAACCAATGAATTACGAGGGTTTCAGGAAGCTTTCCTATAACGCTTCAGACCAGAAGAATGCAGAGCTTATGGCACCTGTATATAAGAATGTTCCTAAGAATATTCCGGTTATTGCAACTCATGTATGGCCGGCACAGGCGGCAGTACACGCAGGTATGAAAAATGTTGTTAATGCAATACCGGATAACTGGCCAATGGCATTGCATTTGTCAGAAGGAAGTATTCATACAGTCCAGACTCATTATGCTTATCAAGGTTACAGGATACTTAATGGAATGGCCGGCAATAAGGTGTTAAATGAAATGCCAGCAGATAGTCTTGTATACACAGGACATTATATCGACCACGAGCTTGTAGCTAATATTGAGGCTGACTGCAATGCAAGAATAGCAAGAAAACAGAACGGAAAGCCTATGAGATTTCTGCTTACAATTGGTGGCGCAGGTGCACAGAAAGAGATATTTGCCCATATAATTAAATACCTTATTCCTTATATTAAGAAGAATAAGGCAGTGTTATATGTTAATGTTGGTGATTATAAAAATGTATGGGACGAACTTATAAGAGATATCCCACAGATGAGAGAACTGGCAACTGAGCATTTTGACAACTGGAAAGACACCAAGGCATTTGCCACGAAGGCATTATCAGCCAGCCAGATAAACAATTCTGATGTAGTAACAGATAACAATAGAGATGATAATTCTAAGAATATTACAGCAGATAATTCAAGTGAAGACACATCTGATAATATAACAGGTATACATGGCTTTTATCACAAGAATATATTCGAGGCAGTGTATTGTACTAACCTTTTGATGAGGAGTGCAGATGTGCTTGTTACAAAGCCAAGTGAATTAGCATTCTATCCAGTGCCAAAGTTATTTATAAAGCGAGTTGGTGGACACGAACAGTGGGGTGCTGTTCATTCAGCAGAGATAGGTGACGGAACACTTGAGTGCAGGGATATACCTCATACTTTACAGATGATAAAGCTGTTTATGGAAGATGATACATACATTATAGATATGTGTAAGAACATCAAGAAGAATAAACAGATGGGTATATATAATGGTGCATATGAGGCTGTCAAATTAGCAGTGAATATGAAGAAATCAGACATTTAATACGGCGTGCAGTAATCAGGAACTTGAAAAATATGAAGAAATCGGACATATAGAAAGGAAAGAGGTAGCGTATGGGGCTTAATAAGAAAGAAATGGCATCTTATGGCATAGGTGCAGTTGGCAAAGATATGGTTTATATGTTTTGTGCAAGTTATATTCTGTATTATTATCAGGATATACTTGGGGTTAGTGCGATAGCAATGGGGATTATACTTCTTGCGGCACGAGTATTTGATGCATTTAACGATCCTATAATGGGTGTAGTTGTTGCAAAGACAAGAACCAGATGGGGAAAGTTCAGACCCTGGCTGTTTATTGGAACATTGCTTAATGCTGTTGTATTATTTCTGATGTTTTCTGCACCACCAACACTTGATGGCGGCGGACTTGTTGCTTATGCCGCAGTAACTTACGTTTTGTGGGGCGTTACTTATACAATGATGGATATTCCTTATTGGTCAATGATACCAGCATTTACAGAGGGCGGCAAGGAAAGAGAGAATATGTCAACAATGGCACGTTCCTGTGCAGGTGTAGGTTCAGCACTTGTTACAATTATTACAATGCAGTGTGTATATATGCTTGGAAAGGGCAATGAATATGCAGGTTTTAAATGGTTTGCACTTATAATATCAATACTGTTCTTTGCTGCAATACTTATTACCTGCCTTAATATTAGGGAAAAATCAACAGTTGATGTTGAAACAGTATCAGTAAAGCAGATGTTCAAGGCACTTTTCCAGAATGATCAGGCTGTTACAGTAGTTATAACAATTGTTCTTATTAATACATCTGTGTACATAACTTCTAACCTTGTCATATATTTCTTTAAATATGATTTTGGCGGTGCAGACTGGTACAACGGCTATACACTATTTAATACATTTGGTGGTGCAATACAGATATTATCAATGATGGTATTGTTTCCGCTTCTTAGAAAGTTTTTGAACACAATAAAGATATTTTATGTAAGCTTTGTTATGGCTATTGCTGGTTATATAGTTTTATTTATTCTTATATTCACATCAATGTCGAGTGTGTTTATTTTATTTATTCCAGCATTTTTCATATTTGCAGCAAATGGAATGTTATTAGTCTTAACGACTATATTTCTGGCGAATACGGTTGACTATGGCGAATTTAAGAATAAGCGAAGAGATGAGAGCGTTATATTTTCAATGCAGACATTTGTTGTAAAGCTTGCTTCAGGTATAGCCGCATTAGTTGTGTCAATATGCCTTTCAGTATGCAGGTTAAGCAGTAATACAGATGTGGTGACAGATGCTGTGGCTGGTGGTTCGGTAGTAGGACTTAGAATGACAATGACAGTAATTCCGGTAATAGGTCTGCTTATTGCAGTATTTTACTTCCACAGAAAGTACATTTTAACAGAGCAGAAAATGGAAGAGATATCGGAAAGAATTAAGGAGAGCCATTAATGATAACGATTAATAATAATATGTATGTGCTTGATACTGACAATACATCTTATGCGTTTGCCGTGCTTGGAAGCGGGCAGTTGGAGCATTTGTATTATGGAAGAAAGTTACACGCCAATGAGGCTGTGATGACAGAGAAGCATACATTTATTCCGGGTAATACTAATGTATACAATAAAGATTATTCGTCTTATTCGCTGGAAGATGTGTGCCTTGAAATGTCATCATTGGGAAAAGGCGATATAAGAGAGCCTTTTATCGAAGTCACATATCCTAATGGAAGCAGTACAACGGATATGGTGTTTGACAGGGCAGAGATTATACAGGGCAAGGAAGAATACGATACGCTTCCGGGGTCTTATGATGATAATGGAGAGGTTGAACAGCTCGTCATCTATCTTAAGGACAGGAATTATAATCTCACATTGGAGATTCATTATTATGTATATGAAAAATGTGACATTATAACAAGAAGTGCCAAGCTTGTTAATTCAGGAAATGAGAGCGTAAGGCTTGAAAGATTAATGAGTATGCAGCTTGATTTAAACGAGAGTGATTATGAATTGTCGTTCTTTAATGGTGCGTGGGCAAGGGAGATGAATAGAAGCAGAATACCCATTCGTGCCGGTAAGTATGTAAATGAGTCGGTCACAGGAACATCATCAAACAGAGCTAATCCTTTTTTTATGATAGGAAGAAGTTCAACGACAGAAGATTATGGTGAATGTTATGGATTTAATCTTATATACAGCGGCAATCATTATGAAGCGGCACAGGTTAATTCATATGGTAAATTAAGGCTTGTATCGGGAATTAATCCAGCTACATTTTCTTATATTATTGAAGCAGGAAAATGCTTTGAAGCTCCAGAGGCAGTGCTTACCTATTCATACAAAGGCTATAACAGGATGAGTCATAATATGCACGAGTTTGTAAGAAAGCACATTGTGCGTGGAAGCTGGCGTGACAAGGAAAGACCAGTTCTTATTAATAGCTGGGAAGCGGCATACTTTAATATTAATGAAAGAAAGCTTGTGAAGCTTGCAAAGGCGGCTAAGGATACAGGTGTTGAACTGTTCGTTATGGATGATGGCTGGTTTGGTGAGAGAAATGACGACACAAGTTCATTAGGTGACTGGACACCGAATAGCAGAAAGCTTCCAAATGGAATAGCTGGCATTGCGGATAAGATAAAAGAATCCGGGCTTAAATTTGGAATATGGGTTGAGCCTGAGATGGTGAGTGTGAACAGCAGATTATATGAGGCACACCCTGAATGGGTAATTGAAATACCAGATGTAGAACATTCAGAGGGACGGAACCAGAGAATTCTTGATTTAACCTATGAAGCTGTTCAGGACTATATAATTGAGGAGATGAGTGAGGTGTTCTCATCAGCAGATATATCTTATGTAAAATGGGATATGAACAGAATATTCAGTGATTATTATTCTAAAAATCTGCCACCTGACAGGCAGAAGGAAGTATCGCATAGATATGTGTGCGGCTTGTACAGATGTATGAAAGAGCTTACTAATAGATTTCCTGACATATTATTTGAGGGCTGTGCGGCAGGCGGCAACAGGTTTGATCTGGGAATGTTATGCTATTTTCCACAGATATGGGCAAGTGATAATACAGATGCGCTTTGCAGGGCACAGATTCAGTATAATTACAGCTATGGTTATCCATTATCGAGTATTTCAGCTCATGTATCGGCAAGCCTTAATCATCAGACATTAAGAAATATGCCGTTAGAGAGCAGATTTGCAGTTGCGGCATTTGGGATTCTTGGCTATGAATGTAATATGTGTGATATGAATAAAGAAGAATTAAATGCTGTGAAATGTCAGATTGAACTGTACAAGAAGTTAAGAAATGTATTCTTTACTGGTACATTTTACAGGACAGAAAGCTTTGAAGAAGAAAATGCGGGTAATGCCAGTGTATTAAATAATGGTAAAGGCAACAGGGCAGAATGGACAGTAGTATCAACGGATAAGAAGAAGGCTGTTGGATTAATTATGCAAAAACACGTTATACCTAACACACAGTATGCCTGTTACAGGGCTAAGGGACTTGATGAGGCTAAGAAATACCATTTTTACAACAGAAAGCTTCAATATGATATTAAAGAATTCGGTGAGCTTGTTAATATGGTATCGCCAATACATATCAAGCAGGGTTCTATGTTACAGGATATACTGTCAAAGCTTAAGAAAATGGATGGTGAAACAGAAGATTACATAGCTTATGGAGATACACTTATGTATTCGGGTGTCAAGTTAAAGCAGGCATTCAGTGCAACAGGCTATAATGAGAATGTCCGATTTTTTCAAGATTTTGCAGCAAGATTATACTTTATGGAAGAGGTAGAAGATGATAAGCAGTGACATAATTAGTTCGGGCGGTATTGATAATATATTAAAGGATCTATATATTGATGAAAGCCAGCTTGAATACCAGAGGAAAAGATATATTAATGCTCTGAACCGCTTCACACAGTTATATGGTGAAGGAGATGTGTTTATATTCAGTGCACCGGGAAGAAGTGAGATTGGCGGTAACCACACAGACCACCAGAATGGAAAAGTTCTTGCAGCTTCTGTTAATCTGGATATTATCGCAGTGGTAAGACCAGTGAATTCCAAGGAGAGTGTGTCAGAGGAAGGCAGTTTATCTGGGCATAGTGGTGTTAATGCCGGAATTATAAGAATTGTGTCAGACGATTATCCAATGATACAAGTGTCATTATCGGACACGGATATTAACAAGGAAGAATACTCAACAACTAAGGCACTTGTTAAAGGTGTGACTGCCGGCTTTAAGAAAAAAGGTTTTAAGACAGGAGCATTTGATGCGTTTATAACAAGTGATGTGCCTATGGGAGCAGGGCTTTCATCATCTGCGGCATTTGAAACACTTATAGGAACAATACAGTCACATATTTATAATGCTGGAAAAGTATCAGCAGAAGATATTGCAGTTATCGGACAGATGGCAGAGAATGAGTATTTTGGCAAGCCTTGTGGACTTATGGATCAGATGGCGTGTTCGGTTGGCAATATGGTCTATATTGACTTTAATAATAAGGAAAATCCAGTTGTTAATAAGCTTGATGTGGATATTAAAAAATTCGGCTACAGCCTGTGTATAACTGATACTAAAGGCTCACACAAGGATTTGACAGATGATTATGCAGATATCCGTCAGGAGATGAACGCGGTTGCCGGTTACTTCAGACAGGAGGTTCTTCGTGGCATTACATTAAAGGATATACTTGATAATTTTAAAGAACTACAGGAGAAGTTCGGTGACAGGTGCATACTAAGAGCAGTTCATTTTATAGAGGAAAATGAGAGAGTAGAAAATGAAGTAAATGCTCTTACATCTGGAAATATTGATGAATTCTTAAGGCTGGTATCAAAGTCAGGTGATTCATCTTACAAATATCTTCAAAATATATATTCAACCAAAGATACTGCCAATCAGGGCGTTTCACTTGGACTTATGATGAGTGAAATATTCTTAGGTGATAATAGTGTATACAGTAATGGAGTATGCAGGGTTCATGGAGGTGGATTTGCAGGAACAATACTTGCAATTGTTAAAGATAATGCAGTAGATGAATACAGAAGAAATATGGATAAGATATTCGGTGATGGTGCAAGTATGATATTACAAATCAGACATTGCGGAGGTGTCAGAATAATATGAAAGATATAGACGGTCTTATATTAGAGCTTGTTAATTATGCTTTAATGAATGAACTGATAGAAGAAGATGACAAGATATATGTAACTAACAGACTGCTGGAAGTCTTTGAAAAAATCGGACTTGATACAGACAGTGAGGCAATTAAGGGTGATGTTGAGAGCAAGAAGCATATCACAAGAAGAATAGCCGAAATTCTCTCAGACTGCCTTGAAACAGCCATAAATGACGGACTTATTGAAGATACCCAGCTTAACAAGGATTTATTTGACACTAAGATAATGGGTGTACTTACTCCAATGCCTTCTGTTGTGAGAAAGCATTTTAAGGAGCTTTATAATAATAGTCCTAAGTTTGCTACAGATTATTTCTATGAGCTTAATAAAGCCTGTAATTATATACGCTGTGACAGAATTGAGAAGGACCAGAAATGGAAGTACAATTCAGAATATGGCACTATAGATATAACGATTAATCTGTCAAAGCCGGAGAAAGACCCGAAGGATATAATCAGGCAGGGACAGATGACGGCAAGTGGTTATCCAAAGTGCCTTTTGTGTAAGGAAAATGAAGGTTATGCCGGTACGCTGTCACATCCTGCAAGACAGAATTTGAGGGTTATACCGCTTGAATTAAGCGGCGAGAAATATTATATGCAGTATTCGCCATATGTATATTATAACGAACATTGCATAGTGTTTAATGACAAGCATATACCTATGAAGATTGATAAGAGTACGTTTAAGAAACTTATCGAGTTCACAGAGAAATTTCCTCATTACACATTAGGTTCTAATGCTGACCTGCCGATTGTAGGTGGTTCAATATTAAGCCACGACCATTTTCAGGGTGGTGCATATGAGTTTCCTATGGCAAGGGCAGAGTATGTGTATACATTTGATATGGGGCAGTTCGGTGATGTCAAGGCGGGAATTCTTAACTGGCCTATGTCGGTAATAAGACTCAGCAGTAATAATAAAGAAAGTCTTGTTAATGCCTGCGATTATATATTATACAAATGGAGAGGCTACACTGATGAAGAAGCTTTCATATACTGCAATACAGATGGTGAACAGCATAATACGATAACTCCGATATGTAGAAGAAAAGCTGATAATTACGAGATGGATCTTGTATTAAGGAATAATATTACGACTAAGGAGTGTCCTTGGGGTGTGTACCATCCGTCAGCTAACCTTCACCATATCAAGAAGGAGAATATCGGACTTATTGAAGTTATGGGAATGGCAATACTTCCGGCACGTCTTGATAAGGAAATGGGTATTTTAAAAAATGCACTATTAAATAATGAAGCTATCCGCTTAATAAGCGAGATTGAAAAGCACGCAGAATGGGTTGAAAGCTGGAAAGATAATTATGATATAACCAGGGGCAACGTTGATGAGATAATAAAATCAGAGATTGGCAAAGTATTCGTTCAGGTGC
>ENA-OOWO01002111-OOWO01002111.1-human-gut-metagenome-genome-assembly--contig:-NODE-2111-length-11868-cov-2.355541_pt1 | contig 11868 bp, 8 predicted proteins | sample MGYA00241579_ERZ501327 | MGnify/ENA primary metagenome ERZ501327 (study PRJEB25962, sample SAMEA2042836) | human gut metagenome | biome: human gut; feature: human-associated habitat; material: faeces...
AATCGACCACCATTTTTATGGGGTTCAATCAAACGGAAGTTCTTCATCTACTTCATATGGTGTTGATTTCCGTTTACTTATTTAAAATCTCCTTAGTAATTCTCGTATTTTAATATTCGTGTTTGCAGCTTGTCATCCATTGAAAGCTGATTCCTTACCAATGCCCAATTAGCCACGAGTCTGCCTTTCATTTGCCGTTTCTATAACCTGATCCGTGATATTAGAAATAGTTCTCAATTTTATTTGCGAGTATTTATAATCCATACAATGTCGCCTGTCGATCAGCCACATAAAATTCATAATTACAACATCGTTCAATCAATTCCCTGTCATGGGTGATAATAAAAATACTTTTACCCATGTCACGAAGTTCTTTAAACAGCTGTGCAGTACTTACCATATGATAATAATCCAGACCGCTCGTCGGCTCATCAAATATCAGTATCTCCTTTTCTGCAAGCACAGACGATGCAATAGCCACACGCTGTTTCTGACCACCGGATAATGACATCGGATGTTTATCACGAAATTCCCATATACCAAGTTTTTGCATAATTTCTTTGGCTCTTTCCTTTATCTCTTTTCCGGTATCCGATGCTCCAAGAAGAACTTCATCTTCTACAGATTCACAGAAAAGCTGATGATTTACATCCTGCATTACAAGATAACATTTACGGAGCATTTCCTTTGGTTTATACTGCTTCTCTTCTATGACCGTCTGTCCCTTAAATTTTTTCTCCAATCCGCAAAAGCATCTGACGAACGTAGATTTTCCTGCTCCGTTTTGTCCTGTAATTGCTATAAGTTCATTCTTTGGGAGCTGCATATCTCCAAACTCCAGTACCTTTTTTTCTCCATAGGAAAAATAATAATTCTTCAGTACTATATCCGACTTTTTGGCAATATACTCATGTCTTTTACTGCTTTCATCACAATGTGGCTGCATTGTACGAAGTCCGAGATTTTGCAGCTTTTGCTCTGAAAATTTCAGAAATTCCTGCATTGTGATATCAAACATAATTCTTCCATGTTCAAGATAGACTACACGGTCACATATTTCCTTAAGCCAATACAACCTATGCTCCGCTATCACGATTGTTTTTCCCTGCTTTTTCCAGAGTAAAAGCGTATTTTTTAGTCTTTCTATGGATTCTTTATCCAGATTTGATGTCGGTTCATCAAGTACAAATACGTCGGGCTGCATCGCGGTTACAGAACCACAGGCAACTCTCTGCTTCTCACCGCCTGACAATTTAAAAATATCTCTGTCCATAAGATTTTCCATTTCCAGTTCGCTTACAGCCAGTTTTACACGTTCGTTAATATCGTTTTCTACAAGTCCCATATTTTCGCATCCAAACGCAACTTCACTTGTCGTATCCATGCAAAAAAACTGACTTCTTGGATTCTGAAATACACTCCCCACCTTTTTTGATATATTATATAGTTCTTCACTCTGCACATTCATTCCATAAACGCTGACATTTCCGCTATACTCTCCTTCATAAAAATGTGGGATAAGACCATTTATAAGGCGCGTTATTGTTGTCTTTCCACAACCTGATGCCCCACATAACAAAACACATTCTCCTTTATCAACTGAAATCGAAACATCTTTTAACGCTCCTTTTTCTGAATTATTATACTGAAAACTGACATTTTCTATCTGTATCATAATATCCTCCATTTGTAACAAAACCGCACTCTGCCAATATCATGACAGCATGCGGTTTTATCTATATATTACATAAATAATCTTGAAATCATTGAAACGCTCCATATTACATAAGGAATAAAGCAAATAAGTACTACAATATAGTCCTGAAAATGAAAACCAATCCGGCACACATTGGTCCGCTTTACATCACCGCCAAGTCCCCGTGTAATAGCTGCGGCATTGAGCTCCTCTCCAAGTTTTGCGGAGCAGACCATAAGTGGAATCAGTCTGTACTCTATCATTTTATCGACATTTTTCCCGCCGAAGCGAATATCCCGCATACGCATCGCATCATTGATTGCCCGGAATTCATCCGCAATCGTTGGAAAAAAACGAAACATAACAGAAAGTGGTATGGTCAGCTTATCCGTAACATGCATCCTGCTCATAGCCGAAGAAAACTCACTTACTGTTGTTGTCTGCATCAGATAGGTTCCAGCCATGATTCCCGGCAGAAACCTTGTCATAATCCCGCAGAATGCAAGCAATATAAATCCAATAAAACCTGTCATATGAGGCAGCACAAACACTGTCAGCAAATAAAATACACTGTACAAAATGATGTATCCTGCTGCTCTTTTCCACTTACCTACAAGTATAAAAAGCACGAACGGAAGCAGACAGAATAACGGAAGGTACGCACCAAATAATTTATCTCCTGCTCCTCCCAGAACAAATATTGCCATTGTCATTAAAAGAAGCATTTTCGTTCTTGGATCAAATGTGACGTATGTATGTATCATTATGCAATTCCCGCTTTCTCAAAATGCTTTTTCAACAATGATTTTCCAAATACTCCTCCGATCCATCCACAAATCACGCATGCTGCAATAAGTAATGGGATCAGCCATGAGTTCGCAAAGATATCTGTCATTTTAGTGATATACTCCTGTCCAAAACTCTGACGCGTACTGAAATATGCCTCAATATTCATAAACATTGGAACAAAGTTTCCAAAGATGATCAGATTAAATACTCCACAACTTAATATATTTTTCTTACTGCTTTTATAATTTCCCGATTTTACAATAAGGTCTGTAATAACACCACATATAATTCCAAAAATAAACGGCCAGTATCCCATTCCTGTAATCCACAAAAACAATCCAACGATCATAGCATAAATAGTTATCATTCCAAATTTATCAACTTTTGTCAAAAAAAGCATATATGGAATACCTCCAAATATTGGGACAATCACACATAAAAGCGGCATCATGATCGGTATAAATCCCAGCATTGCAACTGCTGTCATAATCACACAGTAAATCGCTGCATAGATTCCAATATTGATCAAATCTTTTCCTTTTAATTTCTTTTTATTTTTCATTTTGAATTCTCCTTGTTTTTTATCAATATATTACTTTGTTTCTTAACGTGCCAGTTTCCAGCTGACTGCCTGCTCTCTTGCATCCACAAACCGCTTGTAAATTCCTTCCTGCTTCATCAGCTGCTCATGGGTTCCTTTCTGCACAATCTGCCCTTTCTCTACGACCACGATCTGATCTGCATGGCGTACCGTCTTCAGTCTGTGTGCGATCATAATGATCGTTTTTTCTTTCGTCAGTGCATCCACAGCCTCCACAAGTTCTTTCTCATTCTCAGGATCTACATTCGCAGTTGCCTCATCAAGAATAATGATCGGTGCATCCTTCATAATCGCCCTGGCAATGGAGATCCGTTGTTTTTCTCCTCCCGAAAGAGTGCAGCCACCTTCTCCTACCATCGTATCGTATCCTTTGGGCAGACGCATGATGAATTCGTGACAACAAGCCTTTTTCGCTGCCGCTACGATCTCTTCATCCGTAGCATCTGTCCTGCCGAAACGGATATTATTCTTCAGCGTATCCTGAAACAGATAGACATCCTGAAAAACCATGGAACAATGTTTCATTAATGACTCCGGCTCCAGTTCTTTCATATCCATTCCGTTAAAACGAACCGAGCCTTTATGCGGATCATAGAAGCGTGCGCAAAGTTTCAGCATCGTACTCTTTCCGCTTCCGGAAGGACCGACCAAAGCAGTGAGCGTCCCTTTTCTAAGAGTCACGGAAATATCATGCAGTATTTCCTTTTCCTGATAACCGAAAGATACATGATCAAAAGTAATATCTCCGCTTTCGGGCACATCACGATCTCCCTTCATTTCCGGTTCGTTCATCAACGTAAGGATACGTCCTCCTGCGATGGAGAAGTAGCGAAACTCGGCAAAGTTAGTCAAGGCAGATGTCAACGGATCGAAAACACGGGAACCGACCACCAGAAACATGACAAACGTGAGCAGTGAAAGTTCGCCTCCTATCAACAGGTACGTACCGCAAAGTATCATGAATGTCAATCCGGCACGAATCAATGTAACCGAGAATAAGATAAATGGGCCGAGAAGCGCCTCCTGCCGGATACAGGCACGACGGAGATCACTAAAAGCCATTTTCAGGCGTTCGAACTTGCCTCCCAACAAATTATATGCTTTCATCACCCGTATGCCTTGCAGATATTCTTCCAAGCGGTTTCCGGCATTAATCTTGGCTTCAATCTGTCGCACACTCAGCTTACGCTGGGCGATATTGCTAAGCAACAGGACAGCAACCGCAAGCGGTAAAGCTACGAACATGGCCACCGCCATGCGCCAGTCAATCCAAAGCAAGCCAAGGAAGGCAAAAACCGGCATTACCAACGCTCCCATCAATTGGGGCAAGTGATGGGATATTCCCGTTTCCGCCATGGTAAAGTCAGTGATCAGCATGGAAGAAAGATCCCCCGGATCTCTGCGGGACAGGAATCCCAAGGATAATTTACGCAGATGCTCGGCTAAATTAATACGCCCTTCGGCACTCATCTCATAAGCACCGCGAAAGTTGGCACGATAGGCGGCGCGTTCGGCAAAAGCCATCACCACCATATACACGACCAATATAGCAAAAATCATCCAAAGACGATTCGTATCCAGCGGTGTACCACTACCGTCAAACGTACGGAAAATCACATTTATGGCTTCGATAGAAAGACAGAACGGAACGATATTCACCAGATTGGCAAGCATCGTGTAACCGACAGGTTTACGCAGACGTTCGGTATGTCCTACCGTAATATTCTTGATTGCATTCATTTTGTTTCCTCCTTTTTGATAGTTAATTGCCAACGGAATGCGCTGGTATAGGCATCCCACATTCTTTTATATACACCGTCCGTTTTGCTCAGCACTTCGTGACGTCCGCTTTGTACGAGCTTGCCTTCTTTCAGGACAAGTATCTGTTCGGCTGAAATGATGGACGAAAGTCTGTGAGCAATAATGATGACCGTTTTATTTTTGATAAGTTGCTGAATGGCTTGCTGCATCTTATATTCGTTCTCCGGATCGGCAAAAGCAGTCGCCTCGTCAAGCACCAGAATCGGAGCATTTTTAAGAATGGCTCTTGCCACACAAACCCGTTGGGACTCACCGCCGGACAAATACACTCCTTTGTCACCGATCCGCGTATGATAGCCGTCCGGCAGACTCTCTATAAAATCGTGACATTGAGCCGCACGGGCAGCTTCGATCACCTGTTCACGGGTAGCAGACGTATTACCGACCCGAATATTCTCATAGAGCGTATCAAAGAAGAGAAAGCTGTCCTGAAAAACAAAGGAAACGAGATTCATCAAATCCTCGGTCGCTATCTCTTTTATATTAATTCCGCCAATGCAGATCTCCCCTTCACTGACATCCCAAAAGCGCGGAATCAGGTTGGCTACCGTAGACTTTCCGGAACCTGACGGACCGACCAGCGCAGTAATCGCTCCCTGTGGCGCAGTAAAAGAGATGTCTTTCAGCGCTTCGGTACGGGTAGTCTCCGCCTTGTTTTCGTAGGCAAACGATACGTGACGAAACTCGATATCATAGGAAGCGGGCAAATGCGAAACCGCAGTTTCGGGAAGTACCTGTTCATCAAATATGCGGTCGATTCGTTTCACTCCCTCGTCAATCTCGTTCGTACTTGAACCGAGATACATCAGTTTATAGATAGGAGAAACCACGCCGGGCCCCATAATAATAAAGAAGAGATAAACTGCCGCCAGACCAATATTCTGCGTCTCTCTGCTCAGAAGCAACAGACCTACGGGCAAAATGAAGGTTATCAGCGAATTCAGCAATACAGTAAAAGCAATCATACCGGGCTGGTAGGTGTCGCAGACTCTTAAAGCATAACTCTTATAGGCCTCTATCTCACTATTAAACTGGCGGAACGAGCGCACACTCTGACCAAATATCTTCACCACGGGCATTCCTCTCACATACTGGACAGCTGAAGCACTCATACGCTCCTGCGTATCATAATAGATTTTCGTAAACTCTTTGGCTTTTTTCCCAAAGAAGTTCATAAACTGCAAACCGATACTACAAACGATGCAGACCACACAAATAGCCGCCATCCACCCGTTCAGGGAGAAGAAGATGATAAACATCAGCACAATGGTTGCCAGCACATTGACCAGATCGGGAATGGTATGCGCCACAAAATTCTCTATCTTCTCCACATTCTGTTCCATAGTCTTCTTGATCGCTCCGGTGGAAGTACCGTTCAGGTATCCCAGCGAAAGGCGTCCGATATGCCCGGACAGACGAATGCGCAACCCGTAGAGAATACGGAACGCCGCCACATGCGATGCCATCAATGCTCCATACAGTAAAAGCAGTCCTGCCACCAGACCGACAAATGCCACCCATCCCCAGTGTATAAGCACACTGCTATCCAACTCGCTTATCTTGCTGCCATGCAACAAAAGCTCTTTCAGCACTTCATATACCGACCAATAAGGCACCAGCATACACAAGGCACTGACCGCCGAAAGTACCCCGGCAAGCATCAGTAAGCCTTTCTTCTCACCTGCTATCTCAAACAAGCGACTCACACCACTTTTCTTTCTCTGTTTTTCTTTCATACCTTTTCATTTATATATATCTGATTTTTAAAAAAGAACATTCCTCTGAATCGTTCAAAAAAAGAAGGAGCTCATACATTCATGAGCTCCTTCCAACCTGCCGTTTCAAAGGCTATATATTCTGCTATAAATTTCTGCATTTCTTCTTTCTTCACGTGGTGCAGCACCAGTTCTTCGAGCAAGGCAAACAGCCATACCGTATTGAGATGAATAAAGAAATCGGTGATACCTATATTCAGGTGCGGGTACTTCTGCTTCATCCCCTGAAAAAAGACAAAGATAGTACGTGTCATCGCATCGGTATACTCCGAACGGAAGTTTTCCAGGGATGATCCCTGTGCCTGGAAAAGTAACATACGCAACCGGGCACGGTGTTCGGAAACCAAATCGATATATTCCTGCACGGATTCCTGCTGATAGTCCGAATTCGTAAAAACCTCTATGGACATCTGATTGGCATCATGACTATATATCTTGGCATACAAATCATTCAGCACAGGTTTCAGAATCGTGCGGAATATCTCATCCTTATTGGTGAAATAATGATAGATGTTGCTGACTGTAATCCCTGTTCGGGAAGCAATTTCGCGCATGGAAGCATCCTTATATCCTTTTTCGGAGAATACTTCTTCGGCTATGTGGAGGATTTTTTCCTGTATGTCTTCTTTCAAATATTGCATAGTGGCGTTTTATTCACTCTGCAAAGTTGAGAAGAACTTTTGATTTGGGAAATACCCATTTATAGGGATATTTCAACAAGAATTACCTACAGAATAAAAACAGCGGATAAAAGTATCCCTACTTCTACCCGCCTTCTATCAAACCTTATCTATATTAATACCTAATAAAAAATCTTCAGGGGATCTGTTTATTCATGTTTCAGCCATTCTTTAGGAAGCACTTCTTTCTCACCCTTTTCATTGACTAATTCCATCTGCAAAACTCCGCCATTGCAATCGAAGTAGCGTACTTCTATCGGGTGCAGTCCGGCTTTCAAGGCCTTCTGTACTATAATCTCTACCGGTGAATGTGCTCCGTCATTATCTCCCAGTAATTCGCCGTCCAGTTTCAGCGTACTGCCGTCGTCCGAAAGAAGGGCAAATGTATAGATGCCATCAGCAGGTACTTCCAGGTAGCCCGTGAGTATCAGACCGATATCTCCTTTCACCTCTTCGGGGATAGAAACGGATTCTACGACATACTCACCATTCACGGGAGCCGCATCGATATCCGCACAAAGATTACCACGGAATTTATGCCATACGGCTTTCAGTCCGGAATTCAAAGAAGCCGGAGCAGCAGTTGCCTCCGCATAAGGAGCTTTGACGTATCGGGTACGTGCTACATCCGATGGAGTACCGTCGGGACGGAAAGTGCGGAAAGTAAAATCTGTCGTTTCCGTCACTTTCAGATTTCCTTCATAAAGAGTGGATTGCTTAGTCGGCATACTTCCGTCAGTAGTATAACGGACTTCAATGCCCGGCAACGGACAAGTCAGATCAACCGAAGCCTCATCAAGGAAAGCATTCACTTTGTAGAATCCTTCCAGATCGGGTACCCGGTAGTTCAATCCAAGGATATCCATCCGCTTGAAATGCGGAACAAGCTGACGATAGAACTCTTTCAGATCCGGTTTCGCCTCCGGCTGCACCCAGGCTATTTCACTCAACGCCACCATACGGGGAAGTATCAGATATTCGATACGTTTCATAGACGGAATCCATTCTGCCCAGAGATTAGCCTGCACGCCCCAGAAACATTCTTTCTGTTCGGGTGACAAGCGGTCGTCTGCATACGGATCGTATGCCAATATCTTCTTCACGGAGTTTTTATCCTGCGCATAATCAAAATAGAAATATTCATTCGGGCAGGCAATCACTCTTTGTCCTTGCGAAGTGGCCATAGGCACTGCCTCTTTCGACCAACTTCTCCACCAGGTAATAGCAGCATCCGAAGTCAGTCCGTCGGCAACAACTTCATCCCAGCCTATCAACTTCTTTCCATTGGCAAGGAAGAATTTCTCCATATCACGCACAAACCATGCCTGCAAATCTTCTACCGATTTAAGTCCTTCCGTGCGGATTCGCTTCTGGCAACGGGGGCACTTTTTCCAGTTATTTTTCTCGACTTCGTCACCCCCCATGTGTACATATTCATAAGGAAAGAGATCGAAAATCTCTTTAAAGACATCCTGACAGAATTCCAGCGTCGTATCCTTTCCCGGACAAATAGGAGAAGAGAATGTTTCTCCCCAGCCGATCAGTCCGTCACAAGCGAGATCCGGGTATTGGGTGATAGCAGCCAGGAAATGTCCCGGCATATCTATTTCCGGAATCACATCAATACCTCTCTGTGCAGCATAATCTACAATTTCTTTAATATCTTCGTGCGTATAGTAACCACCATACAGAGTATCTCCTTCTACAATCCGTATTTTGTTTTCCGGAATCAGGAAGTCGGTATTGTCCTCTTCTACCGCACGCTCCATACAACCACGGTCGTGCTTGTTAAATTTACGCCACGCTCCTTTTTCCGTCAGCAACGGATATTTCTCGATTTCGATCCGCCATCCCTGATCATCCGTCAGATGCCAGTGGAACTTATTCAGTTTATATAAGGACATCAGATCCAGCACATGTTTCACTTCATCTTTATTCCAGAAGTGACGGGAAGCATCCAGCATAAATCCACGCCATTCAAACCGTGGCGCATCTTCTATTTGCACGACAGGAATAGAATAATTCTGTTTCTCTCCCTGCACTTCTATCGTTGCAGGAAGCAACTGGCGAATAGTAGTAATAGCAGAAATAATACCCGAATAGTCAGTTGCCTCTACCCGAACAGACTCCGGTGTAGACTCAAGTTTATAAGAGCTAGGCTTTCCAACAGTATCCTTCAACTGAAAATACATATCTACCTGACTCTTATCGGTAGTGACTTCAACAGAAGACGATATGACATTCCGAAGAATCTCCTGCAGATACCCGGCAGCCGGAAACAAGGACTGATCGGAAACGCCGATTTTCATTCCATCCTTTAAGACGAAAGCACCCGACTGTTCCGTCAGACTAACGGGGGTAGGTAAAATTGCAATCTCCTGCTTCACCGTAGGCGTGCAAGAGGACAAAATACATGCTGATGCAATCAGTAGAGAAGTACTTAGTTGTTTGAACATAAGGTTAACTGTTTAATAAGTTGATTACTTTGACTTTTATTGACTATCTATATATAATACAACTCAAACAGGCAAACTACTAAAAGGGAAAGAAAAGTTTTTAGTGATTTACTACTAATGATGCTCCATCGCTTCCATCAGACTATAAGGATATTCTTCCATAAAGATTCGGACAATCTCAATAATATTTCTCTATTCCGCCAAATCCGGTTATCATCTTATTCTCTTTCACTTTACAGATAAAGTTGTTTAATCGCTTTTCAAATTCTTCCGGTCGCTTCCTTGCTGCTTCAATGTATGCAATTCGGATACGCTTATATGCGTCGGAAAAATGCCGGTAGTTTCTCCATGCTATTTCATCTTCTTTCAATCTGTCCATTATGTCATTGGGAAAAATAAAAGGGTCAGATAAAACTGTGCGTATTTTATCTTCAAATTCAGGGTGTATCATTTTATTTGCCAATAACCATTTAAGTCTTTCTTTGTTGGCTTGCGAGTATGTACTTTTAGGTTTTCTAGGCGTGAAACGCTGAATTCTATGTTCTTTATCAAGCGGTTTTATCGTACTGTCAATCCATTCGAAACAAAGGGCTTCTTCAACAGCATCGTTGTATGCAATACTTTTTTCACCTGACGATTTAAGAGGAAATACAAACCAAATTTCGTCTTCGGTTTCAAAGTTGTCCATCAGCCACTTTCTCCAGTCTTCCCGATTTTCAAAATACTTTATTTTATTTTCTGTTGCCATAATAGGTCATTCAAACTAATTATTTTACTGCCTTTACATTCGTAATAATGAAGCATTTCGTCCATCTTCTTTTTATCATAATCCGTAATACAATCTGATAAGACTTTGAATCGCTTACTTACAATCGCCAAAAATACTAAAAATCGGTCAGGCAGACATGATTATCGTTGAAATCATCAATGCTAAATTTGCCGCTTATTTATAAAACATCCGGGAAGCAATCGTTTTATCACATTCCCGGATGCATAAAATGTTCTGAAAATAACAGACCGGTATCGTATCAATAACTAATCTTCACTCCGGCAAAGAAACTTCTCGGAAGCGAAGGACCGTAGATATAGTTGGAATCCCGGTTAGCTCCTCTGTCGAAGTCTTTCTGATATGCTTCAAAGATATTCTGAACACCTCCGCTAAGTTGTAAGTCTACCGTTTTATAGAGTTTGAAGTCATACGCTATCTTCACTCCCATATCGAAGAACCGGGGTGTACGGATGGCTTCCGCCTTTCGCTCGGGCATATCGCCCATTGCTACGTTTTCTGCGCTGATGTCCATACGCTGCACAAGCATACTGCCGGTATATGTACCCGAGAGAGCAATGGACAACGGTTTGACGGGAGTATAAGTAGCCGTAAAATAACCGTAGGTATCGGGAGTACGGAAGATTTTTCTTTCTGCCGGCGCATCATCGTGCCATTTATGCGGTTCATCGTATCGGCTGCGCTGCAATGTCAGTCCTGCCTGTATTTGAAGCAAAGAAAGATAAGCAATCTTTCCTTCCAGAGTCAATCCCATTACTTTGGCTCCCGGACCATTGCTGCGTATTTTCACCAGCACACCGTCACCACGGTCAAAAGGCCCTCCTAACACGAACACATCAGTCAGCCTCGTATAAAATCCTTCTACTAACAGATTAGTCTGAAAAGCACCAAAGCGGTGATACATATCTGCGGATGCACTGAAGCTCTGCGATTTTTCCTCTTTCAAGTCCTTTGCACGCTCGATCATCGCCACTGTTCCACCTACATTTTCGATATGCATATCTTCGTCAAATGCCTGTGGGGCGCGGAAGCCGGAAGAATAGCTCAAACGCAGATTGATATTATCCGTAGGATTGAAACGCAGGTTGGCACGCGGGCTGAAAATAACATCATCCACCATATTGTGCTTATCCAGACGCCCGCCAATCAAAATTCCCCAATGTTTGTTTTTCCATTCGTTCTGTAGAAAAGCACTGTAAACCTTGACCGTCTGGTCCGTATGGCGGTCGTATCCCCACATATTATCTTTCAGCCGGTCACGGT
>ENA-OOWO01002112-OOWO01002112.1-human-gut-metagenome-genome-assembly--contig:-NODE-2112-length-11858-cov-4.810472_pt1 | contig 11858 bp, 5 predicted proteins | sample MGYA00241579_ERZ501327 | MGnify/ENA primary metagenome ERZ501327 (study PRJEB25962, sample SAMEA2042836) | human gut metagenome | biome: human gut; feature: human-associated habitat; material: faeces...
ACCACGACCGGTGATGGTGAATACGTCCTCGACCGGCATGATGAACGGCTTGTCAGCAGCACGATCCGGGGTCGGAATATAGGTGTCAACAGCGTCCATCAGCTCGCGGATGCAAGCGTACTCCGGAGCGTTCGGATCGGTGGAATCAGAGGTCAGAACGTTCAGAGCGGAACCACGGATAACCGGTACGTCGTCGCCCGGGAAGTCGTAAGAGCTCAGCAGCTCACGGATCTCCATCTCAACGAGATCGAGCAGCTCCGGATCGTCAACCTGGTCAGCCTTGTTCATGAATACAACGATATACGGTACGCCTACCTGACGGGACAGCAGGATGTGCTCGCGGGTCTGCGGCATCGGGCCGTCAGCTGCGGATACAACCAGGATAGCGCCGTCCATCTGAGCAGCACCGGAGATCATGTTCTTGACGTAGTCAGCGTGGCCCGGGCAGTCAACGTGAGCGTAGTGACGGGCAGCAGTCTCGTACTCGACGTGGGAGACGGAGATCGTGATGCCGCGCTCGCGCTCCTCGGGAGCCTTGTCGATGTTCTCGAACGCAGTGAAGTCAGCCTTGCAGCCCTCGGTCTCAGAGAGAACCTTGGTGATGGCAGCCGTCAGCGTGGTCTTGCCGTGGTCAACGTGACCGATGGTGCCGATGTTAACATGCGGCTTAGAACGGTCGAACTTTGCCTTTTCAGCCATTGGAATATCCTCCCTTAATTTAGGTTTTGATATTGGTTACAACAACCCTGCAAAATGCAGACATTGCACTGCAAGGCTATTCTACTAAATTTGCCCTGTAAAATCAAGTGCTTTTACAGGAAATTTTGCCGGAGTTACACTACCCCGGCAAAATTCTTATGCTTTTCAGCGCTTAGCCCTTGGTACGGCCAGCAATGATCTGGTCAGCAATGTTCTTGGGAACCGGCTCGTAGTGAGAGGGCTCCATAACATACTGGCCACGACCCTGAGTCTTGGAACGCAGGTCGGTAGCGTAGCCGAACATCTGAGCCAGAGGCACAAATGCGTTGACACGCTGGGTACCGGCCATAGCCTCCATGCCCTGGATCTGACCACGGCGGGCGTTCAGGTCACCGATAACATCGCCCAGATACTCATCGGGAACGATAACAGCAACCTTCATGATGGGCTCGGTGATAATGGGATCAGCCTTGCGCATAGCATCCTTGAATGCCATGGAACCTGCGATGGAGAAGGCCATTTCAGAGGAGTCGACCTCATGATAAGAACCATCCCACAGGGTGACCTTGACATCAACAACAGGATAGCCTGCCAGAACGCCAGCCTTCATAGCACCCTGAATACCGTTGTCGATAGCAGGGATGTATTCCTTCGGGATAGCGCCGCCAACGATAGCGTTGACGAACTCGTAACCCTTGCCGGGCTCGTTGGGCTCGATCTTGATCTTAACGTGACCGTACTGGCCCTTACCACCGGACTGACGTGCGTACTTGGTCTCCTGGTTGGCCTCCTTGCGGATGGTCTCACGGTAAGCAACCTGGGGAGCACCCACGTTTGCCTCGACCTTAAACTCACGCAGCAGACGGTCAACAATGATCTCCAGATGCAGCTCGCCCATACCAGCAATGATGGTCTGGCCGGTTTCTTCATCGGTGTAGGTCTTGAAGGTCGGATCCTCTTCGGCCAGCTTTGCCAGCGCGATGCCCATCTTCTCGTTGCCAGCCTTGGTCTTGGGCTCAATTGCAACGCGGATAACGGGCTCGGGGAACTTCATGGACTCCAGAATGATGGGATGATTCTCATCGCACAGAGTATCACCAGTGGTGGTGTTCTTCAGACCAACAACAGCAGCGATATCACCTGCGTAGCAGCAGTCGATATCCTTGCGGTGATTGGAGTGCATCTGCAGGATGCGGCCCATACGCTCCTTGTTGTCCTTCACGGAATTGTAGACGGTAGTACCAGCCTCAACCTTACCGGAGTAGACACGGAAGTATGCCAGCTTACCAACAAACGGGTCGGTAGCGATCTTGAAAGCCAGAGCTGCGAAGGGAGCGTCGTCAGAAGACGGACGGGTCTCCTCTTCCTCAGTCTCGGGATTCACGCCCTTGATGTCAGGGACATCGGTAGGAGCGGGCATATAGTCAACGATAGCGTCCAGCAGCTTCTGCACACCGCGGTTCTTGTAGGAAGAGCCGCAGACAACGGGAACCAGAGTATTTGCAATGGTTTCCTTGCGGATGGCCTTCTTCAGCTCCTCGCGGGTGATCTCCTCGCCCTCAAGGTACTTCTCCATCAGCTCTTCGTCGTTCTCGGCAACAGCCTCGACCAGAATGTTGCGGTACTCTTCAGCCTGCTCGACCATATCCTCGGGGATGGGCTCGGTACGCATATCGTTGCCCATGTCGTCGTAGTAGACCTCAGCGTTCATATCGACCAGGTCAACGATACCGCGGAAGGTATCCTCCTGACCGATAGGCAGCTGGATGGCCACGCCGTTGGCGTGCAGACGATCATGCAGCATCTTGATGCAGCGGAAGAAGTCAGCACCCATGGTGTCCATCTTGTTGACGTACACCATACGGGGGACTTTGTATTCATCAGCCTGACGCCAAACGGTCTCAGACTGAGGCTCGACACCACCCTTTGCGGCCAGAACGGTCACAGAACCGTCCAGAACACGCAGAGAACGCTGGACCTCAACAGTGAAGTCAACGTGGCCCGGAGTGTCGATAATGTTGATGCGGTGACGATTCTTCTTGAACGCGACCGGATCCTTCTGGGTCTCGGAGTGAGACCAGTAGCAGGTGGTAGCAGCGGAAGTGATGGTGATACCACGCTCCTGCTCCTGAACCATCCAGTCCATCGTGGCGCCGCCATCGTGGACCTCACCGATCTTATGGTTGATACCGGTGTAGTACAGGATACGCTCGGTAGTGGTCGTCTTGCCGGCATCGATATGAGCCATAATGCCGATATTTCTCGTCATCTGAAGAGAAACTTCTCTGGGTGTAGCCATGAAATTAACCTCCTACAGAACAGATCAATAACGGAAATGTGCGAAAGCCTTGTTAGCTTCTGCCATCTTGTGAGTGTCCTCACGCTTCTTCACGGCGTTACCAGTGTTGTTGGCAGCATCCATGATCTCAGCAGCCAGACGCTGTGCCATGGTCTTCTCACCACGGGTGCGGCTGTAGGCAGTCAGCCAGCGCAGACCCAGAGTCTCGCGGCGAGCGGGGCTGACCTCCAGGGGAACCTGGTAGTTAGCGCCACCAACACGGCGGGTCTTGCACTCGAGGCTGGGCATGATGTTCTCCATCGCCTTCTCGAAAGTCTCCAGAGGATCGTTGCCGGTCTTTTCCTGAATCATGGAGAAAGCTTCGTAAACGATCTTCTGAGCGACGCCCTTCTTGCCATCCAGCATGACGCTGTTGACCAGGCGGGTGACCATCTTGGAATTGTAAATAGGATCAGCTAAGACATCGCGCTTAGCAATGTTACCTCTTCTAGGCATCTTTCTTCCCTCCTTCACAGAATGATATCATCGGTACTCGAAAGTAATAAAACTCCCGTTGTGTCACAAAGAGCTGACCTTACATAAACCGTTACCCTCCGCTTTTAAGCGGACTTGTTATTTATATAAAGGAAAGCCGTTTATGGCGGTTGTCCTCAATTACTTCTTTGCAGCACCGGCCTTAGGACGCTTTGCGCCGTACTTGGAGCGGGCCTGGTTACGGCCTGCCACACCCTGAGTATCCAGGGTACCACGGATGATGTGGTAACGCACACCGGGCAGGTCCTTAACACGGCCGCCACGGATCAGCACGACGGAGTGCTCCTGCAGGTTATGGCCGATACCGGGAATGTAAGAGGTGACCTCGATACCATTCGTGAGGCGGACACGAGCAACCTTACGCAGAGCAGAGTTGGGCTTCTTGGGGGTCATGGTACGAACTGCAGTGCAGACACCACGCTTCTGGGGGCTGCTCAGATCAGAGTACTGCTTCTTCTGAGAGTTATAAGTCTTCTGCAGAGCGGGAGCGGTGCTCTTGGTAGTCAGGACCTCACGGCCTTTGCGTACAAGCTGGTTAAAAGTAGGCATTTTGTTTCTCCTTTCTTAATGATGAACATCGGAAGATTTTCCGACTTTTTTGCCGCACTATCCCCATGAGGGACGCGCAACAGTTATATAATACCCGCTTTGCGGCCGGATGTCAACAGTTTTTGCAAATTTTTTTGTATTTATTCCAGATTTTTTCTTTCAGACAGTTTTTGGCAGAATAAATGCATTTTCCCTCCCCTGCTGCGCTGCTTTATGCACGCAAAAGCCGCTCCGCAGGCTTTCGCCCGCGGAGCGGCTTTGTTTAACGGATCAGATCCTGACGGATGCTGCGCTTACTGTGCGGAGGCAGCCAGCTCGGCTGCGATCTCGGCATCGCGCTCAGCCTCACGGTTCTTCAGATCCTCACGCACCTCCGGCAGACCGGTACCGGCGGGGATCAGCTTACCGATGATGACGTTCTCCTTCAGACCGGACAGCGGGTCGACCTTGCCCTTGATGGCAGCCTCGGTCAGCACGCGGGTGGTCTCCTGGAAGGATGCAGCAGACAGGAAGGAGTCGTTGGCCAGAGCAGCCTTGGTGATGCCCAGCAGCACCTGCTGATACTCTACCAGCTTCAGGCCCTCTTCGCCTGCATCAATGCGCTTCTGCAGATCGGCATTGATGTTCTCCACCTCCAGACGGCTTGCCAAGGCACCGCCGATCAGGTTGGAGGAGCCGGAGTCGGTCACACGCACCTTGCGGCACATCTGACGGACGATGACTTCGATATGCTTATCGTTGATCTCAACGCCCTGCAGACGGTAGACCTTCTGGACCTCGTTGATCAGGTAGTTCTGCACGTCCTCCAGACCCTTGATGGCCAGAATATCCTGCGGGTACAGCACGCCCTCGCGGGTGATGATGTCGCCCTTCTCCACGCGGTCGCCGGGCATCACGCGGGAATGCTGAGTGAACGGGATGGAGTAGCTCTTGACTTCCTCAGCACCGTTCTCGTCCTTGCCGGTGACCTTGATGACCACGTTCTTCTTGGTGTCGTCCTGAGAGACCACACCGGAGATCTCGCTCATGATGGCCATGCTCTTGGGACGGCGGCTCTCGAACAGCTCCTCAACACGGGGCAGACCCTGTGTAATATCCTCGGCAGATGCGATACCGCCGGTATGGAAGGTACGCATGGTCAGCTGAGTACCGGGCTCACCGATGGACTCTGCGGCGATAACACCGACAGACTCGCCCAGACGGACCGGCTCGCCGTTGGCCATATCGGAACCGTAGCAGCGTGCGCAGACGCCGGTCTTTGCACGGCAGGTCAGCAGGCTGCGGATTTTCAGACGGGTGATACCGGCTGCCTCGATCTCGTTGGCATCGTACAGGTCGATCATCTTGCCCTCGGGCACGATGACCTTGCCGGTGATGGGATTGACCACATCGCCCACGGCAAAACGGCCGATCAGACGCTCGCGGAAGCTCTCGATCTTCTCCTTGCCCTCGTGGATCTCAGAGACCCACAGGCCATCGGTGGTGCCGCAGTCGATCTCGCGGACGATGACGTCCTGAGAAACATCGACCATGCGGCGGGTCAGGTAACCGGAGTCGGCGGTACGCAGAGCGGTATCAGCCAGACCCTTACGAGCACCACGGGCAGAAACGAAATATTCCAGAATGTTCAGACCTTCGCGGTAGTTTGCACGAATGGGCATCTCGATGGTGTGACCGGCGGTGTTTGCCAGCAGGCCGCGCATACCAGCCAGCTGCTTGATCTGGTTCATAGAACCACGAGCACCGGAGTCTGCCATCATATAGATCTCGTTGTCCTTGGGCAGGTTGTCTGCCAGAGCCTTAGAGACCTTATCGGTGGTCTTCTGCCAGATATCGATGGTCTTGTTGTAACGCTCGTTATCCGAGATCAGACCACGGTTGAACAGCTTGCCGACCTTGGCGATCTCCTTATCGGCCTCGGCGATCAGCTCCTGCTTCTGGGGCGGGATCACAGCGTCGCACACAGCCACGGAGATAGCGGACAGGGTGGAGTACTTATAGCCCTGTGCCTTGATGGCATCCAGCATCTTAGCACACTTGCGGGTGCCGTTGCGGGTCATGCAGCGGGAGATGATCTCGGGCAGGGTCTTTTTGGTCACGCGGAAGCTGACCTCGTACTCCAGCCAGTGCTCGGGATCGGTACGATCCACATAGCCCAGGTTCTGGGGAATGGGATTGTTGAAGATGATGCGGCCGGCGGTGGCATCCACCAGACCGGTGCGCTCCACGCCGTCAATGGTCATGGTGCGGCGCACCTTGATGGGTGCGTGCAGGGTGATGACGTGCTCGGCGTAAGCCATCAGAGCCTCGTTCTCATCACGGAACACCTTGCCTGCGCCCTCGTCGTTCTCGCGGACAGTGGTCAGGTAGTAGCTGCCCAGGATCATATCCTGCGTAGGCACGGTAACAGGTGCGCCGTCAGAGGGCTTCAGCAGGTTGCCGGAAGCCAGCATCAGCATCTTAGCCTCACGGCAGGCATCCTCACTCAGGGGCAGATGGACTGCCATCTGGTCGCCGTCGAAGTCGGCGTTGAATGCGGTACAGGCCAGCGGGTGCAGCTTGACGGCACGGCCTTCCACCAGCACGGGGTTAAAGGCCTGAATGCCCAGACGGTGCAGGGTAGGTGCACGGTTCAGCAGCACGGGGTGACCCTTGATGACGGTCTCAAGGCTGTCCCAGACCTCGGGCTTTGCGCGCTCGACCATCTTGCGGGCGGACTTGATGTTGTTGGCAATGCCCTTCTCCACCAGATCCTTCATGACAAAGGGCTTGAACAGCTCCAGAGCCATCTCCTTGGGCAGACCGCACTGATCCATCTTCAGCTCAGGACCGACGACGATAACGGAACGGCCGGAGTAGTCAACACGCTTGCCCAGCAGGTTCTGACGGAAGCGGCCCTGCTTGCCCTTCAGCAGATCAGAAAGGCTCTTCAGTGCGCGGTTGTTGGGGCCGGTGACCGGACGGCCGCGGCGGCCGTTGTCGATCAGGCTGTCCACAGCCTCCTGCAGCATCCGCTTCTCGTTGCGCACGATGATGTCAGGAGCGCCCAGCTCCAGCAGGCGGCGCAGACGGTTGTTGCGGTTGATGACGCGGCGGTACAGGTCGTTCAGGTCGGAGGTGGCAAAGCGGCCGCCGTCCAGCTGAACCATGGGGCGCAAGTCAGGCGGCAGCACGGGCAGCACATCCATGATCATCCACTCGGGACGGTTGCCGGAGATACGGAAAGCCTCAACAACCTCCAGACGCTTGAGGATGCGCACGCGCTTCTGGCCGGAGGACTTTTCCACCTCGGCGGTCAGCTCAGCGCTCAGCTGATCCAGATCGATCTCCTTCAGCAGGGTCTGGACAGCCTCGGCGCCCATGGCAGCCTCGAACTCGTCGCCGTAACGATCGCGCATTTCTCGGTATTCCTTCTCGGTCAGCAGCTGCTTTTTATCCAGCGGGGTCAGACCGGGATCGGTAACGATATAGCTTGCAAAGTACAGCACCTTTTCCAGCAGGCGGGGGCTGATGTCCAGCATCAGGCCGATGCGGCTGGGGATGCCCTTGAAGTACCAGATGTGGCTCACAGGAGCGGCCAGCTCGATGTGACCCATACGCTCACGGCGGACCTTGGCCTTGGTGACCTCGACGCCGCAGCGATCACACACCTTGCCCTTGTAACGGATGCGCTTGTACTTACCGCAGTGGCACTCCCAGTCCTTGGTAGGTCCAAAAATGCGCTCGCAGTACAGGCCGTCACGCTCCGGCTTCAGGGTGCGGTAGTTGATGGTTTCGGGCTTTTTGACCTCGCCGTAGCTCCAAGCGCGGATCTGCTCCGGGGAGGCAAGGCCGATTTTAATGGAATCGAAAACGTTGTTTTCCATGAAACGAACCCTTTCTTAATCTCTAGTTGTTTCGATGATACAGGCGGCTTTTCTGTTACAGGATCACAGGCGCTTCTCCCCTGCCGCAGCACGCGGCCAAGGGGGAAGGCTGTGTTGTGTATCCAGATCAGAAATCTACTTCGTCAGAAGCAGCCGGAGCCTCGGCACCGGAGTTATCGTCCTCCAGCACAGAAGGATCATCGAAACCTGCATCGGCGTCCTTGATGTTGTAATCAGTCAGTTCGCTCTCCTGCACCACAGTCTCGGTACCGGCAACGTCACGCATATCAAAGCCGGTCTCTTCGTCGTCGAAGTTCTGGCGCATATCGATCTCGTTGCCGTCCTTATCCTGCACGATCACGTCCATACCCAGAGACTGCAGTTCCTTCAGCATAACGCGGAAGGACTCGGGGATGCCGGGCTGCGGGATGGGCTCGCCCTTGACGATGGCCTCGTAGGTCTTGACACGGCCCTCCACGTCATCGGACTTGACAGTCAGGATCTCCTGCAGGGTGTAAGCGGCGCCGTAAGCTTCCAGTGCCCAGACCTCCATCTCGCCGAAGCGCTGACCGCCGAACTGAGCCTTGCCGCCCAGAGGCTGCTGAGTGACCAGAGAGTAGGGGCCGGTGGAACGGGCGTGGATCTTATCGTCGACCAAGTGATGCAGCTTGAGGTAGTACATATAACCAACGGTAACGCGGTTATCAAACTTTTCACCGGTACGGCCATCGTAAACGGTGGTCTTGCCGTCACGATCCAGCTCGATCTTGGAGAAGTCGATGATGTGGCCCTTCTCGCCCATGATCTTGGGGAGCTTGGTGGGGTATGCAGGTGCATTCTCGCCGTGCCACATCTCGCGGGCGGTATCAAAGGTATCGCCGATGTCGTTCTCGCGGGCAGAGTCAAAGACGGGGGTCATGACCTTGATGCCGCAGGCCTTGGCAGCGTAGCCGAGGTTGACTTCCAGCACCTGACCGATGTTCATACGGGAAGGAACGCCCAGGGGGTTCAGCACGATGTCCAGCGGGGTGCCGTCGGGCAGGTAAGGCATATCCTCCTGCGGCAGGATGCGGGAAACGACACCCTTGTTGCCGTGACGGCCTGCCATCTTATCGCCGACGCTGATCTTACGCTTCTGAGCGATATAGCAGCGGACGACCTCGCGCACACCGGGCTGCAGCTCGTCGCTGTTCTCCGGAGTGAAGACCTTGACATCCACAATGATGCCGTATGCGCCGTGGGGCACACGCAGAGAGGTGTCGCGCACCTCGCGGGCCTTCTCGCCGAAGATGGCGCGCAGCAGGCGCTCCTCAGCGGTCAGCTCAGTCTCGCCCTTCGGGGTGACCTTACCGACCAGAATATCGCCGCTCTTGACCTCGGCACCGATGCGGATGATGCCGCGCTCGTCCAGATCCTTCAGGGCATCCTCAGAAACATTGGGGATGTCGCGGGTGATCTCTTCGGGTCCCAGCTTGGTATCGCGGCTCTCGGTCTCGTACTCCTCGATGTGGATGGAGGTGTACACGTCCTCACGCACGATCTTCTCGTTCAGCAGGACGGCGTCCTCGTAGTTGTAGCCCTCCCAGGTCATGAAGCCGATCAGGGCGTTCTTACCCAGAGAGATCTCGCCGTTGCGCATTGCGGGGCCATCGGCCAGCACCTGACCGGCGGTGACGGTCTCGCCCACTTCTACGATGGGGCGCTGGTTGATGCAGGTGCCTGCGTTGGAGCGGGCAAACTTGATCAGAGAATAATCCTCCAGAGCGCCCTGCTCGTTGCGCACCACAACATGGTCGGCATCGACCTTTTCCACAACGCCGTTGCTCTTGGCCAGCACAGCAGTGCCGGAATCGGTAGCAGCCTTGTACTCCATACCGGTAGCAACAATGGGCTGCTGGGTGACCATCAGAGGCACTGCCTGACGCTGCATGTTAGAGCCCATCAGTGCACGGTTACAGTCATCGTTCTCCAGGAAGGGGATGCAAGCGGTAGCAACAGAGACCATCATTCGCGGAGAAACGTCCATGTAATCGACCTTCTCTGCGTCGATTTCCAAGATCTCGTCGCGGCGGCGGGCAGACACACGGGGACGGATGAAGTGCTTGCCTTCATCCAGCGGCTCGTTGGCCTGTGCCACAACGTACTCGTCCTCCACATCGGCGGTCATATACTCCACCTCGTCGGTGACGACCTGCTCGATGAGATTGTTGTTCTCGTCGTAGATCTTCTTGACCTTGCGGTAGGGAGCCTCCACGAAGCCGTACTCGTTGATCTTGGCGTAGGATGCCAGATAGGAGATCAGACCGATGTTGGGGCCTTCAGGGGTCTCAATGGGGCACATACGGCCATAGTGGCTGTAATGAACGTCGCGGACTTCGAAGCCTGCGCGGTCACGGCTCAGACCGCCGGGGCCCAGAGCAGACAGACGGCGCTTGTGGGTCAGCTCGGCCAGAGGGTTGTTCTGGTCCATGAACTGCGAGAGCTGCGAGGAACCGAAGAACTCCTTGATAGAGGCCACGATCGGACGGATGTTGATGAGCGACTGCGGGGTGATCTCGTCGATGTCCTGGGAGCTCATGCGCTCACGGACGACGCGCTCCATACGGCTCATGCCGATACGGAACTGGTTGGCGACGAGCTCGCCGACGGTGCGGATGCGGCGGTTGCCAAAGTGGTCGATGTCGTCGACCTTGAAGCCCTGCTCGCCGGCAGCGAGGGACAGCAGGTAGCGAAGCGTAGCGACGATATCCTCGTCGGTGAGCACCGTGACCTCTTCCTCAGTGGTGAGGTTGAGCTTCTTGTTGACCTTGTAACGACCGACGCGGGCCAGATCGTAGCGCTGCGGGTTGAAGAGCAGGCCCTCGAGCAGGCTGCGGGAAGCATCCACGGTGGGAGGCTCGCCCGGGCGCAGGCGACGGTAGATCTCGATGAGGGCATCCTCGCGGGTGAGGGCGGTATCGCGCTCCAGGGTGCGCTTGATCACATCGGAGTTGCCGAGCAGCTCGATGATATCGTCGTTGGTGACGGCGATGCCAAGGGCGCGCAGGAACATCGTGGCGCTCTGCTTGCGCTTACGGTCGATGGAGACCATGAGCTGGTCGCGCTTGTCGACCTCAAACTCGAGCCAGGCACCGCGGGACGGGATAATCTGAGCCTTGTAGATCTGCTTGCCCGAATCCATCTCGGAGCTGTAGTACACGCCCGGGGAACGGACGAGCTGGGAGACGACGATACGCTCGGTACCGTTGATGATAAAGGTGCCCTGATCGGTCATCATGGGGAAGTCGCCCATAAAGACGAGCTGCTCCTTGATCTCACCGGTCTCCTTGTTAGTAAGACGGACGTCGGTCAGAAGCGGAGCCTGATAGGTCATGTCCTTCTCGCGGCACTCCTCGACGGTGTGCGCGGGATCGCCGAACTGATGCTCGCCGAAGGTAACCTCGAGAACATGGTTCTGGCTCTGGATGGGGCTGGATTCCTTGAACGCCTCACGAAGGCCCTCGTCCTTAAAACGCTCAAAGGATTCCCTTTGAACAGAGATAAGGTTGGGGAGCTCCATGGCCTCCGGGATTTTCCCGAAGCTGACGCGCTTGCGCTCAGTGGCAGTGTATGCGTAGGTCACCAGGTTTTTCCTCCTTCACGGAAATGCTCGGTGGGTTGGCGAGGCATAGCTTCGCCAGTTATCGCAACCTAATAGTTTATCAGGTACCGACCGTTGGGCAAGAAAAGCCTTGACGTGATTGAGTTTTTGGAGTAGCAAAGTTTTTCGACAGAAAACATGCAGGTAGATATATGTGCATCGAACATATGTTCATATAATTTCTGTGAACAGAGGGCCGGCAATCGCAGCTCTTATAAAAAAACGGGCGCAAACCGAAGTCCGCACCCGTAAATGTCGATGCCCGAAGGCT
>ENA-OOWO01002114-OOWO01002114.1-human-gut-metagenome-genome-assembly--contig:-NODE-2114-length-11854-cov-2.211543_pt1 | contig 11854 bp, 8 predicted proteins | sample MGYA00241579_ERZ501327 | MGnify/ENA primary metagenome ERZ501327 (study PRJEB25962, sample SAMEA2042836) | human gut metagenome | biome: human gut; feature: human-associated habitat; material: faeces...
ATTTATGGAGACAAACGAACTGTATCCGGTCGCACTGAGTGATGTGGATGACGAAACGATCCTGAAATATTTCCTGCGTGCCAGCCTTCCCGCCCGTCTGATTGAAGACCTGATGGCGTTTTTCGATGTTGTCAAAAGTCCGATTGCCGTCCGTTCGTCTAGTCTTCTGGAAGATTCCCATTATCAACCGTTCGCTGGGATTTATTCTACTTACATGGTACCCAAGCTGGAAGATAAATATGATATGCTCCGTACGTTAAGCGACGCGATCAAAGCAGTCTACGCTTCTGTCTTTTATCGTGACAGCAAGGCATATATGACGGCGACATCGAACCTTATCGACCAGGAAAAGATGGCGATCGTTCTACAGGAAGTAGTAGGGAACCGGTATAATGACCGTTTCTATCCTACTATCTCTGGTGTCGCACGTTCGTTGAATTTCTACCCGATTGGAAATGAAAAGGCGGAGGACGGGATTGCCAATATTGCTTTGGGGCTTGGAAAATATATCGTAGACGGAGGACAGACTTTACGTTTCTCTCCTCGTCATCCGCACAATATTTTGCAGATGAGTACGATGGACTTTGCGCTCCGTGAGACTCAAACTCGTTTTTATGCACTTGACTTGAAGAATCTGGCAGATCAGTTTTCTGTGGATGATTCGTTTAATTTGCTTCGTCTAAATCTGAAAGACGCGGATGCGGACGGTTCTCTGAAGTTTATCGTTTCGACATACGATCCTTATGATCAGGTTATTCGTGACGGTTACTATCCTGGCGGGCGTAAGATATTGTCTTTTGTGAATGTTCTTCAACATGAGGTTTTTCCGTTGGCCGATACGCTCGATCAGATACTGCATGTCGGACAGGATGAGATGGGGCGGCCTATCGAGATTGAGTTTGCGGTAAATATAGATCCGCAGAATCTCGGTTTCGCTACATTCTATCTGTTGCAAGTCCGCCCGATCGTGGATAACAAGGAGGTAATGGAAGAAGACCTGACGCTTGTGGAACAAGAGGATACAATACTTACATCGACTAGCGTTTTGGGACATGGCATTGTGACGGATGTGCAGGATATTATATATGTAAAGACCGGTGCTTTCTGTTCCTCCAACAACCAGTCGATAGCCTATGATATCGAGAAGATGAACCGCCAGTTCACTGGAGAAGAAAAGAATTATGTTTTGGTTGGTCCTGGTCGTTGGGGGAGTAGTGACTCCTGGCTGGGCATTCCGGTGAAATGGCCTCATATCAGCAATGCACGTGTTATAGTGGAATGCGGGCTGGAAAATTATCGTGTCGATCCGAGCCAGGGAACGCATTTTTTCCAAAATCTGACTTCGTTTGGTGTCGGTTACTTTACGATCAACCCGTTTAAGGGTGATGGCTGGTTTGATGAGGGATATCTGAATTCCTTACCAGCGGTGGAGGAAACCGAATACCTTCGCCATGTCCGTTTCGATAAACCGGTCGTAATCAAGATGGACGGCAAGAAGAGTTTGGGAGTGGTGTTGAAACCGTTTTAGTCTTTCTTTTTGATGAAATCCGAAGGATAGTTTACCGTGTTGATCACCTCCCCGCCTTTTAGGCGAATCCAGGTTCTGAAATTGGTTGATCCTTCAGTCATCTCGATTACGCGGGCACCGTTGCTCAGGTTGTTGTATACCGTGTCGCCACCGGTGTAACGGCCGTAGGCAAGCAGGATGCCTTTCCAGAAAACAGCATAGTCGTCATCATGATCGTGTCCGACAAATACACCTAAGATATCCCCCATTTCCTTCATCGAGGCAAACATGCCGGAGTTCAGTTGCGGAGCGCAGGCTTTTTCTTTTCGGGTTCCGACCAGGATGGCCGTTTCATCTGATGCGGCCTGGTTGTATTCCGGCAGGGCGATGTGGAAGAATGCCAGCGAGGGCAGGGGAGTGCCGCCGTTTTGCTTTGTGTATTTCGCGCTGTTTTCGCGGTACCATCGGATCTGGTCAAACTTGATGTAATCATAGCCGCCTATTCCCTTGATCTGTGAATATGAGTGAGAGTCCATACAATACAGGATGGCTGCGTCTTTCTTTCCATCGGACGATTTCAAGGGAAGAATAAAGTTGGTCGCTCCTGTGACTCCTGCCACGGAATCGGTCAGGTTGTAAGGTATTGTCTGTATGATATCGAATAGCTGAGTACGGGTAAGTCCCTGTTCGTCATCGTGATTGCCGAATGTCACTCCGAAGGGTATTTGGCGGTTGGCCGCTAAGTTCAGGATTGTGCGCATCCCTTCCTCTGCCGGTTGACCGTAGATGACATCACCTGTGAATAGCACTAAGTCCGGTTTTTCCGCATCCAGCACTTCGTTGATGCGTTCGAGAGAAACGGCCGACTTGGGATTCCCGTGAATGTAATGTACGTCCGTGAACTGTACGATTTTGAACTTGCCGTCTTTATTGAATTTCAAGACGGGTTTCTGTGTGTAGCCTGGTTGTAGGCATCCGAGCACAAGTGAAAGGATAATAAGAAGTTGTTTCATCTTTAGATGGTTTTTGTTTATGAATGGTTTACTCGATCGTGATGTCGAATTGATCGTATGAGTCTGTTCTCCAAGCCTTTTCGGATGTCAGGGGGGAAAGTGCGAATAGGGGGGAGAATGTCTTTATCTTGATCGTCTTTCCATCCGGCATAAACTCCATGATGCGGAGCCAGCAGTCTCCCCCGTTGCCATGCCATTGACCGTCGGCGGTCTGGGCGTTGAACATCATTTGGGCAACGTTCTTGCCTGTGCTGTTTTTGTCGGTCCGGAAGCTGACATTGCCCTTGTAGTCTGCTATCTCGCATTCATGTCCGCATATCACCATGCAGATGTTGGAGGAAGGATAGACCAGTTTCTGCCAGATTGCTTCTCCGTAATTGGCGGGTGATATTTTGTAGCTTTCCTTGATGTGACGCTTGGCTTCCGGCGACATATAGGAGTGTGTCAGCAGGATCACTTTATGATTTTTGTATTTGGCTTTACCGGCAACTTTGGCCGCCCATTCGATCGCCTCGTCACGCGGAGCAAATTCGAGTGATATGACCAATAGTTTTCCCCATGTGTCTGTCTCGAACTCATAAGCTGCATTTTCAAGAGTTGGAATACCTTGGTAGTTCAGTCCTGTCTCGACCAATGACTTTTTCCAGCAGCTATTCCGCTCGGAAGGGAAATAATCAGGAAGGTGACAGAGGCGGTTTTCTGCTTTCTCATATCCGTAATCGTGATTTCCGGTACAAATGACATAAGATATTTTGTCGTCGAGCCGTTCAAATGCTCTGGATGCAGCCTGCCATTGTTCTTCGCTTGTTTGATTTCCGTTTATGCCGTCCGGAATCCGTATCTCGTTCTGCTCAACCAAATCACCGGTACACAGAACTCCCTTGATGTTCAAAGGTTCGATGCTGTTGGCAACCCAAGCTGTCTGTAGCTCGAATAGCGGTTGGTTAGCATTGAACTTGTTATAACTCTGCGGATCAGGCAGCAGGATCATGGAAAAAGAATGCTTGTCGGATAGTTGAGGCCGGACAGGGTAGATCTGGGCTGTTAGAGAAACTGTGTTTAGTAGTGCGGCTACAACAATTGAATAGATTTTAGATTTTGTCATAGGAAGAAGTTTATTGTTTGAACAAAGATACTATATAAAAGTCTTTCCAAGAAGGATCATACCTGTAAAATTTAGATACAGCTTTTGTAGGAGATATTAGTTTGTTTAGGAGGCTGCCTATTATAATATGTCAAGGGAGACAGCCTCCATTGAACCTATTTAAAAGCTGAAGTCATGGGTCTTCCAATCCATACTTGGGGTGGTTTCAGACCGAAAATGTAACCTATGGTTGGAGCAATGTCGAACTGCATCATACTTTCTGGCATTTCAAAGTTTGATTTTATATTGGGACCACTGATAATGAAAGGAGTTTCCATCTCTTCCATTGTTCGTCCTCCATGATTGTACTTAATGCCTCCATGATCGGCAGTAACGATTATGATGGTTTCGTCCCATATACCAGCATCTTTGATTGCTGTTATAATTTCTCCGATATAGCCATCGATTTCTTCCAATTTGGTGTAATAGCCTGGTGTGTCGTGTCCTACTGCATGACCTGTATGGTCAAGGGCGTCGTAAACGATATTAAGAAACGTCGGTTTTCTTTCTTGGATATAGTTGACGGCATAACGTACTGTTGCTGAACTATCTTTTTCGGCTTCGAAAACATGTTTGTCATAATTCAAAGATAGAGTATCGACTAGATACCTAATGCCATCCCATTCGCAAATGTTACCAATTTCGGCATCAGGAACGGCCTCTCGTAATACTGAGAAAATGGTTGGGAATATTTTGTTTGTATTTGTAATACGAGAAGGTAGATCTGGAATTTGTGACCCCCATTCGCAGTATCCGTGTAGTTCCGGTCCAGCTCCCATGTACATGGATGCCCAATTGGGGGCACTAGATGATGGTAATACGGAACGTTTTTTCAGATTATATGAGCCATCAGCCATGAGGCTTCGAATGTTGGGAATATTGGCTTTGTTCATACTGTAAGCTCCCCATGCATCAATACCGATTAGGATGACATGTTTAGCTTTCCATTCGGATGATTGTTTTTTAGGAGGTATACATGAATTTAAACAGCAAAGCAAAAGAGTCGCTATTAAATATATTTTTTTCATATAATTCATTTTTACTTTAAAATCCACATTAATTTATTATAATCGTCTATCCCTTCATATTGACGTTGTACAGCTTCTTCAACGTTCTCTTTGTTATAATCATATTCCCAAGTCGAATACATCCAACGAACAGGAATCTTATTTTTATCAGTATTTCGGTTTGTATTCGGATTTATGGGAAGGACTGGGTATCCTGTACGACGATATTCGTAATAGGCATCCATCGGATACTGCATATAGTAAGCTAGATATTTCTGAACGATAATCTTTTTCAGTTGACTTTCAAAATTTCCTTGAAGTTTAATGCAATTATTTTGCAAGTATTGAGTAATGTATTCATCGGTGATTTGTCGTCCTGAATGATATTTTTCTTCATCTGGAGTATTGTTTGCTATAAACTCCATCGCAGCCCGAATACCTTTGTTATAATAGTCGGATGCGTTACCAGTAATCCAGCCACGTAAAACTGCTTCAGCCAAAATGAAGCATTGCTCGGCATAACCGATTCTTACATAAGGTTCGCCTGTGATCAGATCTGTATACCTGGCATTTAACGTACAGCAATTCCCATTTGCAGATTGGGATTGCAGATCAGAGAAATCTGCAACAGGGTCTAATCCTACATAAGCATTTTTATCATTTGCTTTTAAACCAGATGCGATCAAAGCTGCTGCCGGTTTGGCAAAATAGAATAAACGGTAGTCATCATAGGCTTTTAGTGAGTCAACTACGACACTTGAGATTGTTGTGTACATATAATGCTTCGACACAATTTTGTTAAATGGATAAATCTGTCCAGCTTTATCTGAAAATTCCAATTGGAAGTTATCATTGTTACTACTCATCAAGTTACCGGATGTAACGATTTGGGCAAAGCGATCTTTTATCCGTAATTCGGTATGATTTTCTTTCTTGGAAAGATATAGCAACATTTTTAAACGGAAAGCATCCACTACTTTTCTCCATTTGGTTATATCTCCATTTAAGATTGGATCTCCTTCAAAATTAGATGCTTTATCGAATAAAGATGCGGCCTTCTCTAAGTCGTTAATTAGGTTTATCATGACGCTTTCTTGTGTGTCGTATTTAGGCTTAACTAATCCATCTTCTCCTTTTAATGCTTCAGAGTAGGGTACATCACCTAACTGCATAGAAATATAGAATATTTTATAGCTTTTAATGAAAAGAGCCAAACCTTCATAAGCAGCTTTGTCTTTTTCTTCTGCCAGTTCCACCATTTTTAAGGTGTTGATTAATGTTTTATAGTCTCCTACGCCAGCACGTCCCAACAAATTGTAGTTGTAGTCGTGTAGAGATTCGAGCCAGATCATTTGTTTGGCAAGACAATTGTCTGAAATGAAACCAGAACCAGTTCCTCCTGTTGCAGTTATATCGAGCAGCAAAGGAGTTGCCAATAATGAGGCTGTTACAGTTGTTGCAGAATTCGGATCTGTATTCAGATCATCGAAATTTCCAGTACAGGATATACTAATTAAGGCTAATCCTGTAATTAGAATATGTGAAAGTGCTTTCATTTTATGATTTGATTAGAAGTTGATTTTTATATTACATCCAAGCATTCTTAATGACGGAGAATTGAGATTTTCTGTTGCTTTGTCTGGATCTGAGAATTTGAAATCTTTTGTCAACATGAACAAGTTATTTCCAACGAATGCAACAGAGGCTCCTTTCATACCAATTTTGTTGCATACATTTTGAGGTATATTGTAGTTGAGCGATAATTCTCTTAGTTTGATAAACGTTTGTTTGAGGATGTGTTGATGTTTAGCATCCCAAACATTTCCAGCTCCATTGTAGAGTTTCATATAGCCTTCATATGAAACAGCTTTATCATTTGGAGCGAAAACACGTGTGTCAGAAATGATATGTCCTTGTGAGTCATATTCTACACTACCTGAAACAACCTTTACACCTTCCCCGATGTAGCTTTTGTTTCCGTTTACTACTTCATCATAGCGCCAGAATGTGTCACTGTCGCGGTGTGCTCCTGTCATCCATAAAGCCTGATCCATAACCGAATGGGTGACACCTCCTATGCGACCATCCAATGTAAATGAAAGTGTAAAATCTTTGTATCTTACTGTATTATTAAATCCAAATACCCAGTCAGGATTTTCATATCCGGCTACACTTTGGTACTTGCTTTGGATCGGATAACCATTATCATGAATGATGTTTCCGTAAGGATCTCTTTCCCAATCGTAATATCCAAGCCAATCCCAGCGTTCACCTGGTTTCACCCAATCTTTCTGAGTTGAATAGATTGGATCTATTTTTGAATAATAATAACGATCTAGTGCCCAGTTGAATGTCGTGCTCCAATCCCAATCTTTGCTTTGGATGATATTAGCAGAAACAGTTACTTCTACTCCTTTCCGGACATGCTCTTCTTCAGTGTTGATTAATGTGTATTCGAAGCCACAAGCATCGCTGATTGCTGCTTCTTTAGTTAGGTTGTAGTATAGTTTATTGTAATAAGCAATATCTACTTGCAGCCGATTTTTAAAAAAATGCATTCCTGTACCAATTTCGTAAGTGCGAGTTGCACTAGGTTCGACCAAAGTGTTGCGCATAGTAGTGGGATAAGTAGCTCCATTCATGTTATCCCATAAATTGGTTGAGATGGAATAACTACGATCAGTATCATAAACACCCAGATCTGATTTGGTTTGTGTCCACGATGCGCGAATTTTCCAGAAGTCAAACCATTTTGGCATATTGAATAACTCAGATATAACTAAACTACCTGATATAGATGGATAAAAATATGAACGGGTTTCTGCAGGTAGAGTAGATGACCAGTCGTTTCGAGCTGTTATATCCAAAAATAAAGTACTTTTCCAAGAACCTGATGCTTTTCCATATAGACTGTTAACTTGTTTTTTCTTAATTGTACTATATACTTTTGCAGGATCAACAGATGCTTTCAGTGAGTAATATCCAGGTATTGTAATACCGTTTGAAGTCTTTCCGTTAAGGACATCATCTTGATAAAAATATAAGGTTGTACCTACAAAACCATCAATAGAAAAATCACCGAATTTTTTATCGGCAGAAATGATGATGTCATTGTTGATACTATAACCTCCTTTTCTTTGTTCTTCATAATATCCTTTTTTGTCCCATCCTCCATATGCTCCTATGGAATTACGCCAGATTTCTCTTTCTGTATACATATCAACACCAGTACGTAAAGATGCCCTTAACCAAGGTGTGAAGTCGTATTTTGCATTCATAAAACCGTTTACAACATCATAGTCACTAGAATGGATGATTTCATTTGCAATGAAGTAGGGGTTATCATACCAAACTTTGTTGGGCCAGTTCTGAACTTCATTTTTCTTTAGCCAATAATTTTTATAATCTCGAATATCTAAATCAGTTCCTGTCCAAACTAACATACTATATATATATCCGCCTGTTCCATATCCAGTTCCTTCATTGTTAGGATAAAAGCGTTTGTTATAAGTTAATCCTCCTTCAAAAGTGAGATCTTTCCATTTCATATCTCCAGAAACAGTATAAGTTAATTTATTCAGTTTAGTATTGGGGTATTGTCCTTTATTGTAAATGTGGGTGAGAGAGGTACGAACACTTCCATATTTCCCTTTTTGAACAACACTGATGTTATTGTTGGTAACAATACTTTGTTCAAGGAAGTTTTTGAAATTGTTTTTCCCCTTTGATATCAATGGCATATCTTTCCACTCCATTCCGATTGGATCCCATTGGATGGCGGTTCGTCCGATATCCATTTTATCTCCCCAAACAAAATCTTCAGAGTTATATTTACCATTCATACCCGTACTATAAGATGTTTGTACTTCAGGTAAGCGGAGAAATCCAGCATCGAACATAGTATTACTGTTTATACTGACATTCAGCCCCTCTTCTTTTCCTCTTTTGGTTGTTACCATAATGGCACCTGAACCTCCGCGAGAGCCATAAAGAGCTGATGCTGTTGCACCCTTTAAAACATCTATAGATTCAATGTCATCGGAAGCAATATCTCGTAGAGTTATGTTTCCATAAGGAACACCGTCAACAACAAGAAGTGGTGTCTCTCCACGAAGTTGCATACTTGGTGCTTCATTGAATTCACTACTGTTCTGTACATTTAATCCTGCGATTTTACCAGTGATGGCTGTTCCGACATCTACTGATTTGACAATGGTTAGATTATCTCCTTTCACTTTTTGAACAGCATATCCCAGAGCTTTTTCTTCTCGTTTGATCCCTAAGGCTGTAACAACAACTTCATCTAATTTGCGTGAATCTTCGAGTAGGGTAATATTGAATATTTCTTTATGTCCGACGGCAATATTTTTGGTTACGTATCCGATAAAGGAAATGACCAATGTCGCATTATCTGGTACTTCTAAACTGAATTTTCCATCGATATCGGAAATTGTTCCGTTCGTTGTCCCTCTTTGAATGACATTGGCGCCGGGAACAGTTCGCCTTTTCCATCGGTGACAACTCCGGTGATCTTTCTGCTTTTCTGTTGGGCAACTAGTACCTCTTTGGGGGAGAGAATAATACTTTTATCTAAAACTTTATAGCTGATATTGGTTCCGGAGAACAATTGTTCCAATACATTAAAAACATTTTTTTGTTTACTTTTTATACTAACGATACGTGAGGTATTAACTTGTTTGTTATTGTAGAAGAAATGAAAGTCTGATTGTTTTTCAATTTCATCCAGTACCTCCTGTACAGATTTGTTGTTCACATCTATGTTTAAAAGAACATTTTGACTGTAGCTATCGGACGCGTAGGCTAATCCGACACAGATAAATAACATTATTACGGATAGTTTCATACATAATGGTATTTTCTTCAGGAGCATGAACCTAACATTCATCTTCCTGAAATGTTGGAAGCTAAAATAATTTGTCATAGATTTGTAAATGATTTAGAGTTATAAAAAAGTTGCTTATACTTGTCGCCAAACAAGTTTGCGATGGATTTTCATACGGGGAAATACGCCAATATTTTCCCGTATGTTTTGTTTTCAAGGGGGATTATTTTCTTTCATGAGATTTGATAAATAAGGTTACACTTAATATAATTCAACGATCGTTTTTTCTTTAATATTTCCTTCTTGCCCAGTTTGAGGGTCTATGAAGCGATATTGAATACCGGAAGCCAAACGGAAATGTTCGAGGATTAGTTGTAAGTGCTGTCCATCGAAAGGTCCTGTGAAGGAGTTGTTATATAACTTGTCGTTTTTTACGATGAACTCGACATTGAAACGTTTGCTTAACACTTTCAATGCTTCGTTAAATGGTGTGTTCCGGAATACGACCAAGCCGTCTTTCCAGGAAGTTTGTGTCGGAATATATGGTTTGTCGACTTTAACTTTTTTAGTATATTGGTTATAAGTGAATTCTTCATTCGGTTTCATTAAAAATGATTTATGCTTCTGATTATCGTCTAAAAATGAAAGTCGAATGGAGCCAGATACCAAGGTGGTCCTTACGCTGCTGTCGGCTGCATAGGCTTCCATATTGAATTCGGTACCGAGTACTTCTGCTTTGATATCAAATGGGGTGCTGACAGTGAAACGTTTACTTTTGTCTTTATGGACGGAAAAGTAGGCTTCACCGTTCAGCACAACATCACGTGTGTTACCTGTAAAACGCGTCGGGTGCTTCAGATAGGAACGTGAGTTTAACCATACTTTTGTTCCGTCCGGTAAATTGACTGCAGCGACCATTCCTGGATTAGTTCTGATTTCTATATATTCGATCGGATCTTTTTTTAATGCGAAATATATAGTGGAAATGATAAGCGGAAGGATGAGGATTGCCGCAATACGTTGTATCCAGGCGGATAGAGAAATTTTCCGGTGGGAATGTATCTTGCTTTTTACTTTTTTCAGGGCTGTACCTGAATCTGTTTGCCGGATACAAGTCAATGTCTCAGTTGCCAGGCATATAGATTGTATGTCCCGGGCTATTTTTTTGTTTTCTTCTGATGCAGAGATCCAATCTTCTACTTCTTGTTGCAGAGGTATGGAGAGGGTTCCGGTGAAATAACCCAAAAGTATCGATTCGTTTATTTGTTTATGTTTGTCCATAATTGTCCTTTTATAAATATGACTGACGAAAAATGAAATCTCCTAAATGAAAAGTGATTTTTTTTCATGTATTTGTAATTGTTCGTTGGATTAGAAAATATTATATTTGCAAATAAGTATAAATATTTCCGATTAAAACTTATAGAACAGTGATTTGTATGTCTTGTAATATTTCTGATATAGTGGCAGACGAAACTCTTTTTCAGGAAATCCAAAGGGGAGATGAAAAAGCGTTCGATGTCCTTTTTTTGAAGTATTACCCTTCCTTGTGTGCTTATGCCCAACAGTTTGTCGAGTATGACGACGGGCAGGAAATTGTACAGGATGTGATGGTTTGGCTGTGGGAGAATCGGGAGATGCATACGTTTGAGATCTCTCCGAAGAGCTATCTGTTTAAAGCTGTGAAGAACCGTTGTTTGACGTTGATCAGCCGAAATGAAATAAAACAGAAAATTATTAATACATTGTACGACAATCAACAATTAGAATATGAAGATCCTGATTTTTATATCGTGGAGGAACTGAGTCGTAAGATAGAAGAGGCGTTGCAACGGCTTCCCGACAGTTACCGGGAAGCATTCGAGTTAAATCGTTTCCAGCATATAACGTATGGTGAAATAGCGACGTGTCTGGAAGTTTCTTCCAAGACAGTCGATTATCGTATTCAGCAGGCATTGAAGTTGCTTCGTGTAGAGTTAAAGGATTATTTACCGATATTACTTGCCATTCTTTAAAACAATTGTTGTATAGAACAAACTTTTTTGTGATTCCAGTTCATTAGAGAATTGGACAATAACCTCTGCCTTCCCGTATTTTCTATTTCGATTAAGATATCAGATCGTTTTAGTTTGATATATTGATACTGTTTTTTTCTGTTTTGCTGATAAACGGAAATATGATATAGGCAGAAAATGAAAGTATGTTGTTTGGGGAGAGATAGAAAGGGGAGAAACGCTTACATTTGAGAAAAGCTTAACCCCTTGAGAATTGCTTGTGGCAAAAAAGATTGGTGGAGGTTCTGGATATTTGAAAAGAAATTCAGAGCTTTATGGGCATGAG
>ENA-OOWO01002117-OOWO01002117.1-human-gut-metagenome-genome-assembly--contig:-NODE-2117-length-11836-cov-2.967830_pt1 | contig 11836 bp, 9 predicted proteins | sample MGYA00241579_ERZ501327 | MGnify/ENA primary metagenome ERZ501327 (study PRJEB25962, sample SAMEA2042836) | human gut metagenome | biome: human gut; feature: human-associated habitat; material: faeces...
GCAGCTGGAGGAGACGGACGGCAATGTCGTCCTTTTTTCAGCCAAGGGGGAACCGTCGGTTATTTTCGAGATAACCAATCCCGTGCAGCAGCTCTGCACTGATGCGGAGCAGTACATGCTCTTTCAGGATGTGCTCTCCAACGTGGTGCAGACGCTCGGCGAGGGTTATGCCCTGCAGAAACAGGACGTGTTTTGCAAGCAGTCCTACCACCATGAGGTGCCGGAGGATGCGGAGTTCCTGACCAAAAGCTACTTCCGTTACTTTGAGGGAAGAGAATTTACGGAGATACGTACCTACCTTATCCTCACGCAGGAGGCACAGCGCAGCCAGTTCGTTCAGTACGACCCGAAGAAATGGCTGGACTTCCATTCCAAGGTTTCCAAAGTGAGCGACATCCTCAAGGAGAAGAACATCAAGCATCGCAAACTCAGTAAAGAGGAAGTCAATGAGTATTGCCACCGCTTTATGGCCTTCCAGTTCCGGCATGGTCCGTTCTCGATGACCAACTTCAAGGCATCGGACGAGTATCTGAAAATCGGCGACCGGGTAGTCCGTTCTTATCCGCTGGTGGATATAGACGAGATTAACCTGCCTTCCCTGGTGAAGCCCTATACACAGATGAACATCAACGGCTACGGCATCGCCACGGACTTGTTCTCTTTTCTGACGAGTGTGCCTCATGCCGATTGTGTGGTGTTCAACCAGGTAGTACAGATACCGAACCAACGAAAATTACTGAGAAAACTCCAGGCAAAAGCCAAGCGCCACGGCTCTATGCCCGACCCGAGCAACAAGATTGCCAAGGAGGACATTGAGGAAGTGCTGGACCGCCTGGCGGTGGACAGCACGCAGCTGGTATATTGCAACTTCAACATTCTGGTGAGCTGCCCGGCAGATAAGGTCACTCCAGTCACTTCCTATCTGGAAACCAAGCTGTATGAGTGCGGAATCATGCCGTCCCGTACTGCCTACAACCAGTTGGAATTGTTTACAGATAGTTTCCCCGGTAACGGCTATGCCTTCAATCCGGACTATGACCTGTTCCTTACCTTATCTGATGCAGCTTTGTGCTTCTTTTTCAAGGAACATTTGAAGGGTTCGGAAGATACTCCCTTGACTACTTACTACACCGATCGCCAAGGGCTGCCGGTGTGTATCGACATCACGGGGAAAGAGGGCAAGGTGAAGATGACGGACAATGCCAACTTCTTCTGCATCGGTCCAAGCGGCAGTGGCAAGAGTTTCCACATGGAGTTTTTGAGTTGAAAACAGAGCAAAACAAGTAGAAACAAAATGAGTTTAAACCGCTGATAATCATTAAACAATAATTAAACATCAAGATATTTCTCTCTTGCAAAATTGAATCGTTTATCGTATTTTTGTACCGCATTTGTGATTTTAGTAGAGGGACACATGGACTTTAATATTTTCAGAATGGTACAATATAGTTCAACTTCAAACAAACATCAAATCAACATCAAATCATCAAGAAAAACAGTCTAAAACCTTTGCGAGTCACCTTATATAATATCGAATTAAACATCCTAAGAGCATACGATATGAAGAAAACATCATTGCCTAAAGACAAACAGCTATCCGAGAAGGAAATTCTGCAACATGAGTTCCTGACCATTGCCGAAGTAGCTTTGCTTCTTCGGGTGACAGAACGTACTATTTATAATTTTATTTATGCAGGCACACTGAAAGCACACAAGATAACTTCCCGAATTACCATCATTCCGAAAAGTAATTTTTTAGAGATGCTCAGACTGAGCGAATATAATAAGAAAGCCACGACTGAACAACCGGAGGGAAAAAACAATGCTTCCTCTGCCGTTCAAATAAGTGCAAGCCCATGCAGTTCTGAGTTGTCGAAGCCCTCCAAACCAAGAAAGCGCAGCAGGTCTCTCAAGCCGACATCTGACTATAAGCAGTCGGTCAAGGACACCTTTAAGGATGAAGGCGAAATATCCGGTCCGGTCTATACCATGGAAGAAATTTGCAGGAAGTTCAACTACTCCTATGGCAAGTTCTATAATCTCCGGATGCGTTATTCAATACCATGCGTCAAGATGGAAGGTCACAAGTGTTTTCCGAGTGAAGCGGTAGACAGGGCGATGGCAGATGAAAAGGAACGACTGGGGAAAGACCTTTCCAAGGACTGGTACTCCTGCTTTGACATCATGAAGAAATACGGACTCGGAAAAACGCAGGTCAGACGATTTGCCCTTACTCATGGAGTGAGAACCAAGAAAGTTTGCAACCGGAAAATGTACTATCTTAAAGCCGATTGGGATGCAGCCCGAAAACTGGCAGAACAGAAAAGCGCATCCACCAAGACGATAAGGGAATAACCCAACGAATAATTCTAAAATCAAGATACAATGACCAATCTGTGTACCAAAGTAACCGTTCGGAAGCGACCCATCAAGAATGGGCAGCTGTCCTTATACCTGGACTTCTATCCGGCTATCCGAAATCCCAAGACCGGGAAATACACGCGCAGGGAATATCTGAGCATCTATATCTATGCCAACCCCAAGGAGAAGTTCGAACTGCAATACAATAAGAGTATGCTTCAAAGTGCAGAACTCATCCGCTGCAAACGGATTGAAGCCATCATCAACGAAAGCTTCGGTTTTCTAGACCATTCAAAGGGAAAGGAGAGTTTTCTCGATTTCTTCAAGGAAGAAATATCCCTTAAAGACCGGGAGCGTAACTGGATGATTGCCTACAAACATTTCAGTGACTATACCGGAGGCAAATGTACCTTTGATGACCTTACCGAACGATATTGCCAAGACTTTCTCGCTTATCTGTTGGAAGTCAGGACGGCAAGCGGAGGAACAATGATGGCATCTACAGCCAATAACAACTTCGGAAAACTCATAGCAGTAGTCCGGAGGGCTATCGAATGCGGCTATGTTAAGGATAACTTCATCCGAAATCTGAAACTGGCTAAGGAGGTGAAGACTAAGAAGGAATTTCTGACCCAGGAAGAACTCCATCGGCTTGCAGCCACGCCCTGCCGCCATAAAGTGTTCAAGGCAGCATCTCTGTTCTCTTGTCTGACCGGACTTCGCATCAGTGATATTATTGCACTGCAATGGGAGAATATCTGCAAGGCGCAGGATGGTGGCTGGTGTCTTCGCATCACTACGCAGAAGACTAAGACAGCAGCCACGCTGCCGCTCAGTGATGAAGCTCTTGCGCTGTGTGGTGAACGCAGTACCGGACAGGTATTCAAAGGCATGAGTCCTGCATTGCCAGCCTTATACTTGAAAGAATGGGTAAAGGCAGCCGGGATAGACAAGCACATTACCTTTCACTGCTTCAGGCATACGTTTGCTACCCTGCAGATTGCAGCCGGAACAGACATCTATACCGTTTCCAAACTATTGACCCACAGCAGTGTCAGCACCACGCAAGTTTATGCAGAAGTAGTCAATGAACTTAAACGTGATGCCTCAGAGAAGATAACCTTAAAAAACCAATCACTCAAATAATATAATTTTATGGAACATCAAGCAACAAACAATCTTCCAACGTTCGATTTGCTGCCTGCTTATGTAGCAGAGCTGACAGCCAAAGTAGACCGGATGGAGCAGAAACTGGATAGCATACTGGCACTCATTAAGCCCGAGAAAGAAGACCATGTTATGCTGAATATTCAAGAAGCCAGCAAACTTATCGGCAAGAAAGTGGCTACAATCTATGGACTTACCAGCCAGCGGGCCATACCTTTCTGCAAGCAAGGCAACAAACTCTATTTCTTCAAGGATGAGCTGCTCAAATGGATAAGCGAAGGTGGCAAGCAGGAAATCGAATCACTAGCCGATAAGAGCCGTGAGGTCTTCGAGAAACATTTGGAAATGCTGAAAGCTTCAAAACAAGGTTATTCATCCAAATAAGCAGGTTCTATGACAGACGAACATGAAGCATACCTGCAAGTGCGCGAGTGTGCGGTCAAGGCCCTGGTCAAATGGGCAACGACCGGAAAAAATGAACTGGCAGCCCGATACCAGACCAATAAATTTCTGGAAGCAAGTGGAGCCAATAATCTGACCATAGGTGGAAAGGAAGGGATAATCGAGCATCGTAAACTCTGTACTTCCGGCTTAGCCATCCGCTGTATAGCACTACTGACCTCCCAAGAATTGGAGAAGGTGGACTGCTTGTTGAAGCAAATCGCAATTGATGATGCCCCGATACCCAAAAGAAATCATGCTCTCAGCAGATAAGATTACGGAACATCAAGAAGCAGCCTATACAAGAAGAAAACTCAGAACATCAAGTAACCGTGTTCATTGTCAGGTAATCATTCTGATCAAGTGAACACGGCTATTTGTTTTGGAGCATCACCAACCGCCAAACAATGCTTCATGCGATGGATGTCACAGAGATATGCCAATCGCAGTTTTAGTAAACTCCCTAATAGCTGTCTGTTTGTTTCACGAATCAGCAGGACAAGGTATGTCGGTTCTCTATAAAAGAGACTTCAAGTTATCCGGTATGAATGATGGAAATAGGTGGAGCTCTTGGTTCTACATGATTCGATTACGACCATCCATCAGTTCATGCACCTTGAGTAACCTTATTCCAAGAAGTGAAAGTTTCCGGTGTGTATGGTACTTCGTGATTTCGGAACAATGGTTGTAAAAACTTTGAAACCGAGTGTAATTGTTTTCACATTCTTCAGTTAATCAGTCGCTTTTACCAAAGTGCTCGTGTTCATCGAGAAAAGCGGCTTTTTCCGATTTTTCTCAATGTGGTCGAGAAGTATCTGTGGGGCACATTGCCATTTTGCAGGGAAAGCCAAGCAAGTTGTACCCTTGTCATTACAAAACAAGTTTTGTTCTCACAAGGGTCACTTGCCGACTGCTGGTGCAGCGGAGCGATAAATCGCAGTTCGCAGGGCGAAAACGAAGGAAAAGAACACTAATTGCGTGGACTTTTAGCGACTATGATAACAGAGAACTCTGGTAAACAGAAGCGATAAGCTTTGAATTGCATAGACATCGAGACCAAGGTAGCAATTATTTCGGTCGTTGGGTTTAATGAACCATGGCACCAGTTATCACTGATAAAGTTTTTCCTAAGCCATCGGTTTGATGAATCTTTGAACAAGAAGAAGATGGATGGCTGGGCAACCATACTAAGCTGGCAGCGTTCAGGTGATTGAATGCTGCTAAATCATTTTACCAATGACTGATAGAATCGGATTATCTGCATAAACTGGTAGCTTGGTTAGTCGGCTAGTGATTATAAGGCATCATGCTACTTGCGAGCAATGAATTGTAGTTTTCTCATTCTTTAGGATAGCGATAAGGTAAATATTTGGTCAGACATCATACAGCAGTATTTCGCTTAGACTCCTGAATCTTTTGTGCTTGATATAAAGGATAGGGAGATAATGCAACCGATTTACTCCGTGTCTCTGACACCAAGTGCCTCGGTTGGCTCATATTGTGACGCATCACCGGAATAATTCCAATTTGCTCCCAAAGAGAGAACCGGATTCTCCCATTAGGAGCATTCAGGGAAACGAGATAAGGTGCAGAAAAAAAGAATCGGCACATCCGATGTAGCAAGCAGGCTTACATGAGCGGATATGCCGACGTTACAGATGGCGAAAAGAGAAAGAAGAATCGTTAGTTTGAAGTTCTGGTGGAAGAACTGTGTCCGTTCTTGAACTTCCTTCCCCGTTTGGGTAATCCGGCTTTTTTGTACAGAATTAAATCAGATCCCTTGAAACGGATGGAGGAATTTGGTCTTTCACGGAAGAAAGGCAAAGGCTTTGACAAATGCTTGATATACTCATAAATCGTACATCGGTGAATGCCTAGGTATCGGGCTGCCTCTCTGATGGAGTAGCTTAGCTCCGGTTTGATGGTAAAAAAATCTATTGACATAACTTACTGCAATTAGGTGTTGTTTACGATGGTAAAATTAGGTCATTCCAATAGTTCAGACAAGTGTTTAACCACCCTGGGAAAGAGGGATTTTGTGGGACTTTGTGAGATTTTGTGAGACCCTTTAAACATCAAATAAATCATTATCAACCAAACATCAAATGAAAATCTATATTTACACATTGCAGGAAGCATCCTTCTCGCTTAGACACATTCATAAGGGTGCAATTGGCCGTTGCTAAAAAACACCCTAATTTTTTTTCCGGAAGGTATATTTAGGTGTAGCCAGTGGGTGACTGTTGACACTTCGTTTTTTTACTCAGAATCCTTCTTGAAAACCTCCTCATTATCAATACTTTCTATTTTAAAGAAAAAATAGAAATAAGAATAGTATAAGGGATTTTGTCAACCGCTGGCTATATTTTTTCAGTTAGAACTGATTTTGTCAACGCTTGTCAACGTTTGTCAACGCAGGTGGCTATATTGAAGCTATTGATTTTCAGTGTATTTATGCTTGTCAACACATGGATAGTGCAAAATACCCGGGTTCTAGCTCAGAGGATATGTTTTTTAAGAGCATAAAGTGGTAAAAATACAAGGTACTCTCTGGCTCTTACAACCGTTACCCAAGAAGTGCAAGTAAAGGACAAGGATTGGGCATACAACATTCTTATCCCTCTTGTTGGGTATATTGAGACTATCAATAAAAACGCGGCAAAAGAGGTAAAAATGCCCCTTTTGTCGCGTCATTGTACCGCTTCTTTATTTGGTGCTGAATATCAAGGTACAAAGCTATTCTGAAAGAATTGCACGTTGTCTTGATACAGTATTCATGCGAGCAGCATACATGCTACCAAGTGATTACTTTGTCAATGATGGCTTGTTGCTCTGAACTGCTTCTTCGTAAATAGATGCGAGTCGTTTCAATGCTTTCATGTCCCATCAAATCGGCAAGGAGCGAAATATCGTTGAACTTTTCCAAGAAATTCTTGGCAAAACGGTGTCTGAAAGAGTGGGGATAAACCACCTTTTCATTCATACCATACTTATTGGCATAGTTCTTAAGTTGTTGCGCTATGCCACGAGTCGTAATTCTATCTCCAAACCGGTTCAGAAAAAGGTAGCCGGAAGTGCGCTTTTGGTTGTCTAACCAGACTTTCGTTTCCTCCTTAAGCAGTTTAGGAATATATATTCTACGAATCTTACCGCCTTTGGTGTAGATGTCGTAGTAGCCCAGCGATATATGTTCCACCTTTAATTGAATCAGTTCACTCACTCTGGCTCCGGTAGCAGCTAAGAAGCGAACCACAAAGTACCATGTCAGATTATCTTCTTTTTTTAATTTCTTCTTGAGAAACAGATAATCGGCATTCGTAATTACGTTTTCCAAATACGAACGCTGTTGCACCTTAACCGATTTGAGACGAAGTTTCTGTTTGCCCATAAATTCCAGCCATTTATTGATAGCCTGGATTCTAAGGTTCACCGTCTTGGGCTTGTAAGTTTCAATCAAGTAGGTCTTGTAGATTAAGAGGTTACGTTTATTAACCTCTTTATGCCTCTTGTTGTACTCTCTTACGGCATACAGATAGGCTGCAACCGTATTCCTCGCCATATTCGCCTGAACGAGTAGCGTTTCAAATGTTTCTTCTGTCATACACAGTAATTGTTTTAGAGGGAACGACATTGTTCCATTTATAATTACTGCTACAGATTCTTTGAGTTCCTATTATGAGAAGTTTCTCGCTACAGGGGAAGTAAAGTGCATTGACGAGGAGATTCCGTTTGAGATTCCGCGAGGGTGGGAATGGTGTCGTCTTTGTCATGTTACAGAAGTAGCAAGAGGTGGTTCTCCGAGACCAATTAAAGATTATATTACCGAATCTCCTTTTGGCATTAATTGGATTAAGATTGGCGACACTGAGAAAGGAGGAAAATTCATTTTCTCCACAAAAGAAAGAATAAAGCCTGAGGGGATGTCTAAGAGCCGCTTTGTACATAAGGGTGACTTCTTATTAACAAATTCAATGAGTTTCGGAAGACCTTATATTACTCAAGTAGAAGGGTGTATTCATGACGGCTGGTTAGTAATATCTCTAATTGGAGGTGCGTATTGTCAAGACTTTTTATATTATCTCTTATCTTCAAATTTTGCCTATGCCCAGTTTTCAAACAAGGTTGCTGGAGCTGTTGTTCAGAATCTTAATTCAGACAAGGTTGCTAATAGTCTATTTCCAATACCTCCTAAAACAGAGCAAAAAAGAATTGTTCAGAAAATTGAGTCAATACTTCCTAAAGTTCATCAATATGAGGAGCTATCTAATGAACTAGCAAGTATCAATATAGCTATACACTCAAAGCTCAAAAAGAGTATCTTACAGGAAGCGATTCAGGGTAAACTTGTTCCTCAAATAAAGGAAGAAGGTACTGCAGAAGAGCTACTTGTCGATATTCGCACGGAGAAAGGACGCCTTGTCAAGGAGGGCAAACTCAAGAAGTCAGCTCTCAATGACAGCACCATCTTCAAAGGTGATGATAACAAGTATTATGAGAGGATAAACGGGCAAGTCATTGAAATTGAGCTTCCTTTTGAATATCCTAATAACTGGGCTATCTTACGATTGAAGGATATATGCCAACTAACGGACGGAAAAAAGAAGCTCGGAAAAGGAGTTTGTCTGGATGCTAAATATCTACGTGGTAAATCATCTGCGACCATCATTGAGAAAGGTAGATTTGTACTAACTGGCGATAATATCATTTTGGTTGACGGTGAAAATTCAGGTGAAGTTTTCACTGTTCCACAAGATGGATATATGGGAAGTACGTTCAAGCAACTATGGATTTCTTCTGTAATGTGGAAGCCTTATGTTTTGGCTTTCATTCTGTTTTATAAAGCGGAACTGAGAAATTCAAAAAGAGGTGCAGCAATCCCGCACCTCAATAAAGAGCTATTCTACAATCTAACTATTGGTATTCCGCCATTAGCGGAACAGCAACGAATAGCTTACCAAATAAATAAATTATCTCAACTTATCAAATAATTGTTCTATTATTGCCACTATTCGCCCTTGTTCATTAAGAGGAGGAAGTGGCAATAATAGATTATTCAAACTCTTAGAATTTAATGTCTTACCTTTTATAGCATCTTTAGAATCTCCAAGATTGGATATAATTGGCAAGATATAAAACAGATAATTTCTTGTTCTATAATCCTTATCCACAAAAGGATATATGGATATAACTGCTTCGTTATGATATGCCGAAATATCTAAAATAGAAGTTCTGCCTACCGTTAACTTAAAACTCATTATTAAAGTTCCGGCAGAAGATATATCTCCAAATAAACTTTGAACATATTCCGAAACAGTTTCTTTTGTTGTTTTAACCAATCCATAATCAGACATGTCAGAAATTGAGACCCATGGATATATCCCATTTGTCCAATATTTAGTTTCGCCTCGTGGTGGTGTTTTTCCGATAGACATTCTAACGTATTGACCAAATCTAATCCAAGTCCAATTATTAGGCAAGTCAAAAGGTATTTCTTCTGTTATATCAGTATTTTCATTGCTTACCTGCTCATAATACTTGTTATCGTCACCTTTGAAGATAATAGAATCGGTTAAGGCAGACTTCTTTAGTTTACCGTCTTTGACAAGTTGCAGTTTCTCTTGCCGTATTTGTTCGAGTAATTCTTGGGCTGTTCCTTCCTCTGTAATCTGTGGAACAAGTTTTCCTTGAATAGCCTCTTGGAGAATGGATTTTTTCAGAGATTCCTTAATTAGTGCATTAAGTGTATCAAGCTCTTTCTGAACATCATCAAATTTATCAATAACAGGCAACAGTTCATTTATCTTTGAGACAATCCGCTTTTGTTCGCAATAAGGAGGAATGGGAATAAAACGAGGTTTCATATTTTCCATTGAAACGTGAATCATCGTACTTCCTGTTGTTGAAGACAGAACCTGAGTTTTATCATACAAAAAGAAATAGAAGAGATAATCACGTAGAAGAATTCTGGAATTATATTTCACATTCCAAATGTGATAGTGGAAAATTGTTTTAACATCGTTCCATATCTGGGGGCCGAACGAAGCAGACCAAGCATAAAGTAAATCTCCTGGGTAGCAATACTTGTCATCGGGTAGTTCTAAATCAGAATAATACCATTCATTGTTGGTAAAGAAATTACCGACACGAAGAACTTTATACTTGCCTCTACTTAGTAATTCTTCCTTCTTGTAAGCTCTTCCATTTACGAACTTCATGATATCTTGCATTCTACACCACTCCCAAGAAGACGGAATCTCAAACGGAATCTCCTCATCAATGCACTTTACTTCCCCCGTAGCGATAAACTTCTCATAATAGGAATTCAATGAATTTGTGAAGGCTATACATTATTAATGATAGCGAATTGTTTAACTAATAATGTATCAGACATGAACATTGAAAATTTTGAAACGTATCTGCGTCAAGGAAATATGGCAGAGAATACGGTTGCGGCTTATCTCTATGCCGTAAAAGAATACTATTCCCGACACAAGGAACTGAACAAGCGCAATCTGCTTGTTTATAAAACTTATCTCATTGAGAAGTTCAAGCCTAAAACTGTAAATCTTCGTATTCAGGCAATGAACAAGTATCTTGATTGCATGGGAAAATCTCGTCTGAGATTAAAATCCGTCAAGGTACAACAGCGTAGTTATTTGGAAAATGTAATCAGCAATGCCGACTATGTTTTCCTAAAAAACAAACTTAAAAAAGAGGAAAATCAAGAGTGGTATTTCGTAGTCCGTTTCCTTGCTGCCACTGGAGCAAGAGTCAGTGAACTCATACAAATGAAGGTGGAGCATGTGCAGATGGGCTATTTTGACATCTACACCAAAGGTGGCAAGATACGCCGTATCTACATTCCGAAGGCTTTGCGCAAGGAAGCTACAGAATGGCTTGGCAAAGTTAATCGTACCACTGGTTATCTTTTTCTTAACCGCTTCGGTGAACGTATCACTACAAGAGGTATTGCGCAACAGTTGAAAAACTATGCTTTAAAATATGGCTTGAATGAAAAAGTAGTTTACCCTCACTCATTCCGACATCGTTTTGCCAAGAATTTCTTGGAGAAGTTCAACGACATTTCTTTGCTTGCCGACCTGATGGGGCATGAGAGCATAGAAACTACTCGTATTTATTTGAGACGTAGCAGTGCCGAACAGCAAGAGATTGTTGATAAGGTTATAACATGGTGATTGGGTGTCGGGAGATGGACCTGTGGGAGAATATCCTTCCACAGGTGCTTAGCTCTACGGCAGGTCAAAATGGCGCAGATTTCCTGCGCCAAACGGTTTTCCGTTCTGCGGCAAACGATTTTTCAATCTGCTGAGAACGGTTTTCAGGTATGCCGACATCCATTTTACGGGCTTTGCCGTGACGGATAGTGGGTAAAAAGGAGACGTGGATATTTTCCGGAGGATGTTCTCCGCTCTCACTCCTCCTACAAACGGTTTTTCACCCTAAAGGGTTCGCATCCTTCAGACTTCTTCTGTACCAATACTTTAAGGTGAACTTTCTGACTTTACATCCTTCACCGGGATTTCACCGGAAAATGAGGAAACAGCATACTGGCTCCGATTTACAAATGTAAATCATCTAGTAATCAACAGGGTTACGGTGAAGGACTTGACAAGGGCTTTTCCATTTCGTATATTTGCAAACGAGAAAACACCGAAAACACAAAGCATAATGGACTTCAAGAAAATCGCGCATGCCGCCGTCTGCCGGTGGAATGAAAAGCGACATGCGGACAAAACAGCGGATACCCTTCGTGCCGTCTTGCCGGAAACCGGAAACTCCGTAGCCCCGCAGGACAACACCCTCTCGGAAGCAACGGAGGCTATTCTCCAGTTGCCGGAAGCCGTAC